>Ga0182024_10019652_pt1 | contig 12427 bp, 11 predicted proteins | sample P32metaG_FD_120480 | JGI IMG/M metagenome (GOLD analysis project Ga0182024, IMG submission 120480) | Permafrost microbial communities from Stordalen Mire, Sweden - P3-2 metaG (Illumina Assembly) | ecosystem: Environmental > Terrestrial > Soil > Wetlands > Permafrost | place: Sweden: Stordalen...
GCCGTCGTACGAAGACCCGGTCCTGGAGAGCGAGTCTTTGCGGTCCCGCCCGACGCCCTCGTTCACCCTGATCCGAACGTCGACCTTCGGTTTTGCCCAGACGGGGGCTGCCACTAACAGCGGCAGGAGCAACCATGTCAGTGATTTCATCTTTTCGGTCTCCTTTTCATGCGTCTTTTTCTGAATAAAGGGGAACAAATTCCGGGGGATTTACATTCGCAGGATTCTACCCTTTCTAGTTATTTATAAGCAATAAAATTGCTGTTCCAGTAACCGCGTCAGAGAGCCTGGCGTTCCGGAGGAATCTTTGGCGACGAACACAGCCCCAGGAAATCCTCCGAGTGATTGTATATGCTAAACTGCCGTGATTCTTTTTGACGGAGGTCGCTGGCATTTATGGCTGCTGGGAGAATCGAGAGAAGGCTAATGGAGTTGGGCATCGTTCTTCCGGCATTGCCCAAACCCGGAGGAAATTATCTTCCGGCGAGGACCGTCGGGCAAATCGTATATTTGGCCGGCGTCATCTCCCTTCATGGAGGCGAGGTAATCACCGGGACCGTGGGAGCGGGACGCACGGTCGAGGAAGGCTATGCCGCTGCGCGCGCGTGTGCGCTGATTCAATTGGCCGTCCTGGCCTCTCATCTTGGCTCGCTCGACAAAGTAAAAAATATAGTTACGGTCAATGGATATGTGAATGCGGTTGCAGGTTTTCCGGATTCGCCAAAAGTGATCAACGGCGCGTCCGATCTTTTTGTTGAAATTTTTGGCGACGCCGGGCGCCATGTGCGGGCGGCCATCGGCGTCCCGGCATTGCCTCGCAACGCGCTGGTCGAATTGCAAATGACGGTGGAGGTTTAAACCGGCCCATGCCTGAATATTCTTTAAACGCGGAACCAACTCACTCGCTCTGGAACCGCGCGCTGGAGCCGCGCATTCACATTGCGCCGGGAGACACACTGCATATGGAATGCGTCGATTCCAGCGGCGCGCAAGTTCATCCGGCCATGACGCCCGCGGAATATCTGAAAATCGATCGCACCAGGATTCATGCGCTCACAGGGCCAATCTTTGTGGACGGAGCCGAGCCGGGCGACGTCCTTCAGGTGGATATTCTGGAAGTGGCGCACAAAGGATGGGGCTGGACGAGCGTTGTGCCGGGCCTCGGTTTTCTCAAGCAGCGTTTTGCGGAGCCATTTTTCCACATCTGGAAATTTGAGGGAGACGTGAGCAAGTCCCTTCCGCCCGCCGTGGTGCCCTTGAATCCGTTTTGCGGCGTGATGGGCGTTGCTCCCGCCGAAGACGGCGAATTTCGCACCCGTCCGCCCGGCATTTTCGGCGGCAACATGGATGTGCGCGAGCTATGCACGGGCGCGACGCTGTTTTTGCCGGTGCTCAATCGAGGCGCGCTTTTTTCCGCCGGTGACGCGCATGGCGCGCAGGGGGATGGAGAAGTTTGCATCAACGGAATGGAATGCCCCGCGGATGTAACACTGCGCTTTCAGGTGCACAAGCAGCGCTCGCTTCCCGGTCCCCTCGTGGAATCGCCAGCAGGGCGCAAGCTGGAATCGGATGCAGTCGGCGGCGAATGGATTGTCGTCGAGTCCTCAAACGATGTTGCGGGCGCTGCGCGCGCGGCGACCTCGCGTATGATCGATTTGCTTGTCGATCGCTGGGGATTCAGCGCCGTGCACGCGTACCTGCTGTGCAGCGTGGCGATGAACCTGCGTTTCAGTCAGGTGGTCAACGAGCCGATATTCACGGTTTCAGCGGCCATCTCAAAGAATATTCTTCCCGCGAGAAAGCTTTTCTAACAAGAAAGTAGCATAGGCTTCAGCCTGCAGAGGTTTGGCCTTGCAAGGACTAAAATCCGCAGGCTGACGCCCATGCCAGGAAAGAAAACCCATGCAAATTAACGATCCCGAAATTGTCGCGGAGTTGCAAGCGCTCTATCCTAAGTACGAAGCTGCGCTGATGGCCAACGATGCGGAAACGCTCACTCGCATGTTCTGGGCCTCGCCGCACGCGATGCGTTTCGGAGTTACAGAAAATTTGTATGGCATCGACGAGATTGAAGCGTTCCGCAAAAGTCGTCCGCCCACCAATTTAGCGCGAATCGTTCGACGATTGGATATCGTCACGTTTGGCCGCGATTTTGGCAGCGTCACCCTCGAATTCGAACGCTCAGCAGCAAATAGGAAAATAATTTCGGGCCGGCAAAGCCAGGTGTGGGCGCGCCTCCCACAAGGCTGGCGCATCGTCTCCGCACACGTCTCGGTTTTGTCTTAGCCTTAAGTAGCGCGGGCTTCAGCCTGCGTGGGTTTGGGCCTTGTAAGGCATAAAATCCGCAGGCTGAAGCCCGCGCTACCTAAACCGCAATCGCTCAGCCAATGATTCACCAACTATCGAATTACGCGCTGGCCCGATCGAGAAGCTCGATAGATTCGGCACCCAACGCAAGGTCCACGGAAGAAATTAAATCCTTCAACTGATCGAGATTCGTCGCACTGGCAATAGGCGCCGTAATGCCATTGCGCGACTGCACCCAAGCCAGCGAAATTCGAGCGGGCGTAGCATTATATTTTTTCGCAACTTGATCCAGCGCCGCAAGAATTTTGAATCCGCGTTCGTTCAGATACTTTGTTACGTTGCGGCCGCGCGGCTTCCCTTCCGCGTCTTTTTCTGACCTGTACTTGCCTGTCAGGAAGCCGCCTGCTAAAGGAAAATAACTGATGACTCCAAGTCCTTCTCTTTCGCATACAGACTGAAGGTTATTTTCGTATTCCGCGCGTTCCACGAGGCTGTAATTCGGCTGAAGAGTCTGATACTCCGGCAGCCCGCATTTACGGCTGGTTTCGAGCGCAGCCGCAAGTCTTTCCGCCTTGTGATTGGAAGCTCCAATCGCCCTTACTTTTCCCTGTTTAATTAATTCAGCGTAAGCTCCCAGAGTTTCTTCCAATGGCACATCTGGATCGTCGATGTGCGACTGGTACAGATCAATGTACTCTGTTTGCAATCTCTGCAAAGATTCGTCTGCCGAGCGCAGTATGTGAGATTTTGACAAGCCTTTTCCTAACAGCCCCATGTCCATGCCAACCTTGGTCGCAATAATGATCTTTTTCCGATTTCCTGTCTGCTTCATCCATTCGCCGATAATCAGTTCCGATTCTCCACCCTTGTGACCCGGCACCCATTTGGAATAGGTATCCGCCGTATCGATCGCGTTGAAACCTGCGCCCACAAATTCATCCAGCAGCTTGAACGAATTGGGTCGATCCACCGTCCAGCCAAAAACATTTCCTCCCAATACGAGAGGAGAAATTTCCATCCCGGTCTTACCGAGCTTGCGCATTTTCATTAGTGTCCCGACCTCGTTGGAATCATAAAATTGTATGGTACATCCATCCTCGCGTTCCGTACACGTCTGCGGCACAATCAACTCATGAGCGAAGCAAATCCCGCGACCCGAATCGTTGCGCTTTCCCGCGAAGTCGGTTTCGATCTTTGCGGCATCGCGCCCACTGCGGAGTTTCCTGAACTCGCGCATCTGGACGATTGGCTGGAGCGCGGCCACGCAGGAGAAATGCGCTATCTGCACGATGTACGCAGGCGTTCCCCGGCGGATGCCATGCAAGGAGCACGCAGCGTGATTGTCTGCGCTCTCAATTACAACACGGAGTTTCCATCTTCCACCGATGCATCCGCGCCCACTACTGCGCCAACAGGACCGACCGGCTGGATTTCCCGCTACGCCTGGGGCGATGATTATCATCACGTGCTGGGCGAAAAGCTCGAAACGCTGATTAAAAATCTGCGTTCAGAATTTCCCGAACCTTTTGAAGCTCGATCCTATGTCGATACCGGTCCCATCGTCGAACGAGTCGCGGCGAAATATGCAGGTCTTGGCTGGCTCGCGAAGAACACCTGTCTGATCAACGAAGAAATAGGTTCGTTGTTTTTCCTCGGAGTCATCGTAACGACGCTCGACCTCGCACCATCGCTGGCTCCCGAAGATCCTCCGGCGCCAGATCTGTGCGGAAATTGCAGCCTGTGCATAGATGCCTGCCCAACAGGCGCGATTGTCGAACCATATCTGCTGGATGCGCGCCGCTGCATTTCTTACCTGACCATCGAGCTGCGCAATTCGATTCCCCTGGAATTTCGCGAGCCCATCGGCCGTCATGTTTTCGGTTGCGATATTTGCCAGGATGTTTGCCCATGGAACCGCAGAACGCCCATAACCTCTCTCCCCAATTTTCAGCCGCGACAGAGCGAGAATCATTCCCTTTTTTCGCCTGATCTTGAATGGCTGCTTTCGCTCACGGAAGAACAATTTCGCGACCTCTTTCGCAAAGGCCCCGTGAAGCGAACAAAATGGCGCGGCCTTTTACGAAATGTGTGCGTTGCATTGGGAAACTCCGGCATGAAGACGGGCGATCCGCGCTATCAGGAAATCTGCGCGCGCCTTTCGCAATTGTCTGCTTCAAATGACGCGTTACTCGCTGAGCACTCCAAATGGGCCCTCGACCGCCTCGGATTCACCGCATCCGCTTCTTAACCCCTCAGGTTGTGCCGCCCGAGAGACGGGGTTAGAATGAAAATGCCCAGTGACAACGAGTTATCATCCAAGTTTAGTGAGGAGGTATCCATGTCACAACAGGCTGTAACGTCACAAAAGGAGGGTCCTTTGGCCCACGTTCTTCCCCCGCTCCCCTACGCCGCAGACGCGCTGGAGCCCTACATCGATAAAATGACGATGGAAATTCATCACGACAAACATCACAACGCCTATGTCACCAATTTGAATAAGGCCCTCGATGGACATGCCGATCTACAAGCATTGTCCATCGATCAGTTGATGCAGAGCCTCGATAAAGTTCCCGAAAACATCCGCACCGCTGTCCGCAATAATGGCGGCGGCCACTGGAACCACTCCATGTTTTGGAAGTTGATGAAAAAGGGCGGAGGCGGCGAACCTTCGGGCGTGCTGGCCGATGCCATTAAATCCGCTTTCGGCTCCTTTGCCGATTTCAAAACGAAATTCGCGGCAGCCGGCGTGGGCCGCTTTGGTTCAGGCTGGGCATGGATCGTCGCGAAGGAAGGCAAGCTGGCGATTGAATCCACACCGAATCAGGACAATCCGCTGATGAGCGGCGGAAAAGCGATTCTCGGACTGGACGTTTGGGAACACGCTTACTATTTGAAATATCAAAACCGCCGCCCCGATTACATCGAGGCGTGGTGGAATGTGGTCAATTGGGATGAAGTGGCGAGCCATTACTCGGGCAAGTAATCGGGCAAGTAATCGGCAAGCCGGAACTTTCCGCCGGATAAAATTGCTTTAAATTTCTTCGGCGTTCTTGCAAAACAGTTTGGAAAAAACAACGGCCCATCCGGATCGATTCCCGGATGGGCCGATTGCTTTTTAGCCGATCGTGGATGGCTTACGTTGCATATCTTTCGCGCGGAAACATGGGCAATAACCGATTACGCGTGCGCGAGGTTTCCTTGGGAGGAGCAGCGGTCCTATCGGCAAGGTTGGACGCAAGCGTCTCTTCAGGCATTGCTTGCTGAGTGCGGCCTGGGAAGCCAAATAAACTTTCTGGGTTCACCGCCCCAAAGGAAGCAGCGGTTGGCATACGCCCGAGCGACGCCTCGCGGCTTAATGCAACCCGATCCGTGACACCGAATTTTGCCAACAACGAAGACACATGAAACTTTACTGTGCGTTCCGCGACATTCAGCTTGCAGGCAATTTCCTTGTTCGCACAGCCCTGTAAAATGCAATCCAACACTTCCTGCTCACGACGGCTGACTTTCACGCCTGCTCCAAGAGCCCGACCGGCGGCCAGAAGTTCCTGGGCACGCTCTGCGGCCGCATCCAGAAGCGATTCGCGGGGGACCACCATCAGTTCGTAATCTTCGGGCGCTTGCCCTCGTACCAGGCAATGCACCGCAAGCAAACCCGCAATTTTTTCAACCGGCATGCTGCCATCGGGTTCCGCATCGACCCGAAAGCGCACAGCACCCGACGAACGTTCACATAGAACAAAACTCTGCATTAGAAAGGGTGAAGGTTGATCTTGCGGTTTAATAAGTTGTTTATGTCTGCGTATCAGTGTCGGCCTCACAATTTTCAGTCCAAGCCGGGGAGAAGGACCAAATTTAGTTTGTATTTTTAATGCGATTCCTACCGTCAATCAAGAAAATGCTTGCACCTTTCGAGCGATAGCACCAGTGGACCGGTTGGAGGCCAACTCCGAGGACGAATGTGTGTCCCTGGCTTCTACTCGGAAGATGCAGACCAAGCCTCTTGGCATGGCCATCGGTTGCACAACATTCAAAGTGACACCCACACTGTGCAAGCCGCTTACCATCTGAACATTAAAAATTTTAATGCACATTCGCAAGGAGTTGTACGCCGGCCTCCTACAGGGTTCACCCTACTCAAGGTAGAGATTTCATCGTGTACGAATTTTTTTCACTGCCTGCATATTGGTACGCAGCACTCCTTGGCTTTCGCATAGGATAACGGGACGAGCCGTTTGCGCGAGAAAAGGGGCCGGATGGCCTTTCATCCTCTTTCGGAAAGCGGATATGGCAGCTGGAGAGCCCGTAGATTTTGAAAAGATCGTATTACGATATTTTTCATTCCTGCAAGAAATGTCTGGATGAGATTTGGGGGAAAGTCGCTCCAGCCCACTTTCCATTTCTCCACGGAAGTTAAATATTGCTTAAACGGATTCATGTTTAGGCCGAATTTCTCTGCGTCCTCGATTTTCTCCACATTCTCTTTGTTAAGGTTTTTTAACTGAAATATAATCCCGGTCAAGAGCAGAGAAAACATTGCGTCAATAATTCGGTTGATCGTTAGCGGCTGAGAATGCGCGTTTGTCCAGGCGAAAGAAGTTCGTAATGGATGCCGCGCCAGCGGATGTGCCGGCTGAATAAGGCCGCGATTGTATTCCACAACCCCACCACGGGCGCGATTGCTGCAAGGAATGTCCAAATCCACCCATCCGCCAGTAATTTCGCCTTCCAATCCGGAAGTAGTTCCATAATCGCAGCCAGGCGCAGTACGCCGCGGCCCATGGAAAGAACCGGCAAAAGAATTGCCAGCATCAGCAACTGAATTCCGGAAGCGCCGGTGATTAAATTATTTATAAACAGCCCAACGCCCAACACAATGGCGCTGCAGTAAAACGCATGCCCGAGGCCACCGAGCGCCCACAATCTGGATTCATAAATGCGCGTAATGATGATTTGCCGGTTCGTGAATTCGAGCAGGCCCTTCGCATCGCAATCGAACATTGTGGGAACGATGCACTCGGGCGCGAACTGAATGGGAAATCCAGATTGACGCAGCGCGCGCGTCAGCGAAAAGTCATCGCTTACGGAGCCGTTCCAGAATTCGAGCACATTGCACTGCTCAAAACGCTCCCTGCGAATCGCCGTGCCGCCTCCCCAACAGAAATTTCGACTATGGTCACCGAGATACGTTGCGGCAGGCGCATTCCAGGCGGATGCCAGAGCGCTCCAGAATCCTCCGGTCTGCGGGAAAAACCAGCGAAAGGTAGTCACCGCACCGAGTTTGGAATCCGCAAGAGGCGCAACCAGACGCGCGAGCCAACTCCTTCCGGGACGCCCATCGGAATCCACAAAAACATATGCGTCGAACCCCTCGGTCGCCTTCTGGATCGCCGCGCGAAGGTTGTTGACCTTTTCTCCGCACTCCGTCGGCCGGCCGGCGACGACAATATGAACTTTATGTTTGCTGCCTGCGGTGACTCGCTCAATGATTTTGCGCGCGGGATCGTCAGCGCTCGCCATGCTGAAGAAAATTTCGTAATCGGAGTAGTCGAAAGAAACGAGCGCTGAAATATTTAATTCCAGGCCCGCCTCGGCGCCTTTCACAGGGCAAAAAAGAGCAACGCGCGGCGCATAAAATCCGGAATGAGTTCCGGCGCGGCGCTGAGCCAATCGCAGCCAAACCAGCCCATCCCAAAGATTGTACAAGCCCTGCAAAATCTGTTCGATGACCAGAAAATAGAACAGCGTGAGCATAGCCAACCTTATGGCGGATCATAACTAGAAGGTACAGGCCGGAGCATAACAGAGGAGTGACCAGCGCAGAGGACAGTTAGTATCGCTCTGAAACCAATCCGTACATAAGGAGAAATATCCATGCCCGTTCAAGTTGCGACGATGATGGTCACTACTTCCCAGGAATTGCCCGGCTACCGCATCGTGCGGAATTTCGGAATCGTGCGCGGCATCATTGTGCGCTCGCGCAGCCTGCTCGGCTCCATCGGCGCCGGACTACAAACGATCATAGGAGGAAATATTACGATTCTGACGGAGCTTTGCGAAAACACCCGCGAAGAGGCTTACGAATTGATGATGCAACATGCGGCGCAGCACGGGGCCAACGCCGTTATTGCGATGCGCTACGACGCCACTGAAATTATGCAAGGCGTTACGGAGGTCCTTGCGTACGGCACCGCCGTTCAAGTGGAGAAAATCTCTTAAGTCTGAGGATTATATTCGCCGGAATTTCAATTCATAGCGGTGCGTGAAATTATCTTTGCCATCGCAATTACCTGCGCCCCGGACTCAACGTCTGCCGCAGAAGTTTCCGAGCCAACACGCCCATGCTTCCGTGAAATTTTCGCGCCGCGCGACGAGACTGTTCGAGCATGGAAGAATCGAGCAGCAACGCAACTCGCGCGACGAACGGCGCCTCCTCTTCCTGTACCTTTCCTTTTTTTCGCACACTGGCGGCAAGTTCCTTGCGCGCATCGAAATCCGTATACATCCCCAGGTCGCGGTGAAACTGCTTACGGTCGTCGATATTCCAGTTGTAAGCACGCTCCAGCGCCGCGCGCACTTCACGTAAGAAATAATCGATTGCTTCCTTCTCTTCCGTCTTCAGTTTCTTCTTTTGTTTCTTCCCGAAAAAAGAGGGCATCAAGCCCTCCACTTCCACAATCAATGCCAGCACAATCTCGCGCCCAATCGTCTCCGCCAATTCCCTGTCGCGCGCAGGCCCGCCAAGAATTCCTCTGCGATCGTACTGTGAAACATAGGCGGCAACAAATCCATTCACAATTCGATCATGCACGAGCGTCGCGAGCATATTGTTCGCCAGCGAGCTCCCGTAAATTGGAAATAATTTTCGTGCGCGGGCCATGGGCAGATATTAGCAGCAGGGAGGCAAAGTGTGGAATGCAGCTCACGGAAAGTTTGACGTGGCACAGGCTTGCGCGTGTGTGATAGCTCGCATTTGGTTCATGTAACGCCCGCCTTCAGGCGGGCAGGCGATTGAGTCAACGGTGCCCGCCTGAAGGCGGGCGCTACAAAAAAAACCCGGCTCCGATGAGGGAGCCGGGGTTTTTCTTCCTTATTGTTTTTCTTTTAGTGAATCGGCGGCACTACCGGCGCAGGTCCGACCGGTGGTATTTGGCCGCCCTTTAAACCAGCAGCGACAGCCACTGGCTTGGAGAGCGCAATGTCCAGAGCCTGATCTACAGTGCGCACATAGTGAATTTGCATTCCTTCGAGCATGTGCGGTTGCAGATCCTCCTGCACATTCGGCTCGTTCTCCGCGGGCAAAATCACCTCGCGGATCCCGGCGCGTTTCGCTCCCAACACCTTTTCCTTGATTCCGCCGACCGGCAAAACAATTCCGGAGAGCGAAATTTCGCCCGTCATTGCAACTCGCGGACGAATCGGACGGCCAGAGAGCAAACTCACCAGCGCGTTGACCATTGCGACGCCTGCCGAAGGACCATCTTTCGGCACCGCGCCGGATGGCACGTGGATGTGGATGTCCTGCTTCCGGAAGAAGTCGGGATCGATGTCGTAGCGTGCGGCATTGGCGCGAACCCATGTCAGCGCGGCTGTCATCGACTCCTGCATCACTTCGCCCAGATGTCCCGTCATCGTGAATTGCTTTCCGCCCCTCATACGGCTTGCCTCGATGAAGACAATGTCGCCGCCTGATGGCGTCCAGACCAGCCCAACGGAAACTCCTGGCGTCTTGACGCGTTCCTCAACTTCCCGCTCCGCACGGAACCGCGGCACTCCAAGCGCTCCGTGCACTACATCGGGCGTTACGATCAACTTCTCGGTTTTGCCCTCGGCAATGCGCCGCGCCTGCTTTCGGATCACCGTGGCGACTTCCCGTTCGAGATTTCGCACGCCAGCCTCACGCGTATAGCTGTGAATAATCTCGCGCAAGCTGTCGTCCGTGAACTCGATCTGTTCGCCAATCTTGATCCCATGCTCTTCCGCTTGCTTGGGCACCAGGTATTTGTGGGCGATCTGGACCTTTTCAATTTCGATATAGCCCGCGAGTTCGATGATTTCCATACGATCTCGCAGCGGCTCCGGAATCGGATCGATCATGTTTGCCGTGGCGATGAACAGCACCTTGGACAAATCGAACGGCACATCCAGGTAGTGATCGCGGAACGCATTGTTCTGCTCTGGATCGAGCACTTCCATCAATGCTGCCGATGGATCGCCCCGGAAGTCGCGTCCCAGCTTGTCCACTTCGTCCAGCATGTAAACCGGATCGTTGGTTTCGGCGCGGCGTAGTCCCTGAATAATTTGTCCAGGCAAGGCCCCGATGTATGTTCTGCGATGTCCGCGGATTTCCGCTTCGTCGTGCATGCCTCCCATCGAGATGCGTACGAATTTGCGGCCCAAGGCACGCGCAATTGATTTACCGAGCGAAGTTTTCCCCACTCCTGGAGGTCCAAGGAAGCACAGGATGGGCCCCTTCATGCCCGGTTTCAGTTTTTTCACAGCCAGATAGTCGAGGATTCGCTCTTTCACTTTTTCCAGATCGTAGTGATCCTCGTCCAGTATGGCTTGCCCCTTGGCAATGTCGATCTCCTCGACTCCCGAGGATTTTGCCCACGGAAGTGAAATCATCCATTCCAGATAGGTGCGCGCGACCATGTACTCGGCGGATGCCGGAGTCATTTTCGCGAGCCGCTTGATCTCGCGATCGCACTCCTTGCGCCCTTCCGCAGTCATTCCTGATTTCTCGAGCTTTTCACGCAGCTCATCGATTTCCATTTGCCCATCGTCGGACTCGCCCAGTTCCTTGTGAATCGCCTTCAACTGCTCACGCAGCAAGTATTCACGCTGGCTCTGGCTGACCTGCTCTTGCACTTGCTCCTGAATTTTATTGCGCAGTTCCAAAACTTCCAGTTCCTTGGAAAGTTCGCGGATCAGCGTTTCCAGGCGGCGGCGTACATCGGCCGTCTCCAGAAGTTCCTGACGCAGCAACGTCGGAAGAGACGGCAAGTTCGCGGCAATAAAGTCCGCGAGGCGAACCGGATCCTCAATGTTGAGCGCCGCAGTCTGCAAATCATCGGAAAGTTGCGGCGAACGCGCAACGACGTCCCTGAACAATTCACGCGCATTGCGTTCGAGCGCCATTAATTCGGCGTCCTCTTCTCCAATAATGTCAGGCTGAATCTCCACACGTGCCGTCAGAAACGGACGGAAGGTAACCAGCTCCATCACGCGAATACGCTGCAACCCTTCCAGGAATACAACTACGTTTCCGTTCGGCATCCGCACCAATTTGTGGATTTTGGCGGCCGTGCCTACCAGATGCAGGTCCGCGGCAGCCGGCTCTTCTACACGAGGATCGTGCTGCGCCACAATACCCAGCAGCTTCTCATCTCCGTGAAGAGAGTTCAGCAGGGCTAGCGACCCCTCTCTGCCCACGGTCAGGGGTTGAACGCCTCCCGGAAACAGCACTGTGTCCCGCACAGGCAGAATCGGCAGCTCTTTGGGTATTTGTATCGTCTTTTCACTCATTGGGTCCCCCTTAATTTCCTAAGGCCAGCAACATCTTTAAGACTCGACATGCAATTTAGATGCAGGACAAACCCAAAAGATACCAAAAAGAAACACTCCGAATAGCAACAAAGTTTAGTGCATGCCACTAAAGAGTTAGCGCCCTTGTCCTGATGCACTTAGCCACCTGTAAATCACTATAAATGTTTGAGTTATTCGTAAGGCGACTCTAATCTTCCTTGGTACCTGAGTCAATTCCCCTGCAAGGCTATAGCTCATATCGGCAAGATCGATAACGCCGTGAGCCGTCCAGAAACCCGACTTTCTGGCCTGTTTCGCCTCTTACCAATGCCCAACACTTATAAATCGAGATATTGGACGTTTGCTGTTCAATATCGCACTATTTCAGGGTTTGCCAAGAGATCGCGCAAATTCCAGGGCGCTTTCTCGATCCTGAAGCTTGCCATCGAGCTGGGCCTCTTCGACAGCAGTCAAGATTTCCCTAAATCGAGGTCCGGGTACAAGACCCATGCTTTTGAGATCATCTCCTGTGACCAGCTTCGGGGGATATACTTTTTCAACCGGAGTTTCCAAAAGAAAGCGCTGGATGAAA
>Ga0182024_10019653_pt1 | contig 12426 bp, 5 predicted proteins | sample P32metaG_FD_120480 | JGI IMG/M metagenome (GOLD analysis project Ga0182024, IMG submission 120480) | Permafrost microbial communities from Stordalen Mire, Sweden - P3-2 metaG (Illumina Assembly) | ecosystem: Environmental > Terrestrial > Soil > Wetlands > Permafrost | place: Sweden: Stordalen...
CTGGGCAATCTGCTTCGCGGCATCTTCGAGACCTTTATCGGCAGCTTGCTGGGCCTGTTGAGCGGCCGGCTGATTCTTGTCGGCGATGGCCTTTTCGGCTTGTCCCGAGGCTTCGACGGCATGATCGAGAGCTTCGCCGGCTTTCGGCGCGGCGTCGGCGGCTAGTTTCTGAGCGTCCGCCGCGTCTTGTCCGACGGCCTTTTGAGCCTCGGCATCAGGAGTGCCGGCGGGAGCTTGAGCAGCTTGCTGGGCTTCGGCTTCCGCCGCCTTTTGTGCTTCGGCGAGCGCCTTGCCCGCCTCATGACGAGCAGCTTCGGCGGCCTGCGGACTTCCGGCAACGGTTTGCTTCGCAGCCTCGGCGGCCGCTTGCTGAGCCTTCTCCAAAGCGCGCTCGACCGGGTCTTGGGCACCGGATTTCGCATCGGGCCGGGCGGCGGCTTCCTTATTCACATCCGCGGCGGAATCGGCGACTTTTTGCTCGGATGTAGCGGCGTCGAACGACGAATCGGCTTTGCCTTGTTCCAATTCATGCGCTGCCGCGTCGGCCGCTTTCTGCTGATCGGCAACGTCGGCGATTTTCTGCGCCAATTCCTTCGCGGCGGCCGCTTGCGGACGACCCTCGGCGCGCTGCTCTTGAGCTTGCGCGTCGGCCACCTTCCGTTCGGCTTCCTTGAGCTTCTCCAAGGCGGCGGCACGCGATTCAGGTTGCTTGGCCTGCTCGGCTTCAACATCCTGGCGACGCTCGACGACCGGCTTGAGCTGTTCGTCGGCGATCTTGGCCAATTCGTTCGCTTCCTTCGCAACCTCTTTGCGCAGGTCGGCGGCGGCTTCGGCCAGCTTGCCGGCGGCGTCGTTTGCCTTCTTGGCTGCATCAGCGTCGGCGGGCTTCGTCGCTTCGCCGGGCTGCTTTTCGGCCGCGACCAGATCGTGACCGGCGTCGTTGATCGGCGCCTTGGCGGCATCGAGCGCGGCGGCTGCGTCGGCGGCACGGTCCTTCACACCTTCGGCCACCTTTTCGGCCACTTCCTTCACCTCAGCTTGATCCGCGGCGAGCTTCTTGGCGTCTTCGGCGTTGAGACCCTTGTCCTTAGCGGCTTCGGCCGTCTGATGGGCGATCTGTTTTTCGGCGGCGGCGGCGCGTTCGAGAGCTTCCGCGGCCCGGGCAAGTTCACCAGCGGAGACGGCCTTTTGGTCGAGCTTCGTGTCGTTGATCGCGGCGGCCACTTCGGCGGCCGCCTTGTCGAGCGCTTCTTGAGCCGCTTCTTGAGCGGCCGCCTTGGCGGCTGGCGTTGCCGCGCTCTCGTCGGCCTTGGCTGCTTCCTGAGCGGCGGTCTTGGCTTCTTCAAGCCGCGACTGCACGGCCTGGGGCAATGGCGACGGCTCGGCCGCCTTGGCCAACTCCTCGGCGGCATGTTTGTCGGCGGTCGCGGCGTCTTGGGGCTTGTCCTTGGTTTCGGCGGCCGCCTGCTGCTCGTTCTTCTGCGCCTCGGCCACTTGCTGTTGGGCTTTTTCGAGATTCTCAAGCTGCTTGGCTAGTTCGGCGGCGCTCTTGTCGGCCGTTTGCTGATCGCCGGCCTGCTGGAGAGCATGTTCGATTTCCGCGAGATCGCCGAGGGTCTTGGTCTGCTGATCGACGGCTTCCGCCTGTTTGGCGTCGAACAAATCGCCGGTCGCCTTGTAAGCAGCCGCCTTGGCTTGCTCGAGCTCGGCTTGCGCGACGGGCAGTTTTTCCAAGGCCGTATTCAACTTCGCCAGATCCTTGCGGATCTCGGTCTGCTGATCGACCAACTTGTCGGCGGCCGGGTCTTGCAGGTCGGTTTGCTTGGTTTCCTTGCGAAGCTCGGTCTGCCGCTTTTCCAACTCGCGGACCAGCGCGAGGGCTTCTTCGTTCGAGGAACCAATCAGGCCTTGCAGCCCTTCGAGTTTGTCGAGCAGGGCTTTGAGAGTGTTGATGACCGTTAGTTGGCTCTTGGCGGCGTCGGCGAATCGGGATGCCTCGAGAGTCGTGCTGGCGTTGTCGACTTCCTTGCCAGCCTGACCCGCCTTGAGAATCCGCAAACCATCGGCCGCACCGGCGCCGACTTCGCCGCCCCAAGTCGATACGTCGTGCAGTGCGCTGACCAATTGGATGAACAGGGCTTTGATGTCGCGCTGATCTTGAATTGTCACAAGCGTCAGTTCAACCTGCCGTTGCTGGGCCTGATCGGAGAGCGATTCGGTCGTCTTTCGCACCGCCGTTTGCTTTTCGATCAGCGAACGGACTTGGGCCGCCAATTCGGCGATGCGCAATCTCCGGGCCAAGTTCTGGCGCTCGATGATCAGCTTGGTGACGATCGCGCGAATCTTGTCGCGGACCTTCGTGAAAATCGGGCCGCGATCTTTCGCGTCGGATTGCTGGGCCTGGAGCAACAGTGCGACAACCTCGCGCATGTCGGCCTCGACCAGAACGTCGATATTCTTCCGCATCGACGTGATGTCTCGATAGATTTCCAGCTTCTGCAGGCCGTTTTGCTCGAGTTGCTTCAATTGGCCGTCGAGGATGTTGCCGACCAATTCACGGGCCATGTCGCGCGCCCGCTGCTGCAATTCCTGCCGAGCTCGAAGAGCTTCCGGGCTCAAGGGGCTTTGTGGCGCGTCGATGCTGGCAAGTTGTGTCTTCGCGGCAGGCCGCTGGGCATGAGCCGCGGTTGCGAAAATCGTCAATAGCATCGCGGAAAGCACCGCGACGACGGGGAACACGGCTGGACGAGCCAGCAGTGGCACTCGCGAAGTGCTTGTGGAATTCTTGGGATTGGATCGCTGCATGTCGGGTCGCTGCTTCCTGCTGGTCATTTCAACCCTCCGGTCTGCGTTTGGCGTTGTATGAGAACATCCATCTGGTGGGCGGCACGGAGATCCGTTTCGCCCAATGCTGCCATGATCCCGCTCTCATCGGTGATTTGCAATACAAGCGGATCGCTCTTCGTTGTTTTGCCCGGCTGATCGCCACGGTAGTCGGTCGCCTCAAGCGTTAGCTTCAACTGATCTCCCTTGACCAGTTTTAATGTCGATAGCGGCAGGCGATAGACGCCCGACTTGGGAATCATCGGCCGCACGAGCGGCTTGTCGGCCGGGATCGTCAGCACGTCGAGCACCTGCGGGGCCGGCTCCGCTGCCGTGCTCCCCTCATGTTGAATCTCGACCGTGGCTCGAATCGCGGAAATTCCGTAATCGTCGTTCGCCGTGTAACGAATCTCCGGCAGGCCGGTGTTCGGCAGGAAGTATTGTACATCAACCGAAGCGACAATCGTCGGCGGACGGTCGATCTTGATGCGGATATAGCCTTCCATCGGATGGGGCAGGTGAAGGCCGTCTTCGTCGGTCACCTGAATTTGATATTTCAGCACGTCGTCGATCCGAGCCAGCGGAGAGCCGGCGACCGGTAGCGCCCAATGGCGGCCGTCGGAATCGCGGGCGGCCAGCGGATAGCTCTTCTTGTCGACCGTCAGCGTCGCGTCGGTCAGACGCTTGTTCAAACATTCGATCTCCAGATCAACCTTCGAACCTTCGAGCACGGATAGCTGCCGCGAGCCGGCCGGTTCGTCGGAGACGCCGGGCGACTGCCGGGCGTACTTCGGCGGCGTGGGAGTCAGCTTCGGTTGGATCTCCGGCAAGGGGATCACTACCAAACTAGATGGGTCGGTCCAAGCATCGCCGGCGAACACCTGGAATTCCAGGGAATCGACCAACTCGGGCAGCTTGGCGCTAAAGACCGCGATGCTCGAATCCGCGGACGTCGCATCGGCCGCAGGCGGCTTCGCGCTGCTTGCCGGTTTGACGGCCGTCAACTCGATCGGCCGCGCGACGCCGCTCGAGACGCTCGTCAACTCGATCTTGCGCACATCGGTGGGAATCTCGCCCTTCAAGCGGACCGCGAATTCGACCGGCTGGCCGTAGCCGCCGCGAATCGTTTGGCCATCGCCCGCGACCACCGTGCCATTCACGCGCAATTCGTCGATATTCGTGCGGGTCGGATAATGTTGCGAACCCATCGCGAGGCGATTCAAAAACGTGGCTGCATAGCGCGGCTGCCACACCACCGCACCGATCACCAGCAGCAACGTCACGATCAAGGCCACGCCGCGGCGAACGAACTGTTCGGCGGAAAAGCCTTCGAGCAAGTTGCAGCCCCGGCTGAATTCAGCGACATACGAGATTACCGCGCCTTCCAACTGCGCGGAGCCCCACTTCGACGCTTCCGGCGATTCGAACTGCAGTGCGGCCACCAAATCGCTATCGATCTGCTGCTGCCGCTCGACCATGAGCGCGACATCCAATTCGGTTTCGCGTGTTCCCAGCATCGGGCGGGAATATCGCCGATAGGCCCAAACCAGCACACCGGCGCCGATTCCCAAGGCCACCAGCCGCTGCAGCCGAGACATCGACAGTTGCCAATCAAGCAAGAAGATGACCGCGAGCGTCCACAACAGGGCGACGACCAGCGCTACCAGCGCCGTGCCAAGCCGAACGGCATGCCGCCGCCGACGAAGGCTGCCCAGTTGTTCGCGAAGTGTTGCTAATTGGGACATGGGAGGTGGGATCGCTAATTCGTGCCGTCAATATTGTTTCTGTGGACCAAGCCCTTTTTATGGCAAATTGATCAATTTCCGGAACAGCCATTCGCCCAGCATCAGGGCCACGACCAGGCCGAAGCAGAGCCAGGTGCTCCACAGCGCGAATACTCTGGTTGACGGCTCTGTGACCGAATGAAGATCGATTTCATCGGGCAAGCGGCTGACAGTTTCCAGATCGTAGCTCTTGCCGTTACTGTCGCTGGCGATCAGTTCTTGCAGAGCCGTGTTGCGGACGGCCGTCTGTCGCTCGGGCGAAAGATTCACGACGCGGAACGTCACTTCTTTCGCGGTGCTCGTGATCGGATCGCGAACCCGAACGCGATAGCCGCCGCTGGTGAGCACGGGAAACTCGATTTCGAAAGTTCCCTTGCTCAATTGCGAGATATTCAGCGTCTCGGTTTCGACGGGGCCGCCGGTGGAACGGTTCGGCGAAAGCAATTCGGCCGTCAAAGTGTGCTCGGGCAGCTTGTCGAGCGTCAGCGGCTCGAAGTTGGCGTCGTAGGCTTGCACGGTGAGCCGAACACGATCGTCGGGCTTGTATTCCAACTTGTCGGTTTTGACGATAAATCGCTTATCCAGACCGATGTGGTTGCTCAAGCCGATATACTGAATCATCTGGCCCCAAAACTGGCGGTAGTAGAGCTCGCCATACTTGCGACGCAGCCGCCAGGTTTCATTGAAGCCCAGATAAACCACACGCCCGCCGCTGGGAAACTCGCGAATCGCCACGAGCGGCTGATGGGATTTGCCGTCGGCCGTCATATCCGTCGGATGCTCGGCCAGCACGGTCGCCAGCGGATGGGCCCATTTCACCGGCTGATACCAGGGCAAATTGCCCATGTTGTCCCAAGCCTTGCGATTCGATTCGTCGGACGAATCTCCTTCGCCGAGCTGCATGAACTTGTAGCGCAGCGAATCGAGCGACAGTTGCATGTGGAACGGCCGGTCGTCGCGCAGATGGGCCGATGAATCGACGACCACCGGCAAAATATCGGCCAGCTTCGTGTCGGCCAATTGGCCCGGACCAAATCGCGGCCCGGCGATCACGACCAGGCCGCCGCCGAACTGCGTGACAAATTCGCGCGTCAGCTCGCAGAACCGGTCGTTCAATGCCGAAGCCGGCATGTCGCCGAGAAAAATCACGTCGTTGGCCAAAAAGTCGCTCCGCTTCGGCACCAGCGACGGCAAGAACAACGGATTGGTCGTTCGCACCTTCGGGTCCGATGAACGCAGGAACGTGCGGAAGCCTCGCATCCCGACCAGCGGATCGCGATGAAACACCTCCTTGATGAACCGCCATTCCCAAGTCGGCTCGAATTCGACGTACATGAGCCGCAAGAAGTCGTCGATCACCGTGGCGTCGCGTCGAGCGTGATTTCCCTGATCGACTACCTGACCTTCGAGATGCTCGACGTCGGCGGCGAATTCGAACTCACCGGTCTGTTGCGGAACGAAATCGAACCGTTCTTCCACCGTCGGACCGCTCAGCGGCACTTCGCGAGTGCCGATCTCGATGATGTCGGATTCGGAAACTTCGGCGCCAAGCTTTCGCCGCGCGACGACCGCGACCTTCGCCCGACGGCCATCAAGGCCCGACTGACGCAGAATGACTTTGATTTCCTGCCGCTCGGCTTTCTTCAATTGCCGGGGCATTTCCAATTCGGTGGCCAAATCGACCGCCGTCTGCGGGCCGATACCGACCGCGTAGACCGGCACGCCCAATCGCTTGACCGGCGAATCGGCCGTGCCCGCGGGAGCAGGGCCATTGTTGTTGCCGAAGTCGCTAAACATCACCAAGCCGGCCAGATTGCTGGTCGAATGGCGCTGCGCCAGATCGTCGAAGGCGGTGCCGATCGCGGTGAGTTGGCCTTTGGTCGTCAGTTGTTTCGACAAGAATGCCGGATCGATGGTGTCGCGCGGCGCCTCGGCTTTGCTCAGCCCACGAACACTGTCGGGCCGATCCAAGATGTAAGGTTCGATGCGGAAATCTTTTTCCAGCCGGGCGAATACGTTCTCTTCGCCGGGGCGATTGATTACGGCTTTGACGTAATCCATCCGCGAAAGATTGGTCGCCGGCGTGGCCAAAGTGGCGCCAGGCGACTGCTTGTCGGCCGTGCCAGATTGGGCGTTCAGCCCGACAGCCTCGGCCAACTTCGCGCGGGCCGAGTCGGTCATTTCATCGTGAATATCCATGCTCTCGGTGCCGTCGAACAACACCCACAGCAACGGCCGCGGCCGACTGGTGAAGTCCATCTTCAATACCGGATCGGCCAGCATGAGCAGCAACAGCACCAACAAGATCGCCCGAGAGATGGCGAGCAAACCACGCATCCGCGGATGACCCGACGGCTGCCAGCGGGAATAGAACACCACCGCCAGAACGGCCAATGCCACGCAGCCGAAAAGCACCCACGCCGGACCGCTTTGTGCCCAGGGCGCGGCGAGCGACAGCCGCATCGAATTGATCGACTGGAGGTTTTCCACCCCCATGAGTCGGCCTAGGAATTCAGTCAACATCAGGCGGTTTCCCGTGCGTTGGCCACCGACTGCGAAACCGTCGGCCAGGCCAGAATCGTCAATTCCAAAAACAAACAAGCGAGCACCGCCAACACCAGCCACCACCAGGTGTCTTGGCCCCAAACTTCGGCGCCGGTGAGACTGATCGGCTGGCCGCGCGGAATCCATTGATATTGAGCCGTTGTCGATGCGGCCGTCCCAGCGCCGGCAACGGCCGGCGCCGCGGCAGTTTTAGTCGCATCGCCGGTTGTCGGAGCGCTGCCGTCGGCGGTGGGACTATCCGCGGCGCCCGACATTCGCTCGGCCAGACCGCGTTCGTCGATCGAAGCCAATTTCGATTCTTCGGCCGGACCGTTCGCCGCGATCAGGGATTCCCAGGCCGCCTTGCGACTATTCGCCGGTTTTGCCACGGCGGCCGACTTCGCATCGGCGTTGACCTCGCCCTTCTTATCGCCGCTCTTATCGCCGCTGTCGGCCGACTTGTCGGCATCTTTGTCTTTATCTTTGCTTTCGACATTCGCGTCGCCGGCGCTTTCCGCCTGGTGAATCGAAATGCGATACATGCCGCGCTGGGCGAAATCCGACACGGCCACGGCGAAATTGTCGCTCCCGCGCCGCTCGACTTCCAACGGCTGCTCGATTCCACCCGGCCGCACCAATACGAACGGCTCATTTCGCTGACTCGGCTGCACGTTCACCATGACCGGCGCGGCCGATGTGTCGACATTGCGGACCGGCAACGTCGATTCGATCCGCGAACGCAAAATCCGATCGACCAGCCAGACGGCGTCTTTTCGTGGCAGATCGTTCCAACTCGAGAAGAATCCGCTGGTGAGCATTATCACCCGGCCACGGCCAATATCCCTTTCCACGAGAAACGGCACTTGATTGTCGTATCGCAACACAACCTTTGGCCGCGACCGTTCGGCCAATTCAGCAGCGGAAGTATCGGTGTCGGCCACATCGCGCTGCGAATCGAATAGCAACCACGACGGAGAAATCTCATTGCGATCGCGCTGCAATCGGTCGAGAGACGCTCGATCGGTGGCATCAAGTTGGCCGCGCAATTCTTTTTCCGAGAGTTTTTGAATCTCGGAGTCGATGTCGGTCAATTTCTTGCGTTGAGCATCGATCCGCTGAGCCTCGGCGGCGATCATCTTATCGACGACGGCTTTATCTTCTACCGGCACGACCGTCTTGAAAAACGTCGGCTCACGGAGCCCATCGACGATGTCTTGCGGCTCGGTCTGCGGAAGCTGCAAATAGGCGTTCGACGAAACATCGCCCAGGCCGACCTTTATGGAGAACACCTTGAAATCACCTGCGGCAAAATTGCTATTGCCAAGCTCATCCGGAGTGTGCCCTAGTGATTGCGGCGCGAGCGGAAGCGGAAGAATCCCGGCCCCATCGAGCCAGGCCTGCTCTGACCACGCCGCCGGATCGAACTCGGCTCCAGCAGCGATCACCAACTGCCCACCTTGACGAACATAATCCCGCAGCAGTCGGATTCCCTCCGCCGACTCCGGCCGCGCCACGCCGGCGATCACCACCAGCCGCGCGTCGCGCAAATCGTGCTGCTCCAACTGATCGATCCGCCGCTGCACCACTTTCACCAGGTGCAATTGCTCCTGGCCATGCGTCGTTTGCGGCGACAGCAGTCCGCGGAAATGGCGCGTCTCGCCGAATCGATTTCGCTTGGGATCTTCCGATTCGCCATACTGATCGACAAACACGACCGGCAATGCCGCCACGACCGGCACGGCGAGAAACCGCGAATCGTCGATGTCCAATCGATCGGGCGGCAAAGACACTTTGGCCGTCGACCAACGCACTCCACCCGGCTCGGGCGGATCGTTGAACAGATACTCGAACGTCACCTCGGCCGTTTGATCCGGGTTGAGCTCGATCGTTTTGGATTGCACTTCGGCGCCGTCGATCGAGAGCGTCACTTGCACATTGTGCCGAGGACCGTGTCCCTGGTGCGACACCGTGGCGATAAATTGCGCTGGCTTGGAAACATCCGCCATTCCGTTGAGCAAATGGAAATCGGAGATCCAACTGTTTTCCGGGTTCTTTGCCGACACATCGACCACTTGCATTTCCGGCAGGCCTTTCAGGATCGTGGCGGGCGAGGCCCCTTTCCAATCCTGGACTTGCTGGTCGCCGAGAAAAATGACTCGCGTGGCATTCGCCGGCACGTCGGTCGACTGCGCCATCGCCTGGCGAGCCAGATCGGCGGCTCGAGCGGCGGTGCCTGCCCGATCGACGACTTCAATCCGAGCCAGAGCATCCTCGGCGTCTTTCTTGGTCCGATAAGCGTCGCGGCTGAACGATCCGCCGCCGCAAAGCGGGAGCACCGTCATTCGGCTTCCCTCGGGCAGGGCTTCGATCAGTTCGCGCCCGCGGGCCTTGGCTTCGTCCAACAGCATATCGCTCCCCTGGCGATACGCCATGCTCATGCTATTGTCGACGACCAGAATCGCATGAAGCGGCGTGCCAGGATTCACTTGATCGCCGGCACTGTGCGCGAAAAACGGTCGAGCCAGGGCAAGCCCGAATAGCAGCACGGCCACCGTGCGCAAAATCAACAACAAAATATCGCGAATCTGCAGGATCTTGCGATTGCGATTGATGGCTTCGCGCAAGAAGTCCATCGCCGCCCAATGGACGACCCGATAGCGGCGGCGATTGAGCAGGTGGATGATCAACGGCCCGGCGGCGGCAATCGCGCCGGCCACGGCGAACATCCCAAATCCTGGAAGAAATGATGGCATTGAATCGATTCGGTTTTCCGAAAAGCGGGGATGGAACGCCAGGGGCGGCATTCCCTACAACTGCCGACGGCCTTGCTAGCGCTGCGGGCTCACTTGGTGTCTTGCTTCTCCGACTGATATTGCTTGATCTTGCCTTCCTGGAGGATCGGAAGATAGCGATTCGGAATGGCCAGAACGAAACACGAAACGGCCGTCGCATACAAATCGCCCGGCACCCCGCCGACGCGCATCGTATCGTGCCAAACGCCGTCTTGATGCACGTCGCCCGGCATGCGAGTTTGCGTTGCAATCAAGTTGTCACGCACTCGCGGATAGAGATCCTTCCACGAGTCGCCCCCGACCTGATACATCGCCTGACCGATGTAGTACAACGTGTAGGAATCGAACGCGGATCGGCCGTCGTGGTTGACCTGCGCTTCCGGCTTGATTCGCTGCTTGATCTCAGCGCTGAGAATCTGCATGTTTTTGCCGATCCGCCAATCGTCGTATTGGCCGAATTCTTGCAGACAGACCACGCCCGCGGCGGCCATGGCAGGGCTTGGACCCCCGCCACCTTTGTTGTATGTGAATTGGCCCGGCTCGCGCTGTTGATCGGCTTCGTTGGCCTGCGGACCGCTGCGTGAACTGTAATGCTCGCGCACATCGCGAATGGCCAGCTTGATCACTTCGGGCGAAACTTCCAGCCCGCTATCGACGGCGCTGCGCAAAGCCTTGGCCTGCATCACGGCGAGACTCAGATCGTGTCCATGATCTTGCGAACCAGCGCGATAATCCCAACCGCCGTCCTTGCATTGCGTGTTGGCAATTAGTTTCAACGATCGCTCGAGGACCGAACTAATCCGCGCGTCGTTCGTCATGCCATAAGCCTGACCGAGAACGAAGGTCGACAGGCCGTGGTTGTACATATCGCGCTGCGGATCGGCGATATTCAGCAGGCCCGACGGCTTGGCATGGCTGAGGACATAATTCAGGGCTTGCTCGACATTGTGGCCATATTTGCCCCGTCCGGGCGTATGGCCGTCGGCCAGAAACGCCAGGGCGCCCATGCTGACCAGCCCCAGGTCGTTCGACGTCCAGTTCCCTTCGGGACCCTGATTCTGAGCGAGCCAATCCAACCCATGCGCCAATGCCGCTTCACTTTGCGGCGTAATTTCCCATTCACCAGCCGCGCGAGCCTGCGCACCGTAGATCGCAAACAATGCAACGACGACAACGGGAGCGAAAAACAGCTTCATGGCGCTATTCAGACCGGAATATACGTGCGACTTGGCGGGTGGGATCGGGTGCGCACTGCTATAACATGACCGAGGCCGGCAAAAGGTTACGGGGGAGGTGAGAGGCTGAAGGCTTGAGGCTACAGGCTTGAGGACGAAGAAACGCGGACCCCGAATATCGCTTACGGCTTCGCGAGTTCCTCGACCTTACTACAACCCCGTAGGCCGCTCATCGGCGTTGCCGCTCTTCGTCTCCCTGGTCCCTGACCCCTGACCCCTGTCCCCTCCCCCGTACACTGTCGCCGGATCGAACACGCGCTCCCCGATCACGCGCGTTCCGTCGGGAACGATCTCACGGAAGAAGCAGCTTCGGTAGCCTTCGTGGCAAGCGGCGCCGCCGATCTGGTTGACCTTCAACAAGATCGTGTCGGCATCGCAATCGATCAGCACCGCGCGAACTTCTTGCACATGACCACTCTCCTCGCCCTTCCGCCACAACCGCTTGCGACTCCGGCTGTAGTAGACGGCTCGGCCAGTGGCCAAGGTTTCAGCATAACTTGCCGCATTCATGAAAGCCAGCATCAAGACTTCGCCGGTATCGGCATCTTGAGCGATCGCCGGCAGCAGGCCATTATCACCGTGCGAGAAATCGGGCGCGGATGCGAGAGAGTGCTCAACCACGTTTGGTCCTCAAGTCCATGGGCCAAGAGACTCGGCAATCAGATTCCCACTCTCCCCTCCCGTCTGGCTTGTTACTGCGAAGGGCGAAGGAATCGGCGGCGGCGTCACCCTCCGCGGATAAGTATTATAACCCTCCTGTTCGTCCGCTGCCCGTGGCACAACCCGCGCCGGCGGTTTTTTCCGTCTAAAGTCGATCTTTGCGCGGCGGTTGAAGCGGTCGGCGGCCACGGTCGATGATTACCGTGCCGATCCATCGACGCCAAGACACTTAGAGCACCAAGGGCACCAAGAGCGCATTCGAAACACACGGCCGGTCCGCACCACTCCGTTTCGAATTCGTTCTTTGTGTCCTTGGCGTTCTTTGAGTCTTGGCGGGAAGAAAGGCTGAAGGCTTGAGGCTACAGGCTTGAGGACGAAAGGCCAACGTCTCCTGTAGCCTATAGCCTCAAGCCTGTAGCCTGTTCCACCAATCCAATCTCTTCGAGAGAGGGGCGTTGCCGCTTGACTCCTCCGCTCAGCCTTCTACTCCCGGTACACAACGTCCAGGCGACGCTCGCAACCGACGTTGCCAAACTGCTCGATACGTTGCCCGAGTTGACTGCCTGGTTCGATCTTTTGATCATCGAC
>Ga0182024_10019654_pt1 | contig 12426 bp, 1 predicted proteins | sample P32metaG_FD_120480 | JGI IMG/M metagenome (GOLD analysis project Ga0182024, IMG submission 120480) | Permafrost microbial communities from Stordalen Mire, Sweden - P3-2 metaG (Illumina Assembly) | ecosystem: Environmental > Terrestrial > Soil > Wetlands > Permafrost | place: Sweden: Stordalen...
AGTCCCGATAAGTGAACGAGACTCCCTCGAACCGGATCGCGCGGAAGGAACTCAGGTCGACCAGCGGCGCTGCCTCCTGTCCGGCCGATTTCGCCAGGGCCTCGTCCAGCCTGGTTTCCAGGCGCTGCAGGTTGTCCACCGTCACATTCACCTGCGAAAGCAAGGGGATCATAACAACCACGTTGGTCAGCGGTCCGAAAAAGAACAAGATGGCGGCGACAATCTTGGTAGCCGTTCCTGAGAACGACGTCGCGATGACGGGCAGAACAAACGCGACCGCCCCTAACAGCAAGAGGAAGAACATTTCGACGAAGAGGATATTGTTCGAGAAGAGCACCATAACGCGAGTGCGCACGTCGCGGACGCGCATAGCAGTGGCTTGGAATTCCTCGAACACGTCGTCACTTTTCAGCTTGTTGATGCGGAGTTCCTTGAAGCCTTTCAGCAAGCCGTCGAGCGAGTCGAACAACTCGTCCTCCTGTTTCGAGGCCTCCTGCAAACCCCGGTCATAGGCTGCGCGGTCCTTAAAATATTTGCTGGCGCCGGCGGCGATCAGGATGACGCACAGCAGCATGGCGACCGGCGACACCAGCGCGATGTAGCCCATGGTGCAGACGATCATTACAACGCCTTGGGCAGCGGCGAACAGCGGCCGCGCGGCCTGAGAGATGGCCGCGGTGTCCCGGCTGATCCGGGCGTGTATGTCGGCTTCACCGATCGATTCCAGCGTCAGCAGGTCGGAGCGGCGGATCTTGTCGGCCAGTCGCAACCGCACGCTGCAAATTGCGGCCTCGGTGATCCGGGTGGATTCATAGAGAATGTAGCGGAGCGAATACACGAACAGCAGGATGGACAGGCCGAACCACACGAAGAGCCGCCAGGATGGTCCGCCGACCTTCAAGGAGTCGACCGCAGCATTGATCACCGCCAGGTTCATGGCATTGGCAATGCCAGACGTTGCGGTCAGGATGAGCAGTTTCCGGTCCAGCGCGTGAGTTTCCCGCTGTAGGAAAGTAAATATGCCGAACCGCTTCAACTTGTGCAAGGCAGTGCTCCAGGGTTGTAGAGCGCGCGGGAGGACAGAGCGCGGCGCTGTCAAGCCGCGACCGATTCACTGCCGGCCATGCACAATGTTATCGCGAAGAGTACGAATTTACCGGAAACAAGACCAATGGCGCCGCCCGGCTGCATCGCCGAACGCATATCTAACCCGAGGCAGCATTCGTTGCGGCGTTCGATGATTTCAGCTCAGAAAAAAGCTGCGCCGCCCGACGCAGCGTTTGCGCATGCCCGTCCGCGGGAAGAGCGGGCCACACCAGCCCCCCGTTGGCCAGCAGCGCTTGGGTACGTCCAGAGACAATTTCCAGCCGGCGCGACCGGGCCTGCGGCGACACGCCGCGATACAGCCCGAAGTTTTCCAGGGTCTCGGTTAGAGCGGCATCCATCTCGGACGAGTTCACCGCCGCTTCCAGCTGCTCCAGGAACGCATCGAAACCGCAGACGCGCACGCCCTCCTCCGCGACGAACTCGGCCAGCGTATCTCGCCGGGAATTCTCCAGATGATGGGCTTCGTTGGTAAGATCGGCCGCGCACGCCAGCAGCACCAGCCCGCGTGCCACCGTATCCACATGGCAAAGCCACAGGTGCGAGTCGTCGGGCGCCACTCCTAAACGCAGGAAGGCAGCGAGCTGCCGGAAGAAAGCGTTTTCGGTGATGTTGAATTGCAGCGGGCCACCGCCGGCCGCGAATACCAAACTGCCGACGCGGTGGATGCACGTGTTGGCAAGTTCGCCGCGCGCCGCAACCACCAGCCGCTCGGCCTCCTGCTTGCTTCGGACGTAGTAGTTTTCATCCAACATTTCGGGCACGGTGTCGTACTCGGTGAACAGGCGGAAACCTTCTTCGGGAGCCTTGCCGCACACCGACAGGGTCGAAACAAAATGAAAATCGGCGGGGCTGGCGGACGATTGGGCCGCCAGCTTCAGCAAGCGGCCGGTGGCGGCGATGTTATCGGCATGGAATTCCCAATAGTGGCCGAAATGTTTTACGTTAGCGGCGCAGTGGAAGACCGCCTGGAGGCCGTCCGCAAGGCGATCGCGGTTTGGCTGCGACAGGCCGAAATCGTCCCGGCGCAAATCGCCCGCCAGCACGGTCAGGCGGGGATCGTCGCGCAATGCGGCGCCATTCTCCGAGCCGAAATAGTGGCACAGCATCTCGCCCAAGCGCGCGCGTGCCATCTGGTCGTCGCCGGCGCGCACCAGCACACTCACTTGGCGGTCGCGGTCGGCCAGCAGTTCGCGCAGGAGATAGCTGCCCAGATAACCGGTGGCCCCGGTCAGGAGTATGCGTCGATAATCGCGGCGGCTGCCCGCATCGTTCTTTTGATAAGCTCGATTGCGCGTCTCATAGTCGTGGTAAGCGGCGGCCAGGACCGCGTCGCGTTCCGCATCATAAGCGGCCAGACCACGCTGATAGTCTTGCCAATGTTGGCGTGCGGATTGGAGCAGCGTCCGGAAATGCTCGGGCCGAGGCTGGCACGCGCGAGCGAAGTCCGCGAGTCGGGGATGCTCGTAGAGATCGTTGATCGTGCAATGGAGCGTACGCCGAAGACGATTGACCACGGAGATGGCTCGCAGGCTGTCGCCGCCGAGGTCGAAAAAGTTGTCCTCGCGCCCGATGAACCGGTGCTCCAGCAGCTCTGCCCACACTCGCGCAATGCTTTGTTCGATACCGTCACGAGGCGGTTCCGCGAGGGGCGTGCTTTGCTCCGTAGCCACGCGCAGCAGGGACGCTCGATTCACTTTTCCCGAGGTATTTACCGGGATCATGGGCAAGCGAAGCACGGCCCTGGGCAGCATGTATGAGGGCAGCGTTGCCGACAAGTGATCGTGCCATTCCGCCTGTGTGGGCTCGGGCGCTCCGGCATGCAGACAGATGAAAGCCCACAGGGTTGCCGTGCCGTCGGGTTGAGTGTCCACGATGGCGACTCCCTGACGCACGCCCGGATGGGCCTCGATCCGATGCTCGATTTCGCCCAGCTCTACTCGTTGCCCGCGCAGCTTCACCTGGCCATCGGAGCGGCCGAGGATCTCCAACTCGCCGGTGCGGGTCCAGCGTCCCAGGTCGCCGGTTGAATAGAGCCGGCCCGCGGATGTTTCGACGAAGCTTGAGGCGGTGAGGTCGGGTCGGTTCAGATATCCGATAGCGACTCCCATGCCGCCCAGCCAGACCAGCCCCGCGACGCCCGGCGGAACCGGCTCTCCTTTGTTATTGCGGATGTGGACCGAGGTGTTGGCCAACGGCCTGCCGACAATTAATCTTTGTGACTGGGCCGTAATGTGCCCGTAGCTGACAGCGACGGTGTTCTCGGTCGGGCCGTAGCCGTTGACGTAGCGCAGACGCGCCGCGTAGTGCAGAGCGTCGGCGCGATGGGGCGGCTCGCCCACAGTGATGAGCTGGCGCAGGCCGGGAAAGTCGGCCTGCTCGAAAAGGCGGAGATAGGACGGTGTCATGGCGGCAGTGGTGACTCCGAGGCGGGCCATCTTGTCGCGCAGTCCCGCGATGTCGTCGAGCTCGCTGCGCAGGATGGGAACCACCGCAGCCCCGGCCGACCATGCCATGGACAGGTCGGCAATCCATGCGTCGAAAGAAGGCGACGCGATGAGTAAAGCTCGGTCGTCGGAGCCGATATCCAGCGTGGCATCCATCGCCGCGCCAAGATTATTCAGACCCTGGTGATGGAGCATCACGCCCTTAGGCACGCCGGTGGACCCCGACGTATAGATGATGCACGCAAGGCCGGAACCGTTGATTACGCTCGCGATTTCGGGCTCGTGGCCGTGGCTGCTGAGGAATTCTTCCGACAGGGTTTCGGGCCGGAAGACTTGGCAGCCGATCTCGCCCAGCAGCGCCGGCAGTGCATGCGCATCGAGAACTACCAGAACACGGACGCCGGCGTCGCGCGCCATGAAGGCGAGACGCTGGGGCGGCAGATCGTTCACCAGAGGTAGGTAACATGCGCCCGCCTTCCAGATGGCCAGCACGGTCTCGGGCAGGGCAATGGAGCGCTCCGTGAGAACCCCGACCGGCTCTTGCCGTGTCACGCCCAGGGCCAGCAGAGCATGCGCCAGCGCATTGGATCTGGCGTTCAACGCCGCATAGCTCAGCGCCCCATGTTCGGTGATGACTGCGGGCCGTTCCGGCTGAACGCGTGCCCAATGCTCGAACCGCGCGGGCAAGCTGAGCGCCGGGTGCGACCATTCGGGACCACGCTCCCAGCCGAAAAGCAGGTTTTCCTCTTCGGGCAGCAACGCGGGCAGCGAAGAGCCGGGCACTCGCTTATCCTCGGCCAGGAAACGCGCCCAGCCGGCGAGAGAATCGATCCACGCCTGCGCAGTCTCCTTTTCATAGATGGCGGCGTTCACGTACCATTGCAGGATCAGGCTGCCGTCTGATTGACCTTCGTGCACCAGGACCATGTCCTGCGCGGGCGCATTCACGCGAAGCTCGTAAGAGCTGCCGCTGGCCAGGAGATTCGGCGCGTCAAAATTTTCCGTCACCGCGAAGTCGAACAAAGGATAGCGCGCCGGATGCGAGGCCGAAGCATGATCCTGGCGGAAGTCGCGAACCATTGGGGCGAACGGATAGCGCGCATGCTGTAATCCCTCCGCGAGAGTCTGTTGCATGGTCCTGAGGGCCTGTTCGGCGGACTCGCGCCGGTCAACCCGGCAGGGTACAGGCAGAATGTTGACGTAATAGCCGACAATCCGCGCCTCGCTGACCGAGCCGCGCGTGGAAGCTGCGGTGCCGATCAGGAAATCAGGCCTTCCGGTGCGCCGCAGCACCTCCTGGGCCAAGATCGTCAGCATCAGTGCGTGCAGGCTGGCGCCATTCCTTCGTGCGAAATCGAGCAGACCGGCGGCAGTGGAGGCATCCAGTTGAATGCGAAAACCGTGCGTTCCTTTCGCGCGGCGCGCGGTGCGGCCTAGTGGACGCGGGAAATCGAGCGACCAATCGTCTGAAGACTGCGACTCCAAAATCTTGCGCCAATAGAGCGCATCTTCCTCACGCGCGGGTCCGGCCAGATAGGCTTCCTCGCGACCGGCCGAGCGATCGAAGCCACCGGCAACCGGGTCAAGCGTGCGCCCTTCGAGGAGAGTGCTCAGCTCCTCGGCCAGAACTCCCAGCGAAACTCCGTCTCCCACAGAATGGTGCAGGGCGAGCCAGAAGAACTGCGCGCCCATACCCGCCACGCATACCAGCCCGGCGCGCCACAGCGGAGCAGACTCCATCGCGAACGGCTCGGACTGGCGCTCGCGTATGTGGGCCATGGCAGAGCCTTGGTCCGGCTGGTTGGAGAGCTCTAAATTCGAGGCGAGCTCCGGTAGGACGGAGCGCCGCAGCACGCCGTTCAGATCCTCGCCGAAGCTGGTGCGCAGTGAATCGTGTCGCGCCACCAAGTGCGTCCATGCGGATTGGACTTCGCCGCCGACGGTCAGCGTCAGCGCAAGGTTGAAGCCACGCGTATCGAGGCCGGCCTGCTCAGCGACCCAGAATTCGCGCTGGCCCTCCGTCGCCCGGTCTGAGAATGTTGCCTGCGGCATTTCCGCGTGGCGCATTTGGCCGATGCGACGAGCGAAGCCGCCGAGCGTCGGTTCCGCGAACAGTTCGCGTGCTGGCACGGGATGGCCGAGCATCTTTTCGAGACGGTGCGCCACGGCGATGGCCAGCAGGCTGTGACCGCCAAGGGCGAAGAAATTGTCGTCGCGATGGATCGAGCCCGGACCCCGGCCCAGTAATTCGCTCCACAGGCGGGCGATCTCGGCTTCCAGGCTGTCTTCGAATGGAGAGTCTTCCACGCGCGGCGAACGGTCGGCCAGCCGCATCTTGAGGGCGGCTTTGTCCACCTTGCCGGAATTGGTGACAGGGATGTCGGGAATGGCGATCACCGTGGACGGGATCATATAGGCCGGCAGTCGGGTGGCCAGATAATCGTGCCAGCTTTCTTCGGCCGGCGCTTCCCTTCCAGGCCCAGGGCAGACGAAGGCCCAAAGACTTTGGGTTCGTTTTGCATTTTCGTCGAGCAGCGCGACCGCCTGCGCGATCGCGGGATGGCTGGCCAGTGCGTGTTCGATCTCCCCCAACTCGATGCGAATACCGTTGACCTTCACCTGATCGTCGACGCGGCCGAGGATTTCGATCTCGCCGGTGGCGCTCCAGCGGCCCTGATCGCCGGAACGGTAGCGCCGTCCATGAGGCGTATCGAGGAAAGCGGCGGCGGTCAGTTCGGGCCGCCCCACGTAGCCGAGCGCCAAGCCTGCACCCCCGAGCCATAGTTCCCCGACCACGCCGGGTGGCACAGCGTTCCCATCCGAGTCGCAAATGTGGGCACTGGTGTTGGCCAGAGGGCGGCCGCACGGGAGGCTGTTCCGGTCGCAGGGATGCAATCTTCCGATTGTGCTGCTGATGGTGTTCTCGGTCGGACCGTAAGCGTTGAAGTACAGGTGCCGGCTCGCATAGGTCTCGACGTCGGCGGGAAATGGCGCTTCTCCGCCCGTTATGAGGATGCGCAGCGGAGGCAAGGCGGCTCCGTCGAAAAGCCGCAGATAGGTGGGCGTGATGTCGGCCACGGTCACTTCGAACTCGCTCAGGAATGCACGGAAACGATTGGGCGAACTGAGGACGTCGTAGGGAACCGGGCACAGCGCCGCGCCAAAGGCCAGAGGCATTCCGATATCCGACAAGGAGACGTCGAACGACGGCGAGGCAAACATGAGGCTGCGATCGTCGCACGTCAGACCAATGGTCTCGCCGGTACCGAGCACCGAGTTCACGTACGCGGCGTGGCCGATCAGCGTGCCTTTCGGCTGACCGGTTGAGCCCGAGGTGTAAATAATGTAGGCGGCATCGGCGGTGCTACCAGACGATTGTGGGCGATGCGCATGGCTGCGACGGAATTCGGCGTCCATTTCTTCGGGACGAAACGGGGTTGGAAGCCCCGGCGGCACCGCGAGACCATCCAGCGCGATTAACTGGGCGACCGCGGCATCGCGGGCCATGAAGAGCAGGCGTTCTGGCGGCAGGTCGGCGGCCAGCGGCAGATAAATCGCGCCAGCTTTCCAGATTCCCAGCACCGCCGCGGGCAGGTTGGCGGAACGTTCGGTCAAAACCCCGACGATACTGCCGGGTGTGGCGCCGTGAAGCAGCAGATTGTGCGCGATGGAGTTGGCGTCTTGCTCGATGTCCGCATAAGTGGTGATGGCAGATTTCGTGATGATGGCCGGACGATCGGCGTGCGTTTCCGCCGTCTCCTCGAAAAGCTGATGGAAGCGCAACGTTGGGCGACCGGTTTTCGGACCTTGCTCCCAGGTCTCGATCAGCGCGGCCTCATACGGCAGGAGGGCGGGCAGGCGGTCACGCGCCCCCTCTGAATTTGCCGCCAGCCACAGCGCCCAAACGCGCAGCGCCTCGAACCACGCTTGTGCCGTTTCTTTCGCGTACAGTGCGGCATTGACGTTCCATTGCAGCAGCAGGCTGCCATCCGCCTGAGCTTTGTGCGTCAGGACCATGTCAGGTCCGGGTGCGGCGCTGGTATGTTCATAATCAAGCGCGGCGGGCTGAGCGAATCGCAGCGATCCCGGCAACGCGGCCTGGTGCCGGTCGGGGTTCTCAGTGATCGCGAGATCGAAAAGAGGATAGCGCGCGGGATGGCGCTGCTGGGGGCGTGTGCTCCAGAAATCGCGATACATGCGCGCGAAGGGATAGCGCGCATGCTGCAAGGCCGCCGAGAGAACCTGCTGGGTGTCGCGAAGTGCCTCGCCGAAAGAGATATCCCGAGGCAGGTGGCATGCGAGCGGCAGCATGTTGACGTAGTTGCCGACCACCTGGTCTTCAGCGGAGGTCTCACGACTAGAGGCGGTAGTCCCGATGACTATTTCCGTACGCTCGGCGCACCCCGCGCGGCGTCGCGCTTCGACCGCGAGTAGCGTCAGCATCACTGCATGCAGGCTGGCCGCGTGCTCCCGCGCGAGAGCTTTCAACCCCTGCGCCGTGGCCGCATCGAGACGCGCCTCGAAACGATGGGTACCGGTTTTCTCGGCGACGGAGCGCGGGAAGTCCAGCGGACCCTCGTCAAACGCGGAGTCGGGCTGGCGAGCCAAGAGGTCCTGCCCAATAGCGGGCGTCGCCGGCGCAGTCCGGTGTGGCCAGATAGGCTGCCTCGCGGTGAGCCGATTCCCCAAAATCGCAGGCGAGTGGAGGAAGATGTTCGCCGCGCAGAAGTGCACCGAGCTTGTCCACAATGATCCCAATGGATCGGCCATCGCCCACGGAGTGATGCAGCGCCAGCCAGAACAGGTGTTCGCCGGACTCCACCACGTCCACCAATCCGGCGCGCCAGAGCGGGGGGGCGCTCATTTTGAAGGGCTCAAGTTGGCGTTGCCGGATGAAGGCCCGGGCTGAGAACATATCAGGTTGGGTCGCGGCTTCGAGCGTCGGTATCACGGCTGGCACGGTCGCCAGGCGAAGACGGCCCTCGGCGTCCTCATGGAAATAAGTCCGCAAGGCTTCGTGCCGCGCCACCAGATCCGACCAGGCTTTGTTCCAGCGGTCGAGCGACGGCATCGCGCCCTCGACGGCCGAGAGCAGAGGGATGGTGAAAGTGCGGGTATCCAGCCCAGCGGCCTCGGCCACCCAAAATTCTCGCTGGCCTTCGGTGGCCAGATCGCTTCTGGCGGAAACTGAGGCCGGAACGCTGCTCTGCAGTTCGACTCGTTGGGCGAAGCCAGCCAGGGTCGGGGCGGCGAAAAGCTCGCGCGCCGCAACCGGCCGCGACAGGTCGCGCGACAGCTGATGCGCCATGGTCACGGCCAGCAGACTGTTGCCGCCCAGAGCGAAGAAATTATCCTCGCGCGAGACGCCGCAACGCAGCAGATCCGCCCACACGGCGGCGATCCGCATTTCCAACTTGCCCGACGGTGGACTTTTCCGAGCACCGTCGCTTGGCTCTCGCGGAACCAGCAACAAGGCGTCCCGGTCCATCTTGCCGGCAAAGGTCAGAGGGATGGCGGCGACCGAAGTGACAGATGCTGGAACCATATATAGAGGCAATCGGTCGATGAGATAGCCGCGCCATTCGTCCTGAGCCGGCATGGTGGCGTCAGGACGCGGGCGAACAAATGCCCGCAGGACTTTGGTGTCGTGCGGGGCCGCCTCAACCAGAGTGACGGCTTCCTCCACGGCCGGATGGGAGCGCAGCGCCTGTTCGATCTCGCCCAGTTCCACGCGCTGGCCATGCAGTTTGACCTGATAGTCCATTCGTCCGGCGAGCTCCAACCGGCCATCTTCGGTCCAGCGGCCGAGGTCGCCCGTGCGATAGAACCTGCCCTCTGGGGTCTCGACGAATCGCAGCGCCGTGGGGTCCGGGTTGTTCAGATAGCCGCGCGCCAGACCCGTCCCGCCTAACCAGACTTCTCCGACCACCCCCGGCGGCGCCGGATTGCCGTTGTCGCGACGGATGGAGATGCGAGTGTTGGCCAGAGGCCGTCCCACTGGGAGCGGACAGCCCGGGTCGGGGTTCGGCGGCAGTTGTTCCCCGCAGACGAAGACGGTAGTTTCGGTGGGGCCGTAAACGTTCCAGAAGGCGAGATGATCGGCGTGGCATCGCACGTCGTCATGGCTCGGCGCCTCTCCGCCGCACAGCAGGATGCGCAATCCCTCGAAAGGAGTTTCCTTGCTGACGCGCAAATAGGACGGAGCGTGGAAGGCCACCGTCACGCCATGCTTCTTGTAGCATTGCTTCAACGCCCAGGGATCGTCACGCAACGCCCTCGATATCGGCACGATCGCCATGCCATGCAGAAATGCGGCTCCCAGCTCCCAAAGAGATGCGTCGAAGCCGGGAGTCGAGACCAGAGACAAGCGGTCATCCGGCATGAGGCCCGCCATTTCCCCGGTCATATACATCGCGTTCACCAGACCGTCATGCTGGATCAGGACGCCTTTGGGCATCCCCGTCGTTCCCGAAGTGTAAATGATGTAGGCCAGATCCTGGGGCGTGCCTGCGATGTCGGGGCGATCCGATGCGCTTTCCTCCCAAGCATCCGGGCGCAGAATTGTTTTGACTGCTTCCGCCAGCGCCGGGGGCACCGCATGCCCGTCGAGGACGATCAGTATGCTTGCTCCTGAATCCTGAGCCATCCAGGCCAGACGTTCCGGCGGCTGTTCGAGAGCCAGGGGCAAGTAGGCCGCTCCCGCTTTCCAGATGCCCAGCACGGCCGCGGGAAGATCGGCCGAACATTCCGTCAGCACGGCTACTGGTTCCTCGCGGGCGACACCGTGATCGAGCAGGCTCCGCGCGATCCGGTTAGCGTGGCGATCCAGCTCGGCATAGCTCTCAACACAGGCTTCGGCGAGGACGGCGGGGCGATGCGGATGTTCGTCAGCCAGACTCTCGAAGAGCTCATGAAAGCGCCTCGCCGGACGCGCGATCGTCGGCCCCCGTTCGAATGTCGCCAGACGCTGCGCTTCCTCGGGTAGGAGCGCCGGGAGCGGAGCATCGGCGCGGCGGATGTCCTCGGCCAGCCAACGAGCCCAGGCCGCGAACGAGCTCAGCCAGGCATCGGCCGTGTTGCTGCTGTGAACGTCGGGGTTCCACACCAGCGCGAGTTCCAGGCCACCGTCGTCTATCGGCTCGTGGCTGAAGACGAGATCCAGGCCCGCAGCGGGACTGGAGAGTTCCCCGGGAATGCGCGCAGGTGTCAGCGAGAAATTTGCGCCGGCATCGCCGCATGTGCGGGACGGATTAGCGGTCAGCGCGACGTCGAACAATGAGCTCCGCGACTGCGGGCGTGCGTCCGGATGCCGCTGGCGAAATTCGCGGTAGAGCACACCGGAGGGATAATTTCCATGTTCCACCGTCTCGGTTAGAGCGATCTGAGTGGCGCGAATCTGGGCCGCGAGCGTCGGCGCGGTGTCGCTTTTCAAAATCACGGGCAGCAGGTTGACGAAATAGCCCACGGCGCTATCGGCGCCTGGCGGACGGAGTGAAATGCCGGTGCCTATGATCAGGCAACGCCGGCCGTCGCGCCGCCTGGCCTCCGCCTCGAGCAGTGTCAACAGCAGGGCATGCAATCCCACCTGTTGAGCCCGGGCCAAACCGGTCAGCGCGCTGACGGTCGCGACATCCAACCGTTCAAGGATGGGCGCAACGGATGCTCCGCTGGGAATGGAGGGCCGGCGATAGTCCGCAGGGGGTTCGTGGAAAGCTTCACCGCCCCCGCTAGTCAGGGGATCCAGCTGCTCCCGCCACCAGTCGCGGTCGCGCGCGGCAAGGTCGGATGCCAGATACTGTTGTTCGGCTTGGCTGGCCTGCCAGATACCGTTGGGCGCCCGTGGCAACGCGCACTCCAATAACAGAGCGTGCATCTCTTCTTGAATGATGCGTGCCGATAAACCGTCGACCACCGCATGATGCAGCGCAAACCAGAACAACGTTACGCCCGCGGCCTCCGCTACCTGCACCAGGCCGGCCCGCGCCAACGGCGCTTCGGTAAGGACGAAGAGCGCACTCGCACGCGCGGCGATGCACTTTTGAGCTTCTTGTAGCGAGTCGCAATGATCGAGACTCAACGAAATGGATGGTGCGAGCTCCTCAGCTTCTAGCGTGCGCCAGAGAACCTGGCTGTCCGCGCCGGAACAAAAAGCCGTGCGCAATGCGGCATGGCGCGTCACCAGCTTTGTCCAGGCCGATTGCCAGCATGCTTTTTCGGGAACCGTCCCGCGCACTTCGAAAACCCGCGTGATCTCGGCGCCGGCCCCGCTGAGGCCCAGCTTCCAGGCGATCCAGAAATCTTCCTGTCCCGAAGTGGCGGCGTCCTGGCGCACATCGGGAGGTGTCTCGACCGGCCTCCGCTCCGATGCGGCTGCGATCTTCTCGGCCAGGGCAGCAACTGTCTTCGAGACTAGGATGGTGTGGGGGCCCACTGCGTAGCCCAGGGCATGCAGGCGTTGGCTGATTGCGATGGCGAGAAGGCTGGTGCCGCCGAGCGCGTAAAAGTTGTCCTCGCGCTGGATGGAGTGGACCCCAAGGACCTCTTCCCAGACCTCCACGATATGCCTTTCCACCTCGCCCTGTGGGGACGCGTCCGAGTGCGCGCCGTTTCGGTACTCCGATGCCTGCAGCGAACTCGCGAGTGCGAGCAGAGCCTGCCGGTCCACGTTGCCGGACGCATCGACCGGCATTTGGGCGACGGTCGTCACCTGGGCTGGCAGCATATAAGGTGGCAGTGTCTTAGCCAGGAAGCCGCGCCAGTCCTCCGGGGAGGCATCGTTCGCCCCGCCGTTTTCCACGAATGCGATTAATCGCCCCTCGTGCTGCATGGCGGCGGCACGTTTCACTTGCGGATGCCGCGACAGGGTCTGTTCGAT
>Ga0182024_10019655_pt1 | contig 12425 bp, 15 predicted proteins | sample P32metaG_FD_120480 | JGI IMG/M metagenome (GOLD analysis project Ga0182024, IMG submission 120480) | Permafrost microbial communities from Stordalen Mire, Sweden - P3-2 metaG (Illumina Assembly) | ecosystem: Environmental > Terrestrial > Soil > Wetlands > Permafrost | place: Sweden: Stordalen...
AATTTACGCGGCGTCACCATTACGGGCGATCAACTGGCGGAAGAAGTCTATCCCTCGGTTGTGTTTTTCCAAGACACTTATAGCTTGAACATTGAGCGCGTGTACGTTGCCGGGCTACCGGAGTCAGGAGGCGCAGCGCCGGCGCTTAAAAATCAGTCCGGTGCAACCGTCGAAGAACTGGTGGGAGCATCGCAGATCGGGTCTACAAGTGGCACGGTTCCGCGGTGGCGCATGGCGGGAGTCGTAGGAGCGCTCATTTCATAAATCAATATGCGCCTGGATATCAATCTCGCGACTCGGCCTTATGAAGATGCCCGTGAATTTTGGGAACGCTGGGGACTCGGCGTTGGCCTGCTGGCAGTATCGACGCTGCTGTTAATTGGCTTTTCCGTGCAAAGCTGGATTCACGCAGGCAGAGATCGTCAGGCGATTCGCGGCTTGCAGCAACAGATCGCGGAACGCGACGGCGAGCGGGCGAAGGCGCAGGCGTTTCTGGACCAGAGCGCGAATCGAAGCACTCGCGACCAATCGCAATTCTTGAATGGTTTGATTCAGCGCAAGGCCTTCTCATGGACTCGAGTGTTTGAAGATCTGGAGCGGGTGATGCCTTCGAATCTGCACGTGGTTTCACTACGGCCCGAGATCAATGATCAAAATCAAATGCAGCTCGACATGAAGGTTGCGTGCGAAACGCGCGGGGCGGCCGTGGAATTGGTTCATCGGATGGAGGGGTCGAGGCATTTCCAGGGAGCGCAGCTTGTCCAGGAAACTGAGTCCGGCGAGGGAGCGGGGGTTTCCGCATCAGTGATTGCGGTCTATATCCCTGACCCGATCGAGAAGGGTGGAAAGTAATGCCGGATCTAGGCAGTTCGCGACGCAAACTGAAAATTGCAATCGCCGCGATGGTGGTGGCGGACGTGATCGCGATTGCCGTCTTATTTTCGCCTCTGGTGGGCTCAGCGGATTCGCGACGTCTGCAACTGAATCTGCTCACCATGGACTTGCACAAGAAGACGCGCGAGGTGGAACCGTTGCGCGGCATGGACAAGAAAATCGTGCTGGCGAAGGACGAGATCGGCGACTTTTACAAAGAACGTTTTGCCGCCACCGATTCAGACCTGACAAACGAGTTGGGAAAGATGGCATCGCAGAATGGAGTTCGCATTCAGTCGGTGCGATACAGGGAAGAAGATCGGGAGGGCGCGGGCATTGTTCCGGTACAAATTGAGGGCAATTTTTCCGGAGACTACCTGCAACTGGTGCGCTTCATTAATACGCTGGAGCGATCAAAGCTTTTTTTCACTGTGGATGGAGTTGACCTGGCGGGTGAAAGTGCTGGGCCGGTGAGACTCCAAATCGCGATGCACAGTTATATGCGGTTGGGTGCTTAATTGAAGCTGGGAATTGAAAATCGGCGGCAGGTCATCATCCTATCGGCGCTGGGTGTAATTGCACTTTTGTTGCTGGCCAAGGAATTCTGGCCTTCGTCGCCAGAAGCGGCGCCGGAAGCGGCTCCCACAACTTCGACTGCGCCTCGGCCTGGTTCGCGGCGCGGTTCATCCGGAAAGGGACTGCATCCCTTTGAGCCCAGATTGGATCCTACTCTTGACCTCGCGCTACTGAATCAAAGCGAGCAAATCAAGTACGCGGGCAATGGCAGAAATATTTTTGTCGCGGGGTCGGTAGCGAAGATCGAGCCGCCGAAGGGAAGTGGCGTGACTGACGTTGAAGCTGGCGCCGTTCGACCGCTGCCTACGATACCGCCGCCACCGCCCATCACGCTAAAGTTTTTTGGCTTTGCCAATCGGCTAGGCGAAACGAAAAAAGTGTTTCTATCACAGGGCGAGGACATTTTTATCGCAGCCGAGGGCGACATTGTCGACCGCCGGTATAGGGTGTTGCGGATCTCGTCGAACGCGGTCGATGTCGAGGATGTGATCAATAACAATCGGCAGAGCCTGCCGCTGACGCAGGGATGAATTGATTTTGTAATTTTGTAATCTGAAGGTAGGGACGGTTATGCGGCGCGGTTTGAAATCCCCAAATTACGAACTTACCAAATTACAAAATCGCTCCCGCGGTTACATGATGATCACGCTCATGCTGGGATTTGCCTTGATTGCGATTGCGCTGCTTGCGGTGTTGCCGGAAATCGGCCAGCAAATCAAGCGTGACCGGGAAGAGGAAATGCGGCATCGCGGCACCGCCTATATGCGCGCGATTCAACACTTCTACAAGAAAACTGGACGCTATCCTTCCCGCCTGGAGGAATTGGAAAATACCAACAACATACGGTATTTGCGCAAGCGTTATAAAGACCCAATGGGTCGCGATCCGGAAACTGGCAAGGAACGCGATTTCAAGCTTCTGCATATGACGGACATCAACCTGGCGAGCGGGCCGGTGATGGGGCAAATGGCGGGCATGATTGGGCAGGGCGGATTAGGCGCGATGGCGGGGATGCAGGGCATGCAAGGGGCGCAAGCGATGAACGCCATCCAAGGCGCGCTGGGCGGAATGGCGGCGCAGATGGGTGGACTTCAGCAGCAGACTGGATTAAACGGGGCCACGAATCTGAATGGGTCGGCGAATTCAGATACTGACAGTAACTCGAATTCCCCGGGATCATCGAGCGGAAACGGCAATCAGCCGGGATCGAGTTCTGGCTCCGGCTCTGGCTTCAATGGGCCGACGTTTGGAGGCGGCCCGATATTGGGCGTCGCCAGCACCAGCAAAGACAAAAGTATTCGAGTGTTCTATCAGAAGAACCACTACAAGGACTGGCTGTTTGTCTATATGCCCATGGCTGACCGGGGAGGGTTACTCACCGGCCCGATCAATCCTGGCATGCCGACGGGCGGAAACTTGAACGGCGCTGGCGGCGGAAGCATGGGCGGCGGCACGATGGGGCAAAGCTCAGGATTTGGGCAAGGACAAAGCTCAGGTTTTGGGCAGGGCCAGGGACAGGGCTTTGGGCAGGGACAAGGCTTCGGGCAACAAGGCCAGCAGAGTGGATTTGGAAATCAAAATCAGCAAAATTCAGGCTCACAACCGCAATAGATTCAACCCAAAGAGATCATGAAAAAGGCCCGGCGCTCAACGCCGGGCCTTTTTAGCAAACTAATTGCGAATCGCTGCGACGCTGAATCTAGACGTTAACCTTTAGACGTTGAACGACGAGCCGCAGCCGCAAGTGCTCTTTACGTTCGGATTGTCGAACTTGAATCCAGCGCCTTCCAGCGTCTCGATGTAATCGACATTCGCTCCGCCGAGGTACATTAGCGAGGTGGCATCGACATAGACCTTCAGGCCTTCAAAGTCGAATACCTTGTCCATCATGCCTGCGCCGTTCTCAAAGGCCATGGAGTACTGGAAGCCTGAGCAGCCACCGCCGACAACCGAAAGGCGGAGTCCCGCTGGAACCGGGGTTTGCTGAGCCATAATCTCTTTAACCTTGGCGACTGCACTTGGAGTAAGAACGGGAGCTGCGGTTTTGGGCTGCTGGACTTCAGGGGTGGTAGTGGTCGCCATCTGGTTTAATCTCCTTGTAGTTTCCCATTATAACAAAGCCGGGAAGCGGTCCGGCAAGCCTTTTCCCTGGTGGCTGTAACTTTCTAGAAACGTAGTAATTAGATGCTCCGGGGGCGCAAGAAGTCGCGCCACCTTCTTGCCAACGGGGCTATAATCATGCCCAGTACGGGCCCGTTCCCGAACGCTGGCAAACCACGAGCTTTGCTGGGGCGAAATCAAGCATAGTAGGGGATTGGGTCGATCTCAGCTCCGAGGTGGCACATGTCTCCTATGTTTGGGCTGCTTGTCGCGTGGGGTATTCTAACGGGGATCTTGGTCATCCTCCTGATTTATAAAAGTACCCTCACCATGCACGAAGATGATTCCATCTTCCTTAACGAGTCAGAATCGCAGATGCATAAGGATCAGGTGGAAGTCCTGGCGAAGATGCGGAAGATCCAGCCCTTCGTCAAGATTCTGGGTGCGTTGTCAGGGGCAATGATTCTGGTCATTGCAGGATTGTTCATTTATCAGGGGCTGAGCGCCGCTACCACGCTGCAATAAGCAACACTCACCGGTTCGAATATCCGAGTGCGTGCGGCCTGAGGAGAGTCTTGCGAACGCGCGAGCCGAGGATTAGCGCGCTGCAATCGTAGTTATTGGATTTTTCGGCGACCGGCAGGAAGATGTCGTCCGCGTGGAGACGAGGCAAGCCTTGTCTCTACAGATAAATAATTGCAGATAGTAACGAAGATGAGGGATACAGATTCTATCGCAATCATAGGAGGCGGACCGGCGGGTGCTCTGGCTGGTTCGATTCTCGCGCAATGTGGCAAGAATGTGCTTCTGTTCGACGAGAAGCTGGCTTGGGAAAAGCCCTGTGGCGGGGGAATAACTTACAAGGCGCTGCAGCAATATCCATTTCTTGCGGATGCAGGAGCACAAAGTAATCCCATCGAAAATTGCGAGCTAATCAGTCCCTCCGGCCAGAAGGTGCGTTTCCACATGCAGCATCCAGTCGCAATCTTCTCGCGACGAGAGCTGAATGGCTTGATGTTGGAACGAGCGAGGCAAGCTGGAGCCAAGGTTCATCACGAGCGCGTAAACCGTGTTAGCCGGGTCAACGGCGAATGGCAATTAGTCGCGGCAGAACGTGAGTACCGAGCTTCTTACGTCTTGTTTGCGGCGGGGGCGCGGAATCCTTTCCGCTCTCAGTTTCTCTCTCCCATCTCAGCAAGCGATCTCATGGTTACGGCGGGTTATTTTATTCCGGGACGCGGCTCGCTGATGCAGATTCAGTTTTTGAAAGGGATTACTGGCTACATTTGGGTCTTCCCTCGTGCCGATCATGTTTCCGCGGGGATCGCGGGAAAGATGGGCGAGTTGCCCACGATCGAGTTGCGCCGCATCCTTGAGAAGTGGCTCGAAGAGAACGGATACAGGTTGCAGGGAGCGCGCTTTTACTCGCATATTCTTCCATCGCTTCGGGCACAATCTTTCGTGACGCTTGAGGTCAGCGGCGATGGATGGGCAATGATTGGCGACAGTGCGGGGCTGGTGGATCCGATCACAGGCGAAGGTCTTTATTATGCGCTGCGCTCAGCTGAGCTATGCGCCGAAGCGCTGCTTGCCGGTCGGCCTCAGGAGTATCGCGCCTCGCTTGAAGAAGAAGTGCTTCCTGAATTGAGGCTGGCGGCGCGTATCTCACGGCGCTTTTACGCCGGACAAATTTTCGGCGATAGCGTGCTGGAGAAGATGATCTCTCTGACCGCGAGCAGTGCAACATTCCGCGAACTGATGAGCGATCTTTTCGCGGGCATTCAGGGCTACCGCGATTTGCGGTCGCGATTGTATGGCATTCTGCCTACAGTAATGGCCGAGGGTCTTGCGGGTACGTTGCGGCGTCCATGGTTCGACAAGGGTGGGTTGGCGGGGGATCCTGTGGTGGAATAGGCGAAAAGTTTGGCCGGGCGGGGACGCCCGGCGCTCCATTGTTTATGTTTATTTTTATGCGGCTTTTGACTTCAGTCCTTTAATATCTTCCAGCAATACGTTCTCGTGGCCCTCTGGATTTACCTTCTCGTAGACCTTGCGAATGATGCCTTTGGGATCGACTATGAACGTGCTGCGCTCCCAGAATTTCATCCCTTTCCACTCCGCCTGCCCTAAGCCGAGCGCTTTCATCAGCGTGGAATTGGTGTCGGAGAGCAGTTCGACGGTGAAGGCAAACTTGTGGCAGAAATTCTTATGCGAAGCGACGTCATCGGCACTCACGCCAAGCACTTTGACCCCGGAAGCGTCGAACTCAGCCTTGGTGGCGGTGAATGACTTGCCTTGAATAGTGCAGCCCGGAGTGTCGTCCTTGGGATAAAAATAGATGACGAGCCATTGTCCGGCGTAATCGGAGAGCTTTACGGTCTTGCCATCCTGGTTGGGGAGGGAAAAATTTGGAAACGGATTGCCGGCGGAAAGCATAGGGTAGTCCTTTCTATTCTTGCGAGGCTTGTCGCAAAGAATATCTTAACGTAGTCAAGAGCTTGAACCACAGGGGACACAGAGGGACAGAGGACACAGGGAAGTCACTGCGTGCTGCGATCTCGATAGCAATGGCCAAATCTTATGCAGCCTGCATGGCTTTCTTGGCGCGCTCTTTCATCTCTTCGGGCGATACTTCTTCCTTGTGAGTAGCGACGCCCCAGAGGTGGCCGAAAGGATCCTGGAAGAACCCGGAACGATCTCCGTAGAATTGATCCACAACCGGCTTCAGGATTTTCGCTCCGTTCGCAGAAGCCTTCTCGACGACGGCGTCACAGTCTGGCATGTAGACATAGAGGCTGACTGGAGAAGCTCCGATGGTCTCGGCACTTCGGTTGCCCATGGCGGGATTTTCGTCGGCCAGCATGATGCGCGAATTGCCGATCTGCAACTCGGCATGGCCGACCTGGCCGTGAGGACCATCCATGCGGACAAGTACCGTTGCCCCGAAAACATTCTTGTAGTAGTCGATGGCTTTCGCGGCACCTTTCACGACGAGGTACGGCGTGACCGAATTGTATCCCTCTGGAATGTAATTGACTTGGCTCATGATTTTCTCCTCCGGCGTTTGCGCTCATGATGAGCGCTCAAAAGATGGGGTTGAGGAAAGAGCATGGCGCGCAAATAAAATTTGCGGCGCTGCAACTTTTTAATCGACCGGGTTATAAGAACACAAAGTCAGCGAGCGCTCAAGCGGAACTTGCCGCCTCAGACTAGAGATATCGGGGCTGCGATCTCCGTGTTGCGGGGCTTGGGTTGGGGATGGACGGGCGGGGACGCCCGTCGCTCCATTTGTTTACGGCCCTGTTGGGTTAATCGGCACTGCAGGGCGCATCATTCGGAATAGATTGATTGCCGCTCCAACGCCTTGTGGATGAGTTGGCCCTGGGGATCGACCAGACCGAGCTTCGAAGTGGGAACCGAAAGCAGCATCTGAGTAGACTCGGCGAACTCAACCGGCAAAGCGATTTCGAAGAGTGGAACTATGGCACGCAAGATTGTCCCACGATTTCCCGAATCTATTTCCAGACGACCATCGAGTTCGTGCATCCGCTCGCGCATCCCGGCGACACCAACCCCTGTTTCCGCCCCGCTTTGACGCAGTTGCGCCAAACGGTCTGGTGGAATGCCGCACCCGTGGTCTCGTATCTCCAGAATTATACTTTCGGGTAGCCGCTGAAAGTTGACTTCAACTTGTGTAGCTCTGGAGTGGCGATGCACATTGGTCAAGCTCTCTTGCAAAACGCGGAAAAGGGCCACTTCGATGCTTATGGGCAGGCGTTCAGGAGTGGGAGCGAAGTTCATGGTTACTTTGACCCCGCTTCGCTTGGCGAAGCCATCGATATACCACTCGGCAGCGCACGCAAAGCCTACCTCATCCAGCAGCGGCGGATGCAGCAGGTATGACATAGTGCGAATCTCGTCGATTGCCTGATCTACGAGATCTACGACTTCGGCGATGGCAACTCTTGCGGCCGGATCCTGCGTGCAGTGTTCTTGCAGGAACGAAGCGCTGATCTTGAGAGCGACCAAGGTCTGGCCAGTGCTGTCGTGCAAATCACGGGCCAGCTTGCGCCTCTCATCGTCCTGAACCTTAAGGAGGCGCTGGGAAAGGCTCTGCACTTGAGCGGTGCGCTCAAGCACAACCGATTCCAGTTGAGAATGTTCGATGGCCAGTTGCTTAGAGTGCTTTGAAAGAATCCACATAACTTCTCCTGCGGGAGGGGAGATTGAAGTTCGCGCTGGTCTACATGAGAGTTCCTGAAGTATTCCATGTAGAGCTGCGGGAGTCTGTTCAAAATTGCACACTTTCGTTCCGGGAACGAAAGGCTACCGAAGCAGCTCCGCCAGCTCGCGAGGGCTCTCTATCAGGACGTCTGGAGGCACCTGGGCCAGTGTGTGTGGGGCGAAGCCGTAATTGACGCCACAGGTCCATAAACCGGCATTTTGGCCGGTGAGAACATCAACTGCCGAGTCGCCAATCATGAGCGCTTCGTCGGCTGGGACTCCGGTTTCACGCAGGATATGCCTCATACCCAGAGGATCGGGCTTCTTGGTGGAGAAGCTGTTTCCTCCATAAATGTGGACAAAGAAATCGCTTAATCCGAAGGCATGGACAATATCCCGGGAAGGATTCACCGGCTTGTTGGAGAGGATTGCCATCAGCCGCTGCAAGTCGTTTGCCCGTTGCGCATTTGCGTCGGCGAGGAGTGCCAGCATCTCCGGTATGCCTTCGTAAACCGTGGTGTGATCAAGTTTGTGCAGGCGGTAATAACCGAGAAAATATTGCAGGGCCTCGCGATGCAGGATTTCGTCAGCATCGCCCAGGGCACGACTCACTAAGGCAGGAGCGCCGTCGCCGACATAGCTGGCGATAATCTGTCCCTCAAGTTCGGGGCGATTGAAGTGCCGCAGGGTGGCGTTGACGGAATGAATTAAATCGAGGCGCGAGTCAATCAACGTGCCATCGAGATCGAACACCAGCAAGCGTATACGGCGGGGATCAAAATGGCGGAGAAAATGGATCATGAGTTTTTAGAATAAATGATTGGAGATAACAGCGAGCTACGAGCTGCGAGCTTCGGGCTGCGAGCCACAAGCTTAGCTGCGAGCTTCGAGCACAGAACTCGATCGTTACGACCCGCAGCTGCCCTGACAGCTGAGGATGGCTCGAAGCCCGTGGCTCGAAGCCCATGGCTCGAAGCTTGCAGCTCGTAGCTCGCAGCCCGAAGCTCTTCCTCGCAATACACAGTGAACCCTATTCTCAAATGCCCCACCCCATTTACAATGAAACGGGCTCAAACTCTGTGGGGTGACGAACCAAGCATGGCCACAACCAAAGTCGATCCCAAGTTGAACGAAACGAATGTGGCCAAAAAGGCCAAGACCTATCACGGCCTGACCCGGCAACAACTAATCGATGCCTACCGCATCATGTTCACTTCGCGGCGGGTGGACGATCGTGAAATCCTGCTCAAGCGGCAACAGAAGGTCTTTTTTCAGATCTCTGGCGCCGGGCACGAAGCCATGGGCGTGGCTGCCGCATTTGCGTTGAAGCCGGGCTACGACTGGTTCTATCCCTACTATCGCGATCGTGCCTTGTGCCTTGCCCTGGGAGCGACTCCTTACGAAATGTTGCTAGGTGCTGTCGGGGCGGCGGATGATCCTAGCTCGGGTGGCCGCCAGATGCCGTCCCACTGGGCCTTCAAGAGGCTCAATATTGTCACTCAATCATCGGCCACGGGCACTCAGATTTTGCACGCTGTGGGATGTGCCGAAGCGGGCCGCTTTTTCACGAAGCATCCCAGAGCGGCACAGAAAAGCAATGGCGATTATCGCCAGTTCAAGGATGTGCAGTTTCAGGGCGATGAAATTGCCTACGTTTCTCTGGGCGACGGAACCACCAGCGAGGGCGAATTCTGGGAGGCGTTGAACTCGGCTTCGAATCGACGGCTGCCTGTAATTTTTTGCGTTCAGGACAATGGCTACGCGATCTCCGTTCCGGTGGAAGTTCAGACTTCTGGCGGGAACATTTCGCGCCTCGTCTCGGGCTTTCCTAATTTTCATTTCGAAGAGTTCGATGGCACCGATCCGGCGGTTGCCTATGCGGCACTGAAACGTGCGGCCGACCATTGCCGTGGAGGGCATGGTCCGGCATTTGTGCATGCCCACGTTATTCGGCCTTATTCTCATTCTTTGTCTGACGACGAGAGGCTCTATCGGCCGGAGTCCGAACGCACGGCGGATGCTGCGCGCGACCCGGTTCCACGCCTGCAAATGTTTCTGCTGCGGGAAGGGATCCTCGACGAAAAAGGAATCAACAAGATCGAAAAAGAAGTTGAGGAGCAGATGCAGATCGACACCGACCGCGCGCTGGCAGCACCGGTTCCGCAGCCGGAGACGATCTACGACTTCATGTATTCGCCCGACCTTGATCCAACCTCGGCGGCGTTTGACACGCAGCCAGCAGTCGCGGTGACCGAGCCCGCAGCAGCGGACGGCAAGCGCCCCGCCGCTGCGAACAAGACGATGGCGGATCTGATCAATACAACTTTGCGCGACGAGATGCGCCGTGATGAGCGCGTCGTCATCTTTGGCGAAGACGTCGCCGACTGCAGCCGCGAAGAGTACATGAAAGGAAAGCTGGTCAAAGGCAAGGGAGGAGTTTTTAAGTTGACCTCCGGCTTGCAATCCGAGTTCGGCTCCGACCGTGTTTTCAATTCTCCGCTCTCCGAGGCGACGATCATTGGCACGGCAACGGGCATGGCGACGCGTGGATTGAAGCCGGTGGTGGAAATCCAATTCTTCGATTACATCTGGCCGGCGATGATGCAATTGCGGGATGAGCTGCCGACGATTCGCTGGCGCTCGAACAACGCGTTCTCCGCGCCGTTAGTGGTGCGCGTGGCCATTGGCGGCTATTTGACGGGCGGCGCAATTTATCACTCGCAATGCGGCGAGAGTATTTTTACGCATACTCCCGGAATGCGCGTGGTGTTCCCGTCCAACGCCCTTGACGCGGCAGGACTGTTGCGCACAGCAATTCGGTGCGACGATCCAGTTTTGTTCCTGGAACACAAGCGGCTCTATCGCGAGACTTACGGACGCGCGCCTTATCCGGGCCCTGATTACATGGTGCCGTTTGGGAAGGCGAAGGTCGTGCAGGCTGGAACTGACCTCACCGTGATCACATACGGCGCGGTGGTTCCGCGGGCTCTGCAGGCGGCGCAGAAACTTGAGCGCGAGCACCACGTGAGCGTCGAGTTGATCGACCTTCGATGTTTGAATCCGTTTGATTGGGATGCGATTGCGGCGTCGGTGAAGAAAACCAATCGCGCGCTAATTGCCTATGAAGACTCGCTAAGCTGGGGATACGGCGCTGAGATCGCGGCGCGCATTGCAGATCAATTGTTCCATCACCTTGACGCTCCGGTGAAGCGGGTTGCGGCTACGGATACTTTCGTCGCGTATCAACCGATTCTTGAGGATGCGATTCTGCCGCAGGCCAGTGATCTGTTTCGGGCGATGAAGGAACTTGCGGAGTTCTAGTTACCGCTTCTCCACGAATAGGCGGTCAGCTATTGAGAATCAGGACATTTTTTGCTCTGCTACGAAACACCTGATCGAAGGTGACTAGCCTTAAGCCGGATACCTCCGCGAACGCGAGCAGATACGAGTCGGCCCATTCCTTTGGAGCTGGAATTCGCTTTCGTGAAAATTCGCGGAATGCTCCTTCCAACCCGGCCGGTTCGTCGAGAAATGTAACGCGAGGATCATCAAGCCAGCGGTCATAAACCTGCCACGCTTCGCGCTGCGTCATCACTTCCTGACCCATAACAGCTTCCGTTGTCAGTAATCGTAGAAGACTAAGTTGCGTTATCCGGCAGAAGCATAGAAGTACCTCGTCGTCCAAGCTTGTAAACCAACGCACTGCTACAGCGTGGTGGACATGCCTGTCGGAAGTGAGGGCAATCCAGACGTTCACATCAGGGAAAAGGAATGATCTCGAAGATCTTGGCATTGTCGAGGACTACCGTACCGGGTTGTTTCGAGCGGACCAATGGAAGCTTCACTGGCCGACCGCGACGTTTGTGCCTAAGCTGCAGTTCGATTTGCACGCCACGCAAAATTAGTTCTTTTACGCTTCGACCTTCGTTGGCAGCCTTACTCTTTAGCTCCCGGTAGATCGGATCGGGAATATCAACCGTGGTCCGCATCTTTCCATTCTGCCATATTTATGGCTAAAAAGCGACTGGCTTGTTGATCAGTTTCTCGGCCCCCTTCTCGCTCCGCCTGACCTTCCGCTAAATGTGGCTGCCCAGGGACCGCCGTCGAATGCCATCAGCGCAAAGGAGATCGCCGCTAGCGCCATGGGAAATTCAAATCCGCCAGGGCCCATCATCCCGTTCTTGAAGTGAACTTTCCAGATCGCTACGCACATCTCGATGAAGAAGGCGAGGGAGAAGAAGCGCGTAAACAGGCCGAGCACGATTCCGATTCCGCCAAAGAACTCGGTGCCGGCAGAGAGATAGGCCATCCAGCGAGGAATGCCGAGTGAGCCCACCATTTCCATGTGGTGATGAAAGCCTCCCCACACCTTGTGGTAGCCGTGGGCGATCATGATCGCTCCGAGCACGAGTCGAAGAACGAGCAGGGCGAGGGGCTGGAGCCGATTAAGGGAATTCAAGGTTTGCCTCCACAGAAATACTTGAAGGGATAAGGTAACAGAGGGGGAGTTCTCGGCTTTCAGTTCCCCGAGAAATTACAAATTTTTACCATTCCGAATATGTTTTGCCGTTGCTGCCTACCTGGTTTGAGCCACTGTGGACGCCTATGATTCCGCCGGTATCGGTTTGATCGAGCGACATGATGACGTCATC
>Ga0182024_10019656_pt1 | contig 12424 bp, 8 predicted proteins | sample P32metaG_FD_120480 | JGI IMG/M metagenome (GOLD analysis project Ga0182024, IMG submission 120480) | Permafrost microbial communities from Stordalen Mire, Sweden - P3-2 metaG (Illumina Assembly) | ecosystem: Environmental > Terrestrial > Soil > Wetlands > Permafrost | place: Sweden: Stordalen...
AAGGATCATTTCAGTCGGCATATATATTGGCGGTCGCGCATCGGCCGCCTCGGCAACAGCCTCATAGAACTGAGACCAAGTAACAGGTTCCCCAGAAACAAGGTATCGACGCCCTGCCGCTGATGGTTTTCTCGCAGCTCGGATCATAGCTTCAACGACATCATCGACGTAAACTGCGTTGCAAATTCCCTCTCCCCGATCCGGCAAAACGACAGTTCCATTCACCAGCATATTCACTGGGTCAATCGTCCACGGCTTAGAAAATGGGCCATAGACAATCGTCGGCTGCAGGATCGTAACTGGTAGATGTTCACGGCGTTCCGCGCTTAACAGTTCTACCTCGAGCTGCCTTTTGACATGTGCATAGCCAGACTTGGCCGTTGTCTCGATGGTTTCCTCGGTCAGCTCGCCTTCAGCAGGCAAATCATACACAACAAAGCTGCTCACGTGGATGAAGCGTCGCAACTTATTCTCATGACACGACGCAATGAGAGCGCGAACTGCCCTATAATTCCACTCGATATCCTCCGAATCGTATGCACAGTGGAATAGCCAATCGACTCTGTTCAACGCAACGCGAACGGCGTCTTCATTGGCAATGTCAATCTTGCAAAGCTTGACACCCACACGCTGCAACCGAGGGCCGGGCTCTCCGCGCACTAGGCAAGTAACATCCGCGCCTTGTTCAACGAGCCGCTCCACGAGCCGCCCGCCGATGAAACCTGTAGCACCCGTAACCGCGACAACTGTCCGGGTCTCCGCCGAATGCTCCGCTGCGTCGCTGTGAGTCGGCATGTTATGGACTGCGCGATCTTTTGCTGGAACTGACTTCACATTTATCGGCTCCGTTTGACCGATTAAAGAATCAGAAAGACTCGGCGCGAGGCTCACTCGATCATGCGCCGCGCGTAAGAGGCGCGCACGAAGCTGTTCCGCTAGCCGCGCAGCCATGGCAACTATCAGTAGCGTAGGATTGGCGTGCCCGGAGGTCGGAAAGACTGAACTGCCAGCGATGTATAGGCCATCGACGCCATGCAGCCGACAATCCGTGTCAACAACGCCAAGCTGCGAATCCCTAGACATCCGCGTGGTGCCGGTAGGGTGGCAACCATCGGAAAGCCTGCCGGCTTCAAGTTCATTGCGGGTGATCCAATCAGCAAGCTGCAACTTGGGCAAGCCCAAACGTTGAAATTCTTTCTCTATCGTCCTTGCAAGCACTGCTTGGGACCGTCGATCTAGATGGCTGATCTTCCAATCTGTTTTCGCAATAGGTAGGCCGAACCGATCCAACTGTCGGGAGAGGGTGACGCGACTTTCCGGGTTGGGACATTGTTCGGACGTGATGAGGAAACCAACTTTCGCGCACTTCCTTCTAATAGGCTGTTTTGAAAAAAAGTAGGAGCCTGCCGCTTGCAATATTTGAGGACTGCCCCAAGCCGCAAGCGCCAAATCTTTGAGCTGATCAGCGCTTTTGCCCTTCACCAATCGAGCAACCGCTCTCGTTGGATCATCCTCCGATACTTCCTCAATAGGCCAAGCCACACAGTTGAGGAGCTGTTCCCTCCGCTGAATTGCCGGGCTTAATCGAACACCACCCAAAAATCGTCGCGGTCCGCAGCCATTGTCAAACATATACGGCCCGAAGCAGCGCCAGATCTTGTCATATTGCTTCGGATCGATTGTAAGCGTCATATTTAGGTCCCGCGGATGATCCATTAGGTATCTACCCACCAGATCATGAGTATTACCAAGACCCATTGGAAAAACACGGTTCGAATATAGGAGAATGCGAGCATTTTCTATTCCGCCCGCACATAACACAAAAACTCGAGACCTAACTACCGCGCGCTTTCCATCAGGATCGCTGATTTCAACAGAGTCAACGTGATTGCCAGCCGCGTTTGTGTTAAGATGAACAACCGTGGCATGAACAAGCACCCGGACATTTGGATGCGACCTCTTACGGAATAGTCTTGCAAATTTAACAGTACCTCCATCTTCCCCTTCACCGTGGCCCCACCAAATAAACTCCAGACAATTTGGATCAAACTGTGGCCTGAGCATCTCGGGTAGTTGCGGTTGCCTAGCAATTTTGCTGGCAAAATAGGATCCGACGCCAAGATATTCTGAGGCGCGATCGAGATAGAGATTGATTGTTTCCTTCCCGAACGGCCAGCCCGAATACGGCACCCACGGACGCGATTCATAGTCGATGTCATCAAAGGCGATGCAACGATTGCCCCATGGATCAGACTCTGGAGTACCACCGAGCGTGCGGCGGCGGCCGTTGAAAAGGGGCGCGCCAACGTCTTCGGTTTTGTTGAGCGCCTCGGATTCAAGGTCAAGGTCTCCCCTGCCACTCTCGAGAACGCCACCACTTTCCAAAACTAGGATTCGTAAGCCGGTCTCGCGCAACTCCTCTGCGATGGTCCAGCCCGCTGGCCCGCTGCCTATTATGCAAATATCAGTTGAGATTGACGTTCCTTGATCCAAGCTTCGAAAGTCTTGAAGAGGCATCGCATCAACCGCTAGCTGTTTTTTTTTGGCGAAACGTCTTAGTTGGGCGTGGCCCGTTGATTACTACACGCAAACGATATTCTCCTCGAAAGCTAGGTTGGCGGTTTCTATCGGCCTAAAGTTTGTGGCATTGAGGCAGCGGTAGCCGAAGCGCTCCATCCGCGTAACAATTTCGCGGCCGTCGAGTGGTTGGGGCCTAGTTAGGTCCGTGAGAATTTCGCAGAGGACCGGCACCTTTCGACCAGCCTTTGAAAGAAGTTGGGTCATTCCTTTGAGAACCGTCTCCTCGTAACCTTCTACATCAATCTTGATGAGACCGATCCTATTCGGGTCAATCGATTTGAGGCTGACATAATCGTCTAAGGCGATAATATCGACGTCGATACTTTCAGTAAGCTCCTCTGCGTGGCTTAGAAAGCCGGACGTCAAGGAACTCGAACCAATATTGATGTCGGCGTTGTCAAAGTTTTCTGGTCGCGGCAAAACGATCGCCATGCGAGCACTGCTCCTCTCGCTTCCACAAGCGATATTGTTAGCCATCAAGTTAAAGCTCGGATTAAGCTGCGCCAGACGCTGAACAAAAGCGAAATATTGTGGCACCGGTTCGAACGCATGAACCTCGCCACTTGTCCCTACTCTGGAGAGCGCGTATGCCGACCAATATCCACAATTAGCGCCGATGTCTATGAAGACGGAACCTGCCGCGAGAAACCTGTTAAATGCTCTCTCTAAGAACATCTCGTGGGTGTGAAAATAATATTTCTTCATCTGACGATGAAGGGACAAATCGACTTCGTATCTCACGTCGGAAAATTGAGTCTGTACCACACCGATAGGCGGCGCTGAAAATTGCTCTATTGCGCGACGCCTCAGCATGCCAAAAAAACCCAATGGATCCACGCGTGCATAATTGAGAGTAAAACGAATAGTCTTCGAAGGTATCATCTCGGCGCCTCTCCCATATCCTCTGCCGTAAATTAAGCCGAATGTGTGACTAGATTGCGCCACAGAAATTCACGAGGACTCGTTATGCGTCTGACGATCACCGATGTTGTAAAAGTAGGTTCCTTGGCGTGTCTCTTACTAGGGATTGAAGTTTATACTTGGATGCCATTCGATGACCAGCCGCGCGCGGATACAAGTGGGTTATTATCAGCCAAAGCTATTTCATTTAATCGCCCAGTGGCCTTGCCGGATGTAGATCAGGGTGGCGACACGTTACGCGCTCACGCGTCGCGAAGAGGCTTGTTCTTCGGGTCCATGGAGGACTCAATGCCCGGCAACGGTTGGGAAACAGCGTGGGTACAGACCACGCTCGGTAACGAATTCAATTTGATGGAGCCTGGAAACCAACTGAAGTGGTGGATGATTCATCCGAGTCGAAATCGATATAACTTTGGACCGGCGGACGCACTCGTTGATTATGCGATTGCCCATAGAATGAAAGTTCGCGGTCATAATCTGCTTTGGGGAATGGCAAATCCGGATTGGCTGGGGAACATGCCGGCTGCGACATACACAAAATTCTCTGGGCCGCAATTGGAAGACATTCTGGTCAACCACATCCGGACAGTAATGAGCCACTACCGTGAAAAGTATCCCGGTGTTGTGACGTGGTGGGATGTAACGAACGAAGTGATGGGGTGGAATAATAAATTCAATTCGGATGGCATTGAGTGGACCAATATTGGCTCCAATCCTGATCGAGCTGACTACTTACGAGTTGCCTTTAGAGCGGCGCGGGCGGCAGATCCAGATGCCATCTTGTGCATGAACGATTGGGGCAATGAGGGTAGCGTACCGGATCGGACAAGAAACATGCTGGAAGCCGTCAAGGCGTTCAGAAACGAAGGAATTCCGATCGACTGTGCGGGAATGGAAGCACATCTGAACTTGGAGGCCGCGCCAACGTATGAACAGATTTTGAAATCGATGAAAGCGTACGCCGAAATCGGCGTCGAGGTGCAAATTACCGAGTTCGACATCCAGACCCCACGGGCCGTGATGGATTGGAACAAAGCATCCGTAATCGCTTCAGACATTCTGGCGGCGTGCGTAGACTCCCCGAATTGCACGGCTTTTAATAACTGGGGCTTTTCGCAAGCTATCTACCTAAACAAGGGTAGTGATCCCAGCAAAGTGTTCATGCTCCCATGGGACGAGAAAAACCAAAAAACCACTGAATATGAGGCAATGCGAGATGTACTGATAACGGGCAATCGTAAGGCTAATTAGACCAGGTAGTGCTGGTGACGACGTGCCCGCTTCTACTGGCGCTAAACATTTAACTCATCGCACCAGCGCTTGTGGCCTGAAAGGTGCGACAGCGCACTGCAACACACGCGCGAAAGAGGAAACGATGACGCTTTAAGATCTGGCGCGCGACCTTTGCCCGCCGCTGCTGTGGAACGCCGTGAAACGCATTCGCCATCGCCATGAGGCAGACGATCAGCAATGGAAAATAGTTCACGGAACTAGCTTGTTCTTGCCTCCATCACATGCGCTTCCGTCGATCGTCGCTCGTTGTCCCTTTTACGATACGTTGCTTCCGGAGTTCCTGCATTTTATTCATGCCTCGATGCGAAAGAAGTTGCTCGTTATCGACGTAGGGGCCAATGTCGGCGATACCGCGGCTCTTATCGCAGCAAAAGTTGCAGACGCGAATTGTCGCTTTATCTGCATAGAAGCGGATCGAGAATATCTGCCGTTTCTACAAGTCAACACCAAAAACCTCGACGCTGAGATTGTGTGCGCAGTGATGGGGGCCGAGCCAGCACGGAGAAATATTGCCATTCAGCACTCCGGCGCTGGCACCAGCGCAATCGTCGCTAGTACCGAAACACGAACAGTCGTGGCGTTGGATGATTTGCTGGAGGGTCTAGCGCCAGATCTCATCAAGATTGATACCGACGGCTACGACATCCACGTTGTTCGGGGCGGCCGCCGATGCCTCAAAAACGTCGGGCCACATTTATTTGTTGAATATTCCCCGCACCACATCAGGAAACATGGTTCGGAAGAGCCGACGCGTCTTTTTGAACTGGCCAGCGAGGCCGGTTACCGCGCCACGATTGTGTACGACTTCATCGGGTATCCGATATGCTTGATTGATCTCGAAAGCCGCGAATTGCCAATGATCGCTGCATACATCGATGCACGGCAGGATTTCTGTGCTGATTTTTTGTTCTCCAAGGACCGCGGGCTACTCGAACGATTTTATGCCACCGATCAAAAGCCTTTTCCGTCGGGACGATGGACGCTATAACTTATTAGTGCTTGAACGATGTCAGGGCCGCAGTCAGCGTTTGCGTCGAATGGACCTATAGCTGCCGCTTGTTGTTACATTCGTAATTATAGGCGACCGCTGCGCCTGTATCGGAGTTTGCCGTCCATCCCGGAGCCTCCGTATAGGAAGAAATTGTCGCGTATGGCTAAAGGTCTAGACGCCGGAAATGACTTTATTTGCTTCGGAGGGCGTCCAATTGGCAACAGGTCGGTGGGGATCCGGGGATCCGAAAAAGAGAGCAACTATGCGCACGTTGGCTGTCCGGCCGGTTTGTTTTACTCGCGTGCTCCATCGTGCCGATGAAATTTCGCGCAGGCCGCGCCGCGAATTTCCGCCACTTGACAAGCGTGATATCCGAACGCAGCGAACGCGTTGATTGAATGGATCAAATTTTGCGGCTATACTTGCCTAGCGTTTAACTAATTAACGGGTTTAGCAGTATTTGAATGCGAAAGTTTCATGACCGTTTATAAGACTTATCAGAGGGTCGTTTCCTCTGCTTAAATGTGGAAGGCGCGTTCGATGAAGACGGTTCTTGTGACCGGTGGCGCAGGGTTTATTGGTAGTCACGCGTGCAAGGCGCTTGCCCTTGCCGGCTACGTTCCGATCACATTCGACAACCTGGAGCACGGACATGAGTGGGCGGTGAAATGGGGCCCGCTAGAACGCGGTGACATAACGAATGAGCGAGACCTACACAGGGTATTCGACGCGTGGCGACCCGAGGCTGTAATCCATTTCGCCGCTTACGCCTACGTCGCAGAATCCAGCGTCGAACCGCTCAAGTATTATCAGAATAATGTGACAGGAACTATCAATTTGCTAAAAGCGTGCGTTAAAGGGAATTGCAAACGTGTGGTATTTTCTAGCTCGTGTGCAACTTATGGAATTCCGGAACGCCTGCCAGTGACTGAATCTGCTCCGCAGGCGCCAATCAACCCGTACGGTTTTACCAAGCTAATCGTTGAGCGCATGCTCCGCGAGGCGGAATCGGCCTATGGGATTCGCCACGTCATCCTTCGGTATTTCAACGCCGCCGGCTCGGATCCAGACGGCGAGTTAGGAGAGTGCCATCGCCCCGAGACCCATTTGATACCGTTAATCTTGTTTGCCGCTATGGGCCGAAGCAATTCAATCAAAATTTTTGGAAACGATTACCCGACAGCCGACGGTACGTGCGTCCGCGACTACGTGCATGTTAGCGATCTGGCCCACGCGCATGTCGTCGCCCTGGAATGGCTTGCGGCTGGCAACCCAAGCGACTCATTTAATTTAGGGAACGGCATCGGTGTTTCCGTTGGTGAGGCTATTCGGATAAGTGAAAGGATAACTGGCAAGCGGATACCGACGGAATTATTACCCAGGCGGTTTGGCGATCCGCCGGTGCTTATCAGCGATGTGGCAAAGGCTACTCAAGTGTTAGGTTGGACTCCAAGGTTTCCGGAGGTGGAACAGCAAATTGCCCATGCCTGGCGGTGGTTCTGCGATCGCCAATCGGCTCTCAAGCTTTCGCCTCGAAACATCGGAAGTGCGTCGCGCAGTTAAAAATGGCTTTTGACCGTAGACCTTTCATTCCTATGGCGAATGTGCAGACGAAGGAGGGTTTTCTGCATGTCTTCCAAAAGAAATCTTGTTTCTGTTGTTATCCCGGTCCGTAACGGTGAACGATTTATCGGCAAGACGCTGGCATCAGCGCTGGCACAAACTCATCAAGATGTCGAAGTCTTGGTTGTCGACGATGGCTCAACTGACGGTACTCGCAACCTCGTGCAGACTGCTGCGGCACGCGACAAGCGGGTTCGGTTACTTCAAAACGACAAAATCGGGGTCGCGACAGCGCGGAATTACGGTATTGGCAAAGCTCAAGGCGAGCTGATAGCTCCTTTGGATGGCGATGATCTTTGGCATCCCAGAAAGATTGCTCGGCAAGTTGAGGTATTAACAGCCGCTAACGCGGCTGTGGGATTAGTATACTGCTGGTCAATCCCAATAGACGAGAACGACATCGTAATTCCCCCATTGGGCAAGCTGGAAGTGCAGAGCAATCACGAGGGCCGCGTTACTGAAGAGCTGGCCAAGATCAATTTCCTTAGTAACGCAAGCACACCGCTAATTAAACGGTTTTTTATTGATGCGGTTGGTGGGTATGACGCCGCTCTTTCACCCGCCGGTGCGGCCGATTGGAAGTTTTACTTGGCAATCTCTGAGGTTTGCGACTTTGTACTTGTACCTGATTATTTGGTTGGATATCGGCAGTCGCGTGAGAGTATGTCGCGAAACATTGCAGCAATGGCGCAATCAATGAGCTTCGTCAATTGTTGGATGACTGAGAAGTGGCCGCGGCTTCCCAACGAAGTGAAAAGAATAAGCGCATATAATGCAGCGATTTATTTAAGTCGCCTAGCATTAGAGGATGATCAAATCGGCCAAGCCGTGAAATATCGGCTACGCGCTTTTAAGGCACGGCCGAGCGCCATGTATGAGCGATCAACCGTGAGGTTTGTGGTAAGCGTTGCCGCACGCCTGTTCGGAGTGAGGGAGATAATCATGCGGCGGCGGCGGCGAGTCAGGATAAAGTTCGATGAATTTCCAGAAGCTCTAAAACGGTTCGCGCAATATGATCGGACGCCATAATCCTCGTAGTCCAGATAGTCGAAATGGAAGTGAACGAAGAATGTGCCTTGGCGATACTTCGCGGGGAGCGGTGCGCAACTATAACTTACGTTGCGGCCGGCAAATGACGCACTCGCGGAACAGACGAGCCGTCGAAAACGCTATTCCGCAGTGATAAAAATGAATGCCGTCGTAAACTCCTGGTCTTTGGCAGAACGTTTCTCCTGGCTGCGGCGGCTTGGTCGTCCGAGGTACGCCTTTAGACAAATCATGAAGGCCTATCGGCTTGTCATATTGGCAAATAGCGTAGTCCATTTGCATGGACGCGATCGTTTGAACTATTCGAAGGAAGAACTCATTGTCATTTGCGTAGTTCGAAACGGCTCGAAGTATGTAAAGTCTTTCATCGATTACTATTTCGCTTTAGGCGTTAAGAATATCGTATTTCTTGATAACGGCTCGACGGATGACACCGTCGCTCGCGCAGCGGGTTACGACAACGTAACAGTCCTCAAGACTGAGCTCCCATATAGTCGGTACGAAAATATAATGAAGGAATATCTGGCGCGCCGATTCTCCAACGGTAGGTGGAATTTGTGCGTGGACATTGATGAGTTTTTTGATTGGCCATTTTCCAGGCGTTTAAAGCTTAAATTCTTGCTGAGATATCTGAACAATAGAGGCTTTACAGCGGTGGTTGCGCAAATGCTCGATCTTTTTTCCGAGCTGCCCCTGTCGCAATTGAGCGACGAGCAAAATGAACTCCGGAAAAATTATAGGTATTATGACGTTTCCAATATATCAAAGACGCCTTATGGCTACTCACGTAACGAAAATACCGACATCAGCATGCATTGGGGTGGCATTCGCCACAGCATCTTTGGGACTCGTAACGGCCTCACGAAGGCTCCGCTCGTGTTTGTCGGCTCTCGCATCAAACTGTTTAGGAATTGGCATCATGTTGAAAATGCCCGCTTGGCGGATTTCACCTGTGCGCTTTTACATTACCCGTTTATAAGCACGTTCTACGATAAGGTCCGTGATGCGGCGGCGACAAAAAGATATGGCGTCGTTACGAGTGACGAATATGATATGTATTGGGCAGTCATTTCATCTAACCCTAATATAACGTTGCGCCAGCAGACTTCACGGGAATACGCTGGCACCGAACAGTTGCTGGATGAGGGATTTCTAGTTGCGTCGCCGAAGTTTCGCGATTGGGTTAGTCAGTACGGAGAGTCTCGGAACAGCGAGGCCGGCTCCGTTTAGAGCTTTCGGAATATTTGTTTCTTAGTTGACAGCGGTGTCGATGAAAAGGCTCAGTAGACGAAGGCGGCGATGCTATTCGGTTAGCGCCTAATCTCCGGCAATAAAATTAAGACGCTTGTTTAGTGCTTGTTATTATATCCGTGGCGATTGTCGCCGCTCGCTGGTCAGCGAGATAAATTTGACGCTCAATTCCATGCAATAAAAGTAGATTCTTTAAAAACGACAACCAGTATCGGATTTTGGACGTTCTAACAGGCTCGCGACCTTCCCACTTATAAGCGAGCAGGCGATTTGAGATCGCTGTGCCTTCACATACTTTCAGTAGGTAACTCCTCGACAATCGCTCTTTGGGAATGAGGTGGAGTAGCCTTAATTCGGGAAAAACACCCGTACCATAACCCAGATGATTGGCGACATAAGATATTTCTACGTCTCCTCCACTAAGAAGAGTCTTGCCTTGGCGGTCCGAAATCGCTATGGCGCGATCACGCAGATCTAAATAGGTGCGCGCGACTTTGGAGCGAACGCACAAACCTGCGCCCCAAGGCGTCGCCTCCGGACAGGGTAGGAAATTGCACCACTTGGCAACGTCCGTCGTCCGGAGCGCCAGGTACGGAAGAAGCGTTTCGATGCTTTTGTCGGGAGGAATTTCGAATTCGGGAGTAATCGCTCCGCTGCCCCAAACCCCTAGGAACGGGAAATTATCTCGTATCTTGATCGCTTCCTGCAGGTAATTACGGTCTAAAACGTTGTCGTCGTCGACAAAAACCAAAAGCTCCGAAGACGACGCCTCAATGGCGCATCGGCGGGCAGCCGCCAGGCCAAGCTCGCCTGCAAAAACATGGCGGCCACGCGGATGCCACGAAAGATCCCAAACGTCGGCCAGCGGCACGTCCGAGCGATTGTCAACGACAATGAAATCCCAAAGCTCCTTAGGGAGAGACTGATCACGAATAGAATTGAGAACGCGTTCGAAGTATTGCGGTCGGGGATTATGCGAGCAGATTGCCAATGTGAGTTCTGTCTTCATGGCCAACTCGCGCTTTGAATGCTCGCATTGTCTATTGTCGTAATGCCTCAAGCAGGCTCTTGTGTATCCTTAAGCATCCTGTCTTCCTTGATGCAACTAGTACGTGAGGCGAGATCAGATCGGTGCTTGCATCAAGACTACCGATTAAGGTTAAGTCGATTGCTCCTCAGCGCACAAACGGTTTTGGCTAGAGTTCTTCATGGTAATTTCTAGGCTGGACGGAGGGGGAGGCGAAGAACGTCTCGAAAGTTTCGGACGCTCAGAAGGTTCATTCTCAAGCATGGCGTGAAGGGCAAGCCGGTGGCGGATAGCCGACTCATTGTCCGACGCCTGACGGCTGCGCCCTCGGGTATAGCCGTTTTACGGGTCGGACGAAGCTGATTTGGCTGTGATACAACATCAGACTAACCAGCGCCGGAGATTGCTTCGCTTTTGACCGGTTTCCCATCTAATCTGCTCGAACAGTCAACTCCAGAAAGCGCATGTACGGAGACGAGGAAGGTCCGTAAAATGGAAGTGCTCTGCGCCAGCGATGGTCGATATTTGCCACACGCGGCGACCATGCTTTGTTCGTTGCTCCAGCACAACAGTGTATTTCGAATTCATTTCCTTTATAGCTCTGTAGATCCTCGCCAACTGATAAAACTGAAGTCGCTGGTGAAAAGATACGGAAGCGAAATCGTATTTTACGAAGTCGCGGCGCAGGATCTCAAAGATCTGCGTGTGGATAAATGGGGTTCGCTCGCAGTTTATTATCGCCTTTTGGCCCCCCGCCTTTTGCCGGCTGAGCTCAATAAGGTCCTTTATTTAGATTCTGATATCGTCGTACGCCGCTCGCTCACGGAGCTCTGGAACACCGATATTAGTGATTGCCCTTTAGCGGCAGTGTCGAATTACGAGGATGAGGCTCGAAAGGCGCTCGGATTGCCCGAGGGAACTAAGTATTTCAACTCGGGCGTGTTACTAATTAATTTAAGTTTTTGGCGAAGGAATAACGTGGCCGAACGGGCAATGTCGTTTGTGAGAGATAATCCGGACAAAGTGCAATACTGGGACCAGGATGCGCTTAATGCGATTTTGAGCAATCAATGGGTTGAACTTCCCACGTGCTGGAACTGGCAATATTGGTGGCGCACATCATCTCCGGAAACGGAACGGGAACCAGCCATAGTGCATTTCATCGCTGGCGATAAGCCGTGGCACTGGTCAAATACACACTTCTTCAAACAAGAATATCACAAATACCGGGTCCAGACGCCTTGGCGTCGATATAAATTGGAGGGTCGACCCGGCACATGGCAGCGACTTGGCCGTGGGCTGAAAAGTCTCGCGCGAGCTATCCTTCCGACCGGCTTTCAGCAATGGTTGCGCTCGCGTGTTGCGACATTCCACACCTGATCACGACTCATCAGATCGTCCGCCGTCAAAAGCCTCTGATCGATCGGACCCGACCCTTATCGGAGGGGCTCCGAGACAAACAATTCCCGACTCTGCGGCGAACGACAGATGGAACTGCGAATCTAACGCGAAGATCGGCGTAGACGGGTGCCGACTCTGTGACGACCCGTTCGCGACAAGCTGGAGAAATGAGCCGCTGTGCTAATAGCGAAAGCGCTCGAAGGAGGCATTGTGGGCAAGCGTCCTCTCTCCCGCTTTGTAACGAGCTCGGTTGCCTTTGGTCAGGCAGCAGATGATGAGAGTTATCGCTG
>Ga0182024_10019657_pt1 | contig 12424 bp, 15 predicted proteins | sample P32metaG_FD_120480 | JGI IMG/M metagenome (GOLD analysis project Ga0182024, IMG submission 120480) | Permafrost microbial communities from Stordalen Mire, Sweden - P3-2 metaG (Illumina Assembly) | ecosystem: Environmental > Terrestrial > Soil > Wetlands > Permafrost | place: Sweden: Stordalen...
CTCATCCACCATCTTGCGGATCGCTCGTAACGGATGATCTGCCGGCACTCGCTTCTCTGGCGAAATGTAGCTGAACATTCCTTCTTGCTGGTTGTCGTCGCCGCGCATTCGCTCGTCTCCTTGACCTTCCTTACTTCAGACGAGTTTTTTGAATTAAAGTTGCAAACGGAAATGGGTTTTTCAACAAGCTGCTAGTGACTTCTTCTTTGGGTTCGGTATCGGTGATCCCGGCTGCTTCGGGAGCAGCCCGCGCGGCCGTGGCGCTGGAGATATCTTCGTAGAGATCGATGCCGTAGCGCTCGAAGGTGGAGAGCAGGTCGTCGATCTCCTCCGATGAGCCCACCTCGGCCGACAGGATATCGTTTACTTCGTCATAGAGCAGGTAGCCGCGCTCCTTGCCCGTGGCGATGAGCTGCCGTACCTGGTCATTCTTTTCTTCAATCACCAGCGCCAAAGGTTTCTCCACGTGTCAGGCCACTGTCAAACTCGGCCAGGCCAGCCCAAAGGGGATACCATGCTGGCCATTTCCACTGCCCAGTAATGTGGGCTCTCTGTAGGGCGGAAGCGAGAAAACCTTCAGTTCGTCAGACATCGCTACACGTCCGCGACTGTTGCGCCATCGGCGATGAGTTTCTGTCCTTGGGCATATTCCTGAAGCTTCTCATGAACTTAACCCGTGTAACTTCGTTTCGCGCGGACTCACATTCATTCCGTAAATTCGCTTGACATGCCAATATTCGCAGATTAGATTATGCGTGTAAAGAAGGTTTTCCATGCCACAGCAGCTAGCCAACTTCAAAGCGGAGTTTTTCAAGGCCCTCGCACACCCTATCCGAATTCGGATCCTGGACTGTCTTCGCGATGGGGAGAAGAGCGTGAATGAGCTCAGCGAAGCTCTGCAAATTGAACAAGCGAACGTCTCTCAACAGCTGGCGATTCTACGAGTGCGCAATATTGTGGTCGGCCGGAAATCTGGCAGCAACGTATATTACTCCGTTTCCGACCGGACCCTTTTCAAGCTTCTTGATGTAGCGAAGAACATTTTCAACAATCATCTGGTCGGTGTGCGCGACATGCTGCAGCAAATGGAGGCAGCATCATAGAGCAGGAAGGAAGGATATTGTTTTGTTCAACATCTGCAAATATTCGCATATGCCATCAGCCAATATTCTGATCGAAATGCGGTTCTAGATTAGGCCGGAGGAGGTGGATATCTGATTCAAGAGGGCTGGCTCGGCAGAGAGGCTGTGAACGTGCACCCAGTACCGGCCGATCAAAATCGTAGAAATGGAGAACCAATGGCTGGGGCGCTTTTCCTGGTGAAAATTCGAGCGGGTGAGAAATGCATCGCTGTTCCCACAGCCCGTGCCATTATCAGTTCTAAGGGTCTGTTTGCATGGGATGTATGGTTGCCGACGGGTACGCCCGTAGTGGTTGAACTATCAGATGGGCAGCACGAACTCACCTTATTCGAAACTGTGAGTATAAGCGATGCGGATTCAGGGGTTGCCATCGAATTCAAGGCGACGACTGAGAGTACGTCACGGAGACTCGTAGCCCTGCTAGTTGCATAGCGAAGTTAAAACAGGTTGACCTTCAATTGAGGATGTTGTTTCCAGCGGCGGTTTGATCGTGGCCTTGAAAGCAAAGCGTCCGGCGACCAAGACTCCCGGTTCAACAAAGAAGTAAATCCTTCTCTCGCGTGGGGAGGCAGCACTGGCGTGAGAGGCATGGTCGCGAGGGGGAGAAAAGTGAGCCGAAATGCACGCTTCGATCACGCGAGTGACGAGCAACTCTGTACCGGCACCCAGAGTTGACGTTATGGACAGTGAAAACCCAACCGGCTCAACCGGAACGGAAAGGAGTAACACGAAATGGCGATCCACTGTTTTGAATGCGGAGTAGAAGTTTCCGAATCTCAGAAAATTCTTCGTAACGGGCGGGTGTTTTGTTCGCAAACTCACGCCGCGAGCACAAGACAGACAGCCGCACCACCACAAGTCAAGTCCGCAACCCAACCGAAGCCAGCACAGAATCCCCCTAGGCCGACACCAGCCGCCCAACCAGCGCAACCCCAGGCCGGTCCGAAAGCGACTACGAATCCTCCAGCGGCTCCGGGGAAGATACCGGGGAAGCCTTAGAGCTAGCGGTCTTACGGGCTGGCCTTCCCCGCGCGTATCAATGGCTGAATTGCCTCCAAACGGAATTGTGTGAGGAGGCCGCGCGTGAGTTCGCCGAAGCAGGAGATAGGTTTCTAAATGTATGGCTAACGGAAGTACACAACGAGACGCAGGCGACGAGAAAGGACCAGTCCCGTGGTTTCCCTGAAGTCGGTTTTCAACAGGAAGGCGCGCAAGTGGATCTTGCTCGGCCTTGCCGCATTGGCGGCGATTCAGCTCTATCAAGTGCAGGAGATGATTGCTGCGCTGGCCATATTTTCCGTTCTATTCGCCCTCGCAGCTGGGGCAGCTCTAATGCTGTTCCTTCTGGATCGTGCCGGCCAGCGCACGCTGGCCTGGGCCGCGCCGCGTACCACGCACATCGCGCAGACAGCGCGCCGCGGTTGGGGGCTTGCCGCGGGACTCAGTAAAAGGCCGCTCCACCGTCCACGTTTACAGATGGCCCTGACGCAGTCTGAGAAGAAGAACTAGAGAAGGAGAGAGTATGCGCGGTTCGGTGACGGAGTTGATGAAGAACAGGGGCTATGGCTCCATTCTGGGAGAGGACGGCTGCGTGGTCTACTTCGATGAGAAGGCGCTCGATGGTTCGGATTTCAGGGCGCTTTCCATAGGAAACTGGGTCGAGTACGAAGAACAGTACCGGGGAGAACGCACCCGTGCGGTTAAGGTCAGGCCCATCCCTAACCCGAAGATCGCAGCCGCTCATTGCCGCTGAATAGCGACTGTAGAGCTTGCCTTGCGGACGAAAGAAACTGGGGAGTAACCATGAACGTTCGTCAGTTGGTGGCGCTGTTGGCGATTGCTGACCCTGATGACATCGCAGTGATTGATACGCGATTCGCAATCCCGGTTCTTGCTTAACGAGAGATCGGGGATGTTTCAGCCGTTGGACCTCCTTGAAGAAGGCGCGGCATTGACTGAGCAGGACAAGGAATCCCTGTGCTCTTTGCGTGTCCGATTCTGGGGGGTCGGTCGCTGTTCGATGAAATCTGCTGGGCAGTTTCTGGTTTTGGTGGCGGCGCTTTTTTCTTTGGCGGCATTCTGAACGTGGCGGCGCATGTGCCAAGGGCTGACCAGGAGCTCCCGCACGGCAACCAGAACGCGGGGCAGTGCGAGTCGCTCTCTCTGAGAGCTCAAGGCGAAGCTGAGAAGCAACGTCCTGAGTCGGCGGGCTCGAGGCCGTCGAGCCCGGTTTCGCAATCGAACTGTATCGGAGTTCGCGCGCCACCTTTTCTCAAACGCGTCTTGCTGTTCGGTCCAGACAGTGCGGAACCTAGTGTGGAAAGTAGGAACGCGATAAAACTGGTTGCATCATGGTTGCGCGAGCATCGGGAAGTTCGAATTCTAATCGTCGGTTTTTGTGATCTCTCGGGTTCGGAGGTTTGCACGCATGCTTTGGCAGAGCGAGGTGGAACTGTGGTGGAGCAACCTCTGGTGAAGGACGGCAGTGGCTCCTCACAAATTGTGCAAGGATGGGAGAGGGCTGGCCCCGTTTGCTCGGCAGCGACCCCTGCGTGCCAGGCGATGAACCGAAGAGCGCGAATCTTCATCGTGGGGCCTGTCCACTAGCTTTCCTCTTGGAGAAGAAGGTTCTGGCAGATATGGGCGGCCAAGTCAGTCCTTGTAGCAAGGATTCATATTAACGGACGATCCGCTATCCCGGCATCTGTGATTGCAAGTCGGGCATGTCGGCAGTATGTTTGGTCTTCTTCGACTTCCTCAGGGTTGCTTAAACTTTTGAGGCTTCCTGGTGGGCCAGAGTATTTGGACTTGAAAGTATGTTTGTGCGCTACTCGCACGAGAGAAAGTTGGTCGGCGAAATGGTGCGATGCCACTAGCTCCTATTGAACTGGGGTTTGTTTTTCTTTTGGCGGCGCTGGGTTTCTTTGTTCCCCTGCTTCTGATCGCGAGCCAAGCGAAGCGGGCACGGTCTCTCGCCATCGCATTGGTCATTGGTGGCAATCTCATTGGCTGTTTTGTGGCTGCCCTCTGCTTCTGGCGAGAATCTAATCCACTCCTCGACCTTTCCCGCTTTACCCCTTTTCCTTTCGCGCTTGGAATCGACAGGCTCAGCGCGCTTTTTCTCCTGTTGATCTGCACGGTAGCAGTTCCGGTTGCGATTTTTGCGGCTTCGTATTTCGACAACCACTACGGCGAGCATCGCCGGAACTGGATGTGGGCTTTCTTCTCACTCTTCCTGCTATCAATGATCGTGGTTGTAACAGCATCCACTGGTTTTGCATTTCTCGTCGGTTGGGAGTTAATGACACTCATCTCTGCTGGGCTAATCCTAATGGAGGGGGACTCGGCTGAGCGCTGTCATAATGTCTTCATCTATTTGCTGATGATGCATGCAGGCGCCGCTGCAGTGGCGGCGAGTTTCTTCCTTTTCTTGCCTTATTCGCACGGTCTGGGTTTCGCGGCAATTCGCACGGCGAGCGCTGGCGTTCCGGCGGGAATCAGGACCCTGATTTTCCTGTTGGCCTTCGTGGGCTTTGGGACCAAAGCGGGCATTATTCCGCTCCACCTATGGCTTCCTCGCGCTCACCCAATCGCGCCCAGCCCTGTGTCAGCGCTGATGTCCAGCGTGATGTTGAAGACGGCGGTGTATGGGTTTGTCCGCTTTGCTTTTGATTTTCTTGGCGGAGGACCTTCTTGGTCTGGGTACATCGTTCTTTTGGCCGGCGCGGTCTCGGGACTTCTGGGTGTTCTCTACGCAATCGCCGAACACGATCTCAAGCGGCTCCTGGCGTATCACAGCGTTGAGAACATCGGGATTATCTATCTGGGACTGGGAACGTCGTTGGTTTTTCTAGCCCATCACCAGCCGGTTTTGGCCGCGTTGGCGCTCATCGCAGCTCTCTTACACACTTTCAATCATGCTCTGTTCAAGAGCCTGCTGTTCCTCGGAGCAGGCGCTATTTCGAATGCAACCCAAACGGTAGACCTAGAGGAACTGGGCGGGTTACAGCGTCGGATGCCGGTCACCGGAGCGACTTTCCTTATCGCTTGCTGCTCGATAGTCGGGCTGCCGCTGTTCAATGGTTTCATCAGCGAGTGGCTCACCTTCCGAAGTTTTCTGGCCGGCTCGATTCTAACAAATACAAAGGCACAAATTGTATTGCCGTTGATGGTGGGTGTCCTTGCCCTGATCGGCGGGTTGGCGGCGGCGTGTTTTGTGAAGGTCTTCGGTGTGGCCTTTCTGGGGCGGTCACGTAGTGCGGAGGCGGAACATGCAGTCGAGGTGCCAGTTTCAATGCAGGGAGGAATGATCATGCTCGCAGCAGCCTGCCTGCTTATTGGAACTCTGCCGGGCATTCTCTTGCATCCACTGGCCTCGCTGGCCCAGGTTCTGATTCCCGGCGGTGGCGTGCCCGAGGAAACTCTGATCATCGCTCGCGTCATTCCATGGATCGCAGCGATCATCTTGGGAGTGAGTATGACAGGCGCGCTGTTGAAACGCCGCGAGAGGATGGTTCGGACCTGGGCGTGCGGTCTGCCCGGACTTACGAGCCGAATGCAGTACACATCGACAGGGTTTTCAAAACCAATTCGTTTTGTTTTCTCATCGGTTTATAAACCGGATCGTAAAATCGATAGACTCCCGGCGGACCAGCCCTACTTTCCGGTATCTATCACATACCGTTCGGTCCGCACGACCTCTTACGAAAAGACCATCTATCGGCCATTCGTGGAGATGATTCTTTCCGCAGCGCACCAGTTGCGGCGGATGCAGACGGGGAATATTCAAGTATATCTGCTGTATATTTTTGTAACCCTAGTTTCGCTACTCGCGTTCTTGAGGTTCCAGAAGTGAAGGTTGCGATAAATGTCCTCCAGGCGCTCGCACTAATCCTGGGAGCTCCGCTGGTGCGCGGTGTCGTTGCACGGTTCAAAGCATTCTTGCAACGGCGGCAGGGGGCCAGCATCTGGCGGCCATACTCTGATCTTGCCAAACTTTTCCGCAAGGAAGATCTCGTGCCGCCGACGGCATCGGGCGTATTTCGTGTCGTTCCCTTCGTATTATTTGGGACCACGATCTGTGTGGCGGCGTTCGTCCCGTTAGTACAGCCTTCAGCGCTGCTCGCTTCCGGCGGCGACTTCTTCCTCTTCGTCTACCTGCTTGCGATGGGCCGGTTCTTTCTTTCGCTCGGTGGCTTCGATGGGGGCAGCGCTTTCGGCGGGATGGGGGCGAGCCGTGAGGCATTGGTTTCCAGTTTGGCGGAAGCTCCGTTCTTACTGTCGCTCGTTGCGGTTGCCATTCTCGCATCGCACGCTGACATCGCGGGGATGGTGGCGTGGACGCTCCAGCAAAACATCTTCAACATTTCCGCAGTGCACATTCTCGCGTTCACGTCCCTTGCAATGGTGGTGATAGCCGAGACGGGCCGGATGCCCGTGGACAATCCCACGACACATCTGGAATTGACGATGATTCACGAAGGTATGGTCCTCGAATACTCCGGACCTAGTTTGGCCTGGATTGAGTGGGCGAGCGCCGTCAAGCTTCACGCGATGCTGGCGCTTTTAGTCGCGTTGTTTGTTCCTTGGGGCATGGCGTCGAGCGTATCAGTTGGAGCCATCGGCCTCGCGCTGCTTCTATACTGTGCCAAGGCTACCCTGCTAATGGTGCTATTGGCAGTGATCGAGAGTGGAATGGCCAAACTGCGCATGTATCTCGTGCCGGACTTCCTGGGAGTGGCTTCCGCAGTTAGCGCGCTAGCGGTCATCTTTACAACTTTGGTCAAGAGGTAACGGAATGGGTTTGGTAGAAATTGCAACAGGCAAGGTTCTGAGCTCATTTTCGGTATTTCTGTTTCTGACCATTCTCCTTCTGGTTGTAGCGCGTCGCATCTCGACGAGCGTCCTGTTGTTCAGTGTGCAGTCTGCGATCATCGCCGCGGAGGTGTTCGCCACCGGATTCCGGGAAAGGCTGGCCGAGGCCTACGTGGTTGGCGCATTGATATTGGTCATTAAGGTGGTCGCTATTCCTCGCGCATTTTTTAGTTTGGTGCACCATCTGAAAACATCGCACGACGTGAACGCCTCGACGACACCTACTCAATCGGTCTTTATCGCCGCCACTATGATCTATTTGGCTTATGCGGCTGTTCATTCTTATGGGCAATCGGTACACGTGCCCGAGGACGCTCTTGCAGCGGCCGTGGCTCTAATTCTCACGGGTGCGTTCCTGATGGTCAGTCGGAATAAGGCTCTCATGCAAATGCTCGGGCTGCTTGTTCTGGAGAACGGCATCTTTCTGGCAGCTCTGACCACGACGTTTGGGATGCCCTTGGTCATCGAGATTGGGGTCTTCTTCGATATTCTCATCGGGCTATTACTAATGGGAATATTTACCTTCCGTATCCGTGACACCTTCGACCATCTGGACGTGTCGAAGCTGCGGCGGCTTCGAGGCTGAGAGAATGATCCTCCTTATGCCATTGCTCATCGCGCTTCTTGGGGCTTTTGGGGTCTTAGGTTTTCGGAACCCTCGGGTCGCCACTCGTGCTGCGCTCTTAATTGGCGGGCTGGAAATCACTTCGCTCGTGGTCATCGTCTGGCAGGTGCATGAACGTGGCGCTTTGCAAGTGGGCCGCTACCTTCGCGTGGACGGGTTGAGCTCCTTCTTTCTCATCAATATTGCTTTTATTTCTGGCCTGGTACTCGTCTACGCATCAGGGTATCTGCGCCACATCGGAGAAAGGCGGTTCTCTTCACCGCGATGGTTCTACGCTCTGGTATTTTTATTTCTTTTCACAATGATCAGCGTCTGCCTATCGGCCAACCTTGGCCTTTTGTGGATCATGATGGAGGGAACAACGCTGGCTTCGGCTCTGCTTGTCGGCTTTTACAACACGGAAGGGGCGGTCGAGGCTGGGTGGAAGTATCTGATGGTTTGTACTGTGGGAATCGCCTTCGCATTGTTCGGAACCATTGTCTTGTACCTGGCCGCGGTCAAGGCAGGCATGAATCCGGTTGCAGCGTTGGACTGGGTTTCGCTGATGGATGCCGCCCCTCGAATGGGTTTCGACCCCCACTTGGTGAAGCTTGCGTTCGTATTTGTCATCGTCGGCTATGGGACAAAGATCGGGTTTGTTCCCATGCATAGCTGGCTTCCGGACGCGCACGCCGAGGCGCCCACACCCATCAGCGCCTTGCTCTCGGCGGTCTTGCTCAACTGCGCAATGTATGCAGTTATGCGCTATGACGCAATCGTTTCCCGTGCTGCAGGACCTGTTTTTCCCCACACTCTCCTGCTCATTTTTGGCGTGATGTCCATGGTTGTCGCTGGCTTGCTCATCCTGGTGCAGCGCAATCTGAAGCGCTTGATGGCCTACAGTAGTGTTGAGCACATGGGAATCATAGCTATCGGCTTGGGATTAGGAGGCCCCCTGGGACTTTTCGGCGCGCTGTTGCACACCTTCAATCACTCCGTTGCAAAATCTCTGCTCTTTTTCAGCGCCGGGAATGTTCGTCATAATTTTGGGACACTTCGCATGGACAAGATCAGCGGCATGGCTCGAACGATGCCGCAAACTAGCGCAGCCCTGGTTGTCGGGGGTCTGGCGATTGTTGGGTTGCCGCCTTTCAGCTTATTCACAAGCGAGTTTGCGATCCTGTCTGGAGCGTTCACCCAGGCCCATTATTTTGTTGCCACTGTTTTCCTGATCACACTCTCAGTAGTTTTTGGCGGGTTCGCGTACCATTTCCTCCGTTTGCTCACTGGCGAGCCAAGTCGCACACCTGTGAGTTCAAAGCTGATTCCCTCGGAATACTCCGTGATGGGAATCGCTGCTCTTTGTTTGATAATTTTCGGCACGCGTATCCCCCATCTGTTCAGTGTCCTCGTACAAGAAGCCATGGCAGTGTTGCGATGAATGCGAACACGCCATTACCAATTCCAACTGTCGAAGGAGGCCCTCAGGGCGCGATGTTCACGCTCCCTCACGTTAAAGATGGGTGTGTCGCTCGGCTGGTTACGGTCTTCGGAAGCCTCGGGCCAGGCCGCGAGAGACGAGTGCACTACGTCTTCGACGTCGGAACCCACGATTACAAGCAGATGATGTTGCCAGTCGAAGGCGCAGTCCGCTCCATTGCACTCCAGGTGCCCGCAGCGTCCTGGTATGAAAGAGAGCTCCATGACCAGTATGGCGTCGAGGTGAGTGGGCACCCTGATCTTCGCCCTCTCGTTTTCCATGAAAACTGGCCTGATGGGGTGCATCCGATGGTGGACCCGGTCGACCGAGTTCCATGGGCTTCCCGCGAATACCGGTTTCTAACGGTGCAGGGCAATGGAATCGCGGAGGTAGCTGTAGGCCCCGTGCATGCAGGGGTTATTGAACCGGGACACTTTCGTTTTAGCGTCGTGGGAGACACGGTTTTGCACCTGGAGCTGCGACACTTCTACACGCACAAAGGCACCGAGAAGCTGTTCGAAGAGACCCTCGTTAATGCCGGAACGATGATTGCGGAGTCTGTCTCTGGAGACAACTGCTTTGCTCATGCTGTTGCCTATTCCCAGGCCGTCGAGAATGCCTGCCGAGCGGATATTCCGACGCGAGCCTCTGCCATCCGCCTGATTGGACTGGAGTTTGAACGGCTGGTCTGCCACATCTCAGATGTCGGCGGGCTTTGTACCGATGTGGGTTTCAGTGTGGCTGCCGCGTCCGCGACCCGTATCAAGGAATCGCTGCTTCAGGCCTCGTCGGAGTGCTGCGGAACCCGATACTGGCGCGGCATTGGGGTCCCGGGCGGTCTCCGATTCGACGTGGAGTCGAGGAAAGTTCTCGAGTTGAGTCAGGCTGTTTCATTGGCTGCTCGGCAGTTTTCGGATCTCGCACGGGTGATCCTTGAAACTCCATCCATCCAGAACCGTTTCGAAACCGCGGGAATCCTTCGAGGGGAAGCTGCACGGGAGCTGGCCGTTGTCGGGCCGGTGGCGCGGGCAAGTGGCATCGATCTGGACGTGCGTCGCGATCACCCTTACGGGCATTACGATCGTGTGCAGTTTGAAGTTCCCGTCACGCACTACGGAGATGTGATGGCGCGTGCCAAGATTCGTATTGAGGAAGCGGCGATCTCTGCTCGTCTAATTCAGCAGACTGCGAGTGCTTTGCCAGCTGGAAATGTTTTGACGCCGCTCGAACTTCGCGGAGAGTTGTATGGCTCCTCGGCGGTTGAGTCACCTCGTGGCGAGCTCTATTATTGGTTGGAAGGCCACGGCGGACGGCTCGCCCGCTGCCACATCAAGTCACCGTCGTTCCAGAATTGGCCCGCGATGCCTTTTGCCGTCGCGAACAACATCATTGCGGACTTCCCGCTGATCAACAAGAGTTTCAATCTTTCCTACTCCGGGTGTGACCGATGATTTTTGAAGTAATCGAGCGAAGCCTGCGCCAGCCGAACAGGGTAATCCCCGTCGAGACTCTGTTGGGAAATTGCGATGGGAGCCGCATGCCCGAAGTTATTGCAGCTCAGTTGACGCTCGCCATCGCCCAGAGGCTCGTCGAGGTGTGCCCGACGGCGGCGTTCAGAATCGAGGAACACGATAGGCGACCACGTCTGAAGCTCTCCTACGGCGAGTGTATTGGTTGCGGAAGGTGTTTTGAGCCAAGCGACAGAGCAGTAGTCGCTGCAAAAAGTTTCTACTGGTGCGGCCACGCGAAAGACCGGTTGGTGCGTATCTGGGATCTCGGCAGCCGGTCAGAGGTCGCTCCGCTGCAGCCTGAACCAAAAGCTGCGCGCGGGCAGATCGATTCCCTATTTGGAAGAGCTTTGAACATCCGCCAATTGGACGCTGGTTCCTGCAACGGTTGCGAGGCAGAGATTACCGCCCTCACGAATCCCTATTACGACTTGGAGCGATTCGGAATTCATTTCGTCGCCTCTCCCAAGCATGCCGATATGCTTCTGGTCACCGGCCCGGTCACTCGCAACATGGCTAACGCTGTGAAAGCAACGTATGAAGCGGTTCCATTTCCAAAACTGGCAGTCGCTGTTGGAGCATGCGGCTGTAGCGGAGGAATCTTTGCGGGCAGCCACGCCGTCGTTGGCCCAGTCGAGGCGGTCATTCCTGTGGACGGTTATATTCCCGGCTGCCCTCCGACTCCGGCGATGCTGGTGACAGGAATCCTGGAGGTTTTGCGACGCTGCACGGCGAAAACGGTGCATCGCTCATCTGATCGGCGCGGCCCTTCTTCGAACGACCCGCCGTAAATCGCGAGTTCCTGTATTTCTTTAACGAAAGATGGAAGGAGAGAAGGAAAACTCATTGGACAATGAGAAAGAAGAAGCAGAGGTACGGATCTGTAGTGCTCCCCGCTAATTTAGACAGTCAGGGCCTCGTTTTTTAGTATACCTACGAAAGCCAGGAAGGCCTCGTGCGGGGTGCGATTCCCGACTCCGCGATGAGGCCCGGTCGTGATTGTACTCCTCGATCCAACGGGTGATCGATGCTCGCGCTTCTCCTAAGCTGCGATATTCCGCTGTCTGCGTCCTTTGCTGATAGTGAAGCGGCTGCAATCATCTTCTCTGCTTTCGCCGGAGCACCAAACACAAGCTCGAACACCTTGTGTCTTGCTGCCGCCAAGAACGAATTGGCAACTCGAAGATTCGTCAGTACCACCACGCCAAGCCCTTTCTTAGGAAGAAAGTACATGTCAGATGAGAATCCAAGAGTATTTACGCCATGGCTAATTACTTCCAAGCCTTCTTCTTCGATTTAGACAAATTGGTAACTGCACTGGACGCGCTGATCGGTGCCTTGCGGGCAACCATGCCGGTTGCTTGACTCCGGCCTGACAATAGGGGTCTAATTTCGCCGGTCGTGTATTAACGAGCGGTTCCTGTGGGGTCCTTGTATCCCATCGTAAGTTGTAAATCGCGTTTGCACTGCTGATTCTTGCCTGTTTTTGCGTACGGACACCTGTGGCAAAGGCTATCGAAGATCTGACCCCAACCCGGATCTCGGAAGAGCTGCTGAAAGCGGTGAGCGGAGATGATTGTATTGCGTGGATCGGTTCGGGGTTATCGAGCTTGGCGTATCCGAACTGGGCAAGTGCTATCACCGCTCTCTGCGCGGCTTGCGAAATCCAGCCGTTCGGCCCAAGCCGAGACGCCTGTCGTTCGCCAAAAGTCTGTCCGCCTTTGATTTCAATAGTATACGCCATTGTTTTGCACAAGCGATTTGCGATATCAGGCTGTAATGTTCCGCCTCATTCGCGTCATTTTCGCAACAATTC
>Ga0182024_10019658_pt1 | contig 12424 bp, 3 predicted proteins | sample P32metaG_FD_120480 | JGI IMG/M metagenome (GOLD analysis project Ga0182024, IMG submission 120480) | Permafrost microbial communities from Stordalen Mire, Sweden - P3-2 metaG (Illumina Assembly) | ecosystem: Environmental > Terrestrial > Soil > Wetlands > Permafrost | place: Sweden: Stordalen...
AAGCCAGAACGCCCGAAGCACCGATTAATCCGTCCGCTCAACCGCAAGGTGGAGGTGGTGGCGGTGGTGCTCCAGGCGATGTTTATCAGTCTGGTAATGGTGGCGGCGGCACTCATAAAGGCGCAAATAGCGCAAATATGAACTACGGTCGGGGCGGCGGTGGTTCCGGTAATCCCTTTGCTGGCCTGGGTCGCGAGCCCAAGCTAAATGACAAAGAAAGTACCGCTATGACCCCTGATGCACCACAAGCAGTAATCATAAATCAGGCCACGACACAAGATTTATCTATTCCTGAGGATGAATTTCAGTATCAAAAGCCTGTAGATCCTAACAATACAGGGAATAGATTTGCTAAGAGGCTTGGAAAAGCTCTCTTAAGACCAGTCAATTCTGTCGGCGCTTATGCCGGCATCAGGTTCTAGCGTTGCGCAATTTGGAGAGATCTATCATGACATCTGGTAAAAACGTTTTTTATGCACTGGCAGTGGGAGTTTGCACTCTTAGTAGTCTTGTAGTGGCCAATCCCGCTTCAGCACAAGCTGTTAATGGAGCCGCCCGCCAAAAATCTAACTGGCACGAGTCTCCCCACGAAATTCAGATTATCGACGAGCGCCCGGTCATTCGCGACTTCCGCGAAGCGCCATCAGCGCCGCAGATGATTCAGTTGCCACCGCCTCCCCAAGGATCGATGGGCGGTTATGGTGGCAGCGGTAATGGTGGTCTTGCAGGCGGCGGCCCGGCTGCTATTCCAGCTGCCGGCATTCCTCTGGGAAACAACCAGGGTTACAGATCAGCCCCGGCTAGCGCGATGGGCGCTCTGCCGCAATCAGGTTTCGGCCGTGGCTCTAATATTCCTGCTGGCGGCATCGGTCCTAAAGGACCGCTAGCCAACGGCACAACCACTGGAGTGACAGGCAGCATCAACCCAGGCCCGCGCAAACAAGGCTCGGGAGCCGGTCCGGCAAGGGGAATGTCTCCTAATTCTGGTCGCTCAAATGGCAATTCGAATGCTCCGGTTGCCAGTTACTCAGGCGGTTATGGAACAGGTTCAGGGGCCGGATATGGCGGCGCTGCCAGCCGTACCGACACCGCTGTTCGCGGAACATTGTTGCGTCATTAAATTTGGAGGTTCGGTGCGCTTACCAGTATTGATACTAGCTTCGAGTTTTATGTTGGCCGGCTGCTCCCAGCAAGGTGCATCCCAAACTGCCACCATGGGCTCGGTCGGGCAGGGTATCCTGGGCAGCTTGCGACCAAAGGCTGATCCAGCCGTGATTCAGCGCATGCGCGCTGAAGAGCAAGCACAAGCAGCGGCGGCCAACCAAGCAAAACAACAAAATGAAGATGGAAACGGCAACGAAGAACATCAAAGTAGTAGTGATGCTACAGACATCTCTTCGCGGGTGCTGCCCAAAGTCTCAACTGATCCGATAGCACCGCCGGCTGAAGAAGCTCAAGCCGCAGACGCAAACGGGCCAATCTTCTCGCCATCTACGCCCGGAATGCCCGGAATGCCCCAGTTCCCTGGGGCACCCGGCGTGCCTGCCGCTGCAGGCTATCCATCTTCACCGACCATGGTGGCCACTTACTCAAACACCAATGTGCCACCACCTCCACCGGGCGGCAATGGCGGCGGGCTCATTCCGCCACCACCAGCGGTGACACTGTCGACGCAAGCGCAAGTGGGCATGCCGGCTGGTGTGCCGGTCGATCCTAACGCCATGTACAACAATCCGTACATGAATCCTTACGCCAATCCGTACGCCATTCCATATCAGTATCAGCAGCCGCAACAAGCTATGCCGGTGGCGCCTCCGACTCGCCCCTCAGGCAGCCCTTTTGCCACGCCGACGAAAGTAGCGCCGGAATCTTCTGATACTTCCGCTCAAGATGCGCGGGCTAAGAAAAACGCTAACTTTGTGCCGATCACGCCGACAGGCATGGAGTCGCGCTCTTCCTACAAACAGCGCGACGATCTGAAGGTTCTCTGGAACGGAGTGCTGAAGGGCGGGGCCATGTCGATCTTGATGAGAGACGAAAAATTCAGCAACGAACTTACCCATGTGGAAGTAGGCTTGCCTGCAGAATCTACCAAAGGCAGTTTTGGCGTTTCCAGTCGCCAGGTTGATGCTGTGTTCAAGAATGTCACTCTCGACAAACGCATCATCCAACCGGTGAAGAAGTTGCAATCCGACATGGTGCAAGATTACTATCGTTACCTTTATAGCTACAACAAATTTGCTCTGGCTCAACAGACCGTCGCTGCTCGCAAACAAGAGATCGAAGTGGCCGACAGCCCCTCGGAAAAACAACGAGCAGCCGCTGACCTTTCTCGTGCTCAAGACGAAGCCGATTCGGCCAAAGACGATATGCGTGCCGCTCAAACCGAGTTGGCTTCCATGGCTGGTCCGCAAGCCACCCGCTTTATCATCGGCAAAGTCTCCGGCATCACACCCACTGTTGAATCTCTCGGTCAAGCCGATACTACAGCCAACGCACCGCAGCAACAAAAGAGCAGTGGTGGTGGCGGCGGCGGTGCCCTGGGCATGATCGGCTCGGTCTTTGGCTTTGGCGGGCACAACAAACAAGCCGCTGCGCCAGCTGAAGCAACGCCTCCCAGCGAGAAAACTGAAGCTCCCAAAGCAGTCAAAGTAGCTGAGAAGAAAGAGAAAGAGAAGCCTGTCAAAGACAAAGACAATAAGAAAGACAAGGTCAAAGGTGGCGGCAAAGAGAAGGTTGCTTCTGCTGCAGCCACTAAGGAGAAGACAGCCGACCTCGCTCCCGCACCAGAGGCGGTGGTAGCCGCTAGCACCGAGCAAGCAGCACCGCAATCAGACATCAGCTTTGAGCTCAAGAATGTGAACGTCACTGCTCGCAAATCGATTCTCAGCGTCAGCATTAAAAACACAGGAGCCAACAATTTCTCTTTTAGCCCCGATGTTTTCTCGATTTCAGACGGCAAAACCAAGTTGGCTGAAGCAGCCGTTAGAGCTGATTTCGACCAGACCCTGGTGCAGCCGAACCAGGAAGTAAAAGGAACGATCACGATTTTTGGTAGACCCTGGAGCGACAGGTTAGCCGTAGTGCTCTCTGATGGAGGCAAATCGATTCAAATGAGGCGATAGTTAAAAATGCGAAACGCAGCTTTATTACGTCAGGCAGGAAGATAATGAATATTTACCACCACCCACTTACTAACATCTTCTCCATCAAAACAGCGCTGCCACTAACCATAGTGGCGGTTGTTTCGCTGTTTACCGCTGTGCCGGGCTTCTCCCAGGGTGCGGGCGGTGGCATTCCCCCGATTGCCACTAACGCCGACAGCAAGTTTAGCGACACCAACCCTAACACGGTCTATAACGTGCGCGAAAACTACCACAAGCGCTTTCCTTTTGCCAAGCTGGCAAAAGAGAAGGATGATCTGGAAAAGATCTCCCTGCCTCCTCCAGGACCAGGTCAACCGATTCTTCCTGGCGACCCGGGAAGTGGGTCAACAGGCGGTGCTGGAGAGAAGAACGGTCCCAAGCAAACAGGCGGACAAACCCAGCAGCAAAAGAATGCCACGCAAACGGGGGCAAACGACACATCACAAGATGCAGTCAAAAAATCGAAGTTGGACGAAACGCCGACTCCTGTAATAGCGTACAACATTGTCTATAACGAGATGCCCTACATCCAGCCCTTGTTAATTGCTCTGGACAAGCCAAAAACAGATCGCGACACAGAGTTGTTCAGCAATACCTTGACGACATTTGGGTATCCCTGCTCTGACACGCAGTACCAGATTATCGACAGAGAAAACAAGCAGCGTATGCTTGAGCTCGCTTACGATCCTGAGCGCATAACCTGGGCGATAACCACACTGGAGCAGCTCTGCCACCAATCTGGCGGTAACGCTCTGGCTGGCTCATCAGAAGCGGCTTTCAAGCAAGCGCTTACCCGTATAACCAAGGCTGATACCCCCGGCAACGGGGCTGCCGGTGGTGGCGGCGGCGGTGCCCAGGTGGGCGCCTTGATCAACATTGCCAATGAACAATCAGGCGTACCCACAGCAGCCAACAATCCCCACAAAGAGGTTGCTCAGGCTGTGTGGATGGTCCAGCAGATGTATAGATGGGTATTTGTGCCGATGGCTATACTCTTCCTGCTTCCTGGTGCTGTCATTACCCAGGTCAAGAGCCAGATCGTGCAAGGGTTCAGACTGAATGCCGAAGATCAATCAAGCCCGTTTGAAGGGATTTTGCGATCGGTCATCGCCTTATTCTTGATTCCGGCAACCCAATTGATTGTCAGTTATTCAATCGATGTGGGCAACTCAATGGCCTACAGCGTCAAAGATTGGGTCGATATTGACCAGATCATCGATTGGTCCAGACAGCTCACCTACAACACGCCGATCCAGCAAGGTCCAAACCAGCCCGACAACGCCATTTTGACAGCGAAAAAAGGCACCAACTCAACTGGAGGCATTGCTGATCTGTTTACACAGCAGGGTGCCAATGGACTGGGCGGCGACAGACTGGAGAAGGCTTCGGTCGCCGAGCGGCAAGACTGGGCCAGCTCGACCATGGAAACGGTCTTCAACATGGCCACTTACTTGTTCTCCTCGTTCGTCATTGTTCTTGGCGCCTACCAACTTGTGTTTATGTGTTACTTGTTCTTGTTAGGGCCTCTGGCCGCGGCATTTTTTGCCTGGCCAAAAGTACAGGCTAATACAGCGCAGAACTTGTTCAAAGACGTATTCGGTAACTGGGTAAACGCCGTCATAGTTGTTTCTTTGTGGCGCTTTTATTGGATGGTTATTCTGGCCATCATGACTCAGCGCATCTTATATCTGCAAGACAATCACATGCCCAGCGACCTGCAGTGGGAAGTGGCAGTGTTTACCTGTTTACTTGGGCTCATGCTCTATGTGCCGTTCAACCCCTGGAGTTTCGATCCTGGGGCTGCTTACACGGCTGCTTCCTCAAGCGGCTCGTCCATGATGAAGGGAATATCCGGCGCCATGGGCGGTGCGGCTGTTGCCGGTGGGGCTAGCCCACAGTCAGTAGCAGCCATACAAGGTCAGGTCAACCAGGCTATAGCACCGCTGGCAGCGCAAGGTGCATTGTTGAGTGGTCTCGACGCCGCCTCTACAGCCGGAGCCCCAGGCATGGCGTCAACCTCCGGAATGGGTGCCGGCACAGCTGCCACCAGGGCCGCCCTTTTTGCCCCCACTGCTGAGGGCCAGGGACAAGGCCAGGGACAGGGACAGGGAACTCCTGTGGCACCACCGCCGAGTGCATCGCCGGCCCCTTCTGCTTCCACACCACCAGCGGCGCAACCGCCAGTGACAACGGCTTCGGCGGCTGCACCGCCGTCTGCCAACCAACCTGGTTCACAACCACAGGGAGGCAGTGCTGCCCAGACGGCTGTAGCTCAAGCCGCCCCTGGAGCAAACGTAACACCAATGTCCAGCTCAACGGTTCCACTGGCACCTTCAAATAATGCCAACGTTGCCGTCAATGCCAACGCCAATCCATCGGCGACAGCTGCTGCCGCTCCACAAATGCTCGCTTCTTACACAGGCGGCAATGGTGCAGCACCACCCACCAGCAGCGGCGCACCGGGTCCAGGCTCATCAGGTCAACAATCGACTCCGCCATCGCCGGTTCTAGCGGCAGCGGTAGCGCCTGCGAGCCAGCCTTCATCCAGCAGCGAGCCTAAAAATGATTCGCAGGTGGCGTCCAACAGCTCGCCGCCGGGCGGCAATCAGGGACCTGGCAACAACCAGGGACCACCATCACAGAACGCTTAAGGTGCCAGACATGCTAAGTAAAGAGGAAAATAGGACGATGAAAGCTAAGGAAAAAACCGCTGCCTCTCTCATTTTGAGAGCCCTAGCGTTGTTGCTTCTGGCATTTGCTCTGGCACCCTTGCTTACATTGGCAGCACGAGCTGCTGATGATAACGACAACGGCGACCTTGACACCAACAAGGGTACTGCCTACCTGAATAGGAAAATGTACTTCTACCGTTATCCTGCTGCCAAGGAAGCAGGACCGACGGAGATGGGCGGTCACGACGTGATCAAAGATCAAAAGTCGGTAGGACCAGGCTCGGTACAATCGGGCATGTCCCATAATCAAGGTATGTTGCAGGTGTGGCCGGTTCCGATTCCGATGGCAATTTCCCCTGTGCCGACCAAACGCGACGAGATGATCAACGACGACATGTTCCAGACCTTTGGTTATCCTGTCTCTGACACACAATTCCAGGTTATCCAACGCTATAACGACAATCGTATGCTTGAGGAAATGTACGATCCTGAACGCATCATGTGGACAAGTGCCGCTACAGCCGGTATGCAAGCGAATTCAGCAGCCAACGGTGCTGCTGACATGACAACAAACCAGACCCGCAGCGCCATTGATTTTACTAAGAAGTATCTGACCAACTTTACCTCTCAAGCAAATAACAGATGGCAGCAAATCCGCGATCAGTTGTTTATTCCTATGGCCATCCTTCTCTTGCTGCCAGGCGCTGTTCTGGCTCAAGTAAAAGCGATCGTTGCCCAGGGCTCGCCTGTACTGGGCGATACCAACCCCTGGGAAGGAATTTTGCGTTCTATCATTGCTATATTTTTGATTCCAGGCACGTTCCTGGTCATCAACTACGGCATTGACGTCTCTAACTCAATAACCCTGACAATTGCTCAGGAGTATAAACGTATCTTTGGTTCAGATATGTACGACGATGCTCAATGCGGCATGTTGCGAGCATTTCCTGTCAATCCGATGCGCAGAAATGACAACGCTATGATTGCCTCCGAGGAACCAAAGCTGCCTAACGGACCAACAGCCTGGGATCCTTACGAAGCGCTGAGCTTGAACGTGCGCAAATATGATCCTTGCGCCAAAATCGACCAGACAATGGTTAAAGATGAACGACAACGCGACATCAAGAAGATTACGCGTTTGATGATGAACGGCGCCAACGTCGGTATGTCAGGCACCTGGAACGTCATGTGCGCCTTCCAGATGGCCTTCCTTTATTACTTGTGGTGCATGGGTCCGATAGCCGCCGCTTTGTGGGTCTGGCCGTTAGGACGGATGCGCGGGGCTTTGCCCAGCTGGATTGAAGGTGTGATCACGTTGTGCTTCTGGAGCTTGTTCTGGAATACAGTTGTGCTGCTTATGGCATGCTTCCGGGGCGTTGGTGACTCAGGTACTGTGATCATGTCAGCCTTGAACTTCCTGGCAGACATCTGCGTCAAGTATGCTTTCGACTTCAGTGGTCTGGTATCGCAAGCTTCCTCAGGCGTCCAACAGTCCATGGGCCAAGCAGCCCAGGGTGGCGGCTCAGCTGCCGCAGGAGGAGGAGGAAAAGGTGGTACTGCTGGTGCTACGGCTGGTGGCAGAGGCACCGGTGCTGCTGGTACTACTGGTGCCGGCACTACCAGTACAACTGCCGGTGGCGCTTCACCGGCTGCCAAATCGCTTAATGCCGCTCTGCAACATGCTACAGCCCAGAATAATAGTTCCGGGTTGATGGGCGGCGGTGGCCACGGCTTCTCAAGCGCATCTCATCTGCCCGGCGGGCACGCTATGCCGCCTGCTGTAGGCGGAGGCCCTGTTGGTGGAACGCCAGCAGCCTTCAGCGCAAACAGCGGAGTTGGGGGCGATCACGGACTGCCGCCAACAGCTTCAGGCCATCCAAGTGGAACTGGTCTGGGCACGCAGTTAGGAGGAACCGGGGCGCCAAATCCAATCGGCCATGGTGCTGCCGGTGCTGGTCTGGGTCTTATGGGAGCAGCTGCTCTGGCATCAACCAGTCCTGGTGGCATCGGTGCCCCCGGACCAGGCTCGCACGGGACCAGCGGAGCACTAGGCCAGAACGGCATTTTGGGTGCCAACGGCCTGGGTCTGCACATGAACTCACAGGGTCAACTGGAAGCCAATCCAGCCGCTCTGCAGAACATGGAGAACCAGCTCAAAGATCCAAACAGCCAGCTCAACCATGAGCTCGGCAACGCCATGAAGCAGCTTGAACAGGGCAATCCACAAGCGATGATGAATTTGGCTGCCAACGCCAACGGTGGCCAGTTGACTCCACAAACGCAGCAAGCGGTTGGTCAAATGCTTGAGCGTGGTGCCACCTTATCGGCATCTGATTGCCAGGCAGTGAATGCGTTCGCCTCTGGGCAGACGCTCGCTAACGGGCAGCCTGCCATGGGCTTCAACGAGCAGGGGCAGTTGATGAACAACCTCACTCATCAGCCGATGGCTGTGGTTCCAGGCCATGGCGGTGTCGCCAACGGCATCGATCCACACACCGGACTGCCGACGGCCAACGCAATCTTGCCACCGACAGGACAGGCACAAGGACAGTTGGGCCACTTCAATGCCGCAGGCGAACCTATATCGCCGGCCGCGTATGCACAAATGGCCCACCAGGGCGGCGAAACCCAGCCGGTAAACAACCTGCCAACCCATGGTTTGGAAGGTCTCACCGGACCAAACGGTGGACACCCGCCTGTGTGCATGGACGCCCAGGGACATCCGCTGCCACCAGGCGCGGTGCAGCCGAACGGCACCTTCGCTCCAGGTCACCAGCCAACCGGACCTGTTCTGGCCTACGGCGCCAACAGCGAACACCCAGTTGCGGCCTACAACCCAGCCACGCATCAGTGGGGGGCTCTGGATGCCCACGGCAATCAAACCGGCGTCACCATGAACGGTCAAGGTGAATGGGTCGGTCACACCGCCAACGGTGCCACGACCAGTCCACTGACAGCCGATCACGGCAACTGGTACGCAGCCGGTACCCACGGTCAAGTGCAATTTGACACAGGCAACCAATCTCTGCACACGCCTGGTGCCAACGGTGCTCCTGTTGCCTACGACTCGGGCAGCCACACCTATGCCTCGACCGAGCACCCGAACATCAGCTACAGCCCACAGGCCAACAGTTTCGTTGACTCAATCAACGGAGCGCCTGTTGCTCATAACAACGCCAACAACAGCTGGTACGCCCAGGGCACCGACGGAAACGTCGTGCTCAACCCGAGCAGCAATCAATTCTCGATTGGTGGCTCTTCTGATCCGGGCGCTCAGATGTCCTACAATCCGCAGACGCACGCCTATCAGACTGCCGGTGGAGACGTTCACTATGACAGCGCCAACCACCGCTTGGAGACAGCCCAGAATGCGCCTGTGACCTACGATAACGGCACCTTCTACGGTGCTAATTCGAACAACAATGTTGTTTACGATCAGCAACACCATCAGCTGGAAGTGGCAGGTACAGGCGCGCCTGTCAGCTACTCCAACGGTACCTACTTTGCTGGTGATACCAACCATCAGATCGCCTACGATCCACAATCCAATACATATGGAGTAGCCAACAGCCACCAACAAGTCACTGCCGGCAGCGATGGCACCTACACCGCCGCAGGCGGCAGCGTCTATTACGACAAAGCCACCGGGCAGATGGAATCGGTCGTCAACAATGCTCCTGTCTCTTGTGATAATGCCAGCGGACAGTGGTATGCGGCCGGAACCAATAACGCCATTCAGTATGATACCAATACTGGTGCGTTCTATACACCCAGCCAGGCGCCAGTGACCTATGAAAACGGTCAATTCCATGCCGCCGGCACCAACAACCAAGTCGCCTATGACGCGCAGACCAGGCAGTTTGAAGCAAATACCCCTAACGGTATTGCTGCCTACAGCTACGATACACAAAACCATCAATGGGCTCCCAGCAATGGTGGCGCTGGCGGTGGCGAAGTATACCGTGTCAATCAGGAGGCCTATGCTCAAGCGATGCCGTCGTCGAACTACCAGTTCACGCCGTCTAGCGAGACAGCCAGTGCGGTTCAGTACGGTGGTGGCAGCAACTACTACGATGCCAACCAGACCGTCTCGCCTCAAGGCAGTGGCAACAGCAACACATACTACGATGCCGGCAGCGGCCAGTATGTGACCAACCAGGGTGGTAGTGGTGCCAATACCTATTACGACTCCGGCTCGGGTCAATATGGAAGCAATCAAGGTGCCAACATGAGCTCCGAACAAGCTCAGCATCAGCATCATAATTATGAACAAGCTCAGCACCAAGGTCCTCAGCATAATTATGAACAAGCTCAGCATCATAACTATGAACAAGGAGGCCAGTACAACAACGCTACTGCACCCTCATATAATTACGACTCCAACTCGGGTCAATTTGTGCAGCAGCAGGGCGGCGCATATAGCTACGACTCCAACTCGGGTCAATATGTAGCCAATCAGGGCACAAATTACGACTCAGGATCGGGTCAGTATGTAAACAACAACGCCGGCGGCAACAGCTACTACGACTCCTCAACCGGTCAGTATGTAAGCAGCAATTCGTCAGGCAGCACATATCAGGACTCCACTGGTCAGTATGTAAGCAACAATCCAGGTGGCGACGCAGCCTACCAGCAATATCTGGCTTCTCAACAAGGCTCGACATACAACAACCAGAACGACTATGTGCAACCGCATCAACCACACCACGACCAGAGCGGCTACACAGAGCAAGCAAGCCACCACAGCGGTGGTTACAGCGACCCTGTCTATTCAAATCAAGGTACGCCTTCAGGTAATAGCAACGACTATTACTCTACCGGTCAAGCACCTGTAACCAACGAAGGACCCGGACCAGGCCACCACGAAGGACCAGGCCAACAGTTCGAAGGCCCAGGACCAGGGCAGCAGTTCGTGGCCGACAACGAGCCCCAGCGAGCAAGCTGGAACGAGCAAGGAAGTCAGGGCTACGATCAGGGCGGCTACCAGCACCACGAGCACCACGATCATCAAGATCATCAAGAACAACAGAATGATTACAATCGTGAGAGCCGTGATGAAATGAGGGGTGGCATGCTCGGACAACCGCTCACAGGCAACGAACCACATCAGCAGTACACGGCCTACAATCAGCCGCAACAGCAATACAACCCGCAGCAACAACAGCAAGGCGGCGGTACTTTTGCGAGCATCATTCCGGCCAACTGGGGATCGCGTCAGCGCCAACAAGCGCCACAGCAGCCACAGCACCCGCGTGAATCTCACCCGGATAGCGGACATGTCGCTCCTGCGATCAAGCGAGGCAAGCTTGAGATGGGCGCCAAGCAGGGCGGTTATCAAACCGACGCCAGCAAGGCTCGACACCAAAAGGATCTTCTTAAAGAGTCTTGGGCTGAATTCCAGGACGGACAAGATGAAGAGGTCTTTGATCTGGCCGCATTTGGAGTCGTTGCGATTTCAAGACCGGGTATCATTGCCGAGATCACTGCCTCTGCCCAAGGCTGGACCGCGCTGCCTGCTAAGAACGGCATGGCGCTGTACCAGGACAAGGACAGCACTCAGATTGCCAAGATTGGTTCGCTGCAAAAGCTGACCGAACAAGCCGAATCGATCAACCTGCTACACCGTAGGTTGGCTGTCTCAGTGCCCGAATTTGAACTCCTCAAGGATGTCAAAGACGGCGATGAATGGGGCGTTCTGATGATGAGCAAAATGCTCTATATTCAGCAGAAGACCCTCCAATATGAAGCTGATAATGCACTGAACGCAGATCGGGATCTTTATCTGGAGCTGTTGAGACAGACCCAGATCCTGCTTGCCGATGCCGAAGCTCTTCTGGCAAAAGCCGGTTTCATCGCCGACCTCAGCGCCGATAATTGGGGTGTAGGACCAGGCGCACTGGAGAAAGTTCGCGCCGGGCTACCAATCACTGCCGATGATCTGGTCTTCATCCACCCAATCAGTGGAAAATGCCCTCCGACTCAGCCAAGCAATCCTACCGATGGGTTGACTGCCGCCACCGCTGAATCAACAACGGGCCACGCTGCACAGGAGTCGTCAATTCAGACCACAGCACTGCCAGGGCAAGTACAAGACTTGTCCAGATCGCAGATAGCGCAAGCTGCCGATCTGCGCTGGCAGCGTGAGGAGATACAGAGACTGCTTGAGAAACTGAATCTCCTCCAGTGGCAAACCAGGAATTTCGCCTCAGGCGAACTTCAAAAGCTGGTGCGTGAGGGCAGGGCTGATGCCGCAAGACATGGTCGCACCATCGACTACGCCAATTGGGGTCAACTCAAAGATGCTCTCATCGCAGCAGGAGTCCTTTGGTTCGACGATCCAGTCGAGGAGGAGATGGAGGCGGAGATGGTCAGCCCTGAAACTGGTGCGCCGGCTGCCCAGCCTGCGATGCCTCCCTCAGCAGCTGCGCCGGTGGCGATGCCGCCCTTAGCGGCCGCGGCACCAGCGACTGACCCCACTGCCAGCCCTGCGGCCAAACCTGCCGGTGCCAGAGTTGACGGACACGCACTGACTGCTAAAGGAGAGCAATGGTACGTTGCCGATACAAACGACGCAGTAGTCTACAACCAGCAGACCAAGCGCTTCAA
>Ga0182024_10019659_pt1 | contig 12423 bp, 11 predicted proteins | sample P32metaG_FD_120480 | JGI IMG/M metagenome (GOLD analysis project Ga0182024, IMG submission 120480) | Permafrost microbial communities from Stordalen Mire, Sweden - P3-2 metaG (Illumina Assembly) | ecosystem: Environmental > Terrestrial > Soil > Wetlands > Permafrost | place: Sweden: Stordalen...
ATATAGAATAGCAGTCTTTTCACCTAGCTTCGATTCAATAGCATATTGCACAGATGATAATGAAGCCATCGCGCTGCCGAATAGCTCTTTCATAATTTAGCCTCTAAATGTAATAGGTTCATTTGACGTTATAGTTGTTTTACCAGATGTGATATGCGTAGAACCATCAGCTGCTAGCGCAACATTAGCAGTAAGGTTGATGTGTTCAACAGGACGTCTTGGAACTATAGATATTTCTGCGTATCCTCTGGACCAGTCTATCTCAAAGCTTTCTGGAGGTAAAAACTCTATAGCCTTTAGACTCTCCATGTATCCGTTGATAATAGTCATATCGAAAGGCTCATTTTTCCAGGCGCCTTGATACTGACAAGTAATAGTTATGGGACACAGTTTATTCTTAGGCTCTTCTGGTGCAGGCTGGGGTTCTTCCTGTGTAGGAATCTCATCACCTTGGACAGGGAAAGGTCTATTAGCTATAAGCATCTTTGCAGCTGCTGCAAGAGAGCCGTATTTAAGTTTCAGTGCGGGTAGATTGCGTGTTGATATTCTCATCTTTATTTTCCTTTTCGTATTCTAATTTGGGCATATCAGGAACAGAGTTAAAGTCTGCTTGCCCGTAAATTTTTTGTTGTTCAAGCAGTTGATGCACAGATCGCATATACCACCTTAGAAAGTCACCTTCAGACTTTGGGGTTAGCGGCATATTCAATTTTCACGTTATTGCAGTAGTCTCTCGTGGAGATTCCCGTGGCTTTAACGTAGGAGCTTGAATCCCAATCAGGCTTCCACTCTTGTTTCCACTGTGGGTGACTTTTAAAAAAGTCTTTAATATTAGAACCATAGGTGGGGCTCAATGTTTTAGAGTGGACCGGCTGAAGTAGGGCCATATCCACGTATACCTGCATGGTTTTATTTATTTGCTCTGATACTTGCAGTGTGTAGTCCATATAAAATTTCTCAATGGGAGACATTGCCAGTGGAAACATCTCTAGCTGCTTGGGTTGTTTTACTAGGTTCAATAGTTCTCTGCTACCGATTTTCATTTTACATTCCTTAGAATTTAGTGCTGTTATCTTTATTATACGCCATGGCTTCCATGATCCCTTTCAAAGACCATGCAGCTGCGTCTAAGTCCTTTATAATCAACTCTAATTCCCTATCCTTCAACTCAAGCTTTGAAAGAAAGGTCATAGGTTCTTCTAGAATAGAATTGATAGCCTGTTTGCGTTCTGCCACTGTTCGATACTTGCTCAAACCATTAGGATACTTTATACCTAGATAGGAACGAACAACACCGATATGTTCCTCCAACTTTGCAGATACTCTAAAGCATTTAACCTTGATCTCCACTAGACGCGAACGAAAAGCTTGATTCTGTAGTGCTGCGGTAATGAACTTCTTTTGAAAGGATTGCATCACCTCTTCTGTCTTTAGGGACCGCACCATTCTAGTTAGGTGAAGAGAATCAATTTCTCTCTCCAAACCATCTAGGTCTATATGGTAGGTGCCCTGTCTTAAAGCCTTAAGCAAAGCCTTTACCCTAGTGTCAGAAGAAGCTATATCCGTAAATCTTGCCATTAGTTCCTTCTATCAAGTGAACGCATTTTGAATTGGTCGATTAAACGCCGCAATATATTGAACAGTATCATCCAATATAATCACAGAAAAAGAACTAGTAATTAGGAACACCTTTGAAGTATCCGCTAAATTCTCTATCTTAGTAGCTTTGGGTGAACTAATCAAAAAGTCACTTTGGATATTGTGAGTCATACTGGGAGTATTTACCAGAAACCCTACACTCTTTTCATTCTCTTTTAGAGTGTGTAGGCCGCCATAGAAAAGATCCACAGGTTCTTTATCTATGCTTATTGTCGTATTCTCTGGAGTGATCTGACAAGTCTTAAATAGAAACCAATCTTCTCCAGAACGTTTAGGAACTAGAGGCCACTCCAATTTGAAGAATTGGCCTACTGACATCTCATACAAGACTTGACGACGACCATGTGAAGAAGTCAAATTTGTTATTATCTTTTCTGGATTACCCATAATGTTAGTCCTTTGGTATTAAGTCCATTAGTTGTCTTTGTATTTCGTCACTATTATTCAATATAAAAGAGATTAGAGTCTGGTAAGCCTGAAGCTCTTCCAGTTTGTGATTATTGTAGCTTTTCACTTCATTAGGGTCTGTTTTATCTAGATCCCAATCCGCAGTACATTCATAGCAATCATAGGCTTCTAGAAGTAAGTCCTTAAATTCCTCTGCTTTATTCATTTGATACCCATTCTAGATTGATATTGGAGGCCATAGCATTACAGCTAGTCCGAAGCAATTGATAGTACATATACAAGCAACTCCAAGGGTTAAACTCGCTATGTCTTCATTTTCTATAAAAAGTAAATCCACAAGTACAGTCAAGATACCTATAACAGCGTTTATTATGAATAGTATTAGCACCGTCTTTCCTCCCTATTAATCTTAGTTCTTAATGTATAATTCCACCAAAGGCTATGTGTATTTCTTGCTTAATTTCATCACCATTAGCTTGAATGAAATCAATCAAGGCTATACAACTGTCTCTTCTATCTTGTGCTGCTTTTACTTTTCCAGCGATGTCACCCTCTGGAATTAAAGGGAGAGCATTATTTGCTTCAAAAATTTCTGTCAAAAGACCTACGAACTTGAAAGACTTTGGTTTACTCATTTAACCCTCACCTGGATTAACCAATGCAATGATATATTTGATTGACATTCCCTTGATAGGAGTAGTCGTCAAACACATGACACTCTTCTTTACTTCAACATCAATCTTTCCTCCACAACGTCCTAGAATAGTTCTGAACATTTCAACATCAAGATGTACTTCTGCTGCATTCTTTAGGTTCTCAATCTTTACAGTCGAGTTGAATGTGCCCCGATTAGTACGATAGTTCAAAATCAAATTATTTTTTAACTTGAGACTAATTGGTGATTTATCTTCATACACAACTAGGATATTATCTAGTTCACTCTTAAGAACCTGAGTCTCTACTGAGAAAGACGCAATAGGTTTACTAGCGTCTAATCCTAGAATTTTATCAATGGTAGCAATTGTATCCATTTGAATCATAGGTAATTCAATGTGAAGGATATCCGTATCGACTACAATCTTATCCTTCTTTAGCGTGATACTGCAATCATCACCTACTACATCCCGCATTAGTCTTGCATACTGCGCAGGAATACAAGTCTCAGCCAACGTCAGCTTATCCGTTGGGAAAGTTGCAATAGCAGAGAACATGATGTCCGCACATGCTACTGTAAGAACGCCCTTACTGGCAACAATGTATTGCGGAAGAATCTTTTGAAAGAAGGACGGTAGTGCGCACTCAGACATCATTAGCAATGCTTTGGTTTGATACTTGCCAAAGGATACATTGCTAGTAGATTTTTCCGCTAGATTAACTTCATCAGTTAAAAGAGGAACGTCCTTACCTGACAGTTTCGTATTAAGTGATTTCACATGTAGCTTGTGATCTACAACGCTGTACTCAATCTCCAAAGATTTGGATTTAGTAAGAGCCTGAAAGATATCTAGTCCAATTGAAAAATGGCCACCCTTGGTGACTTTTGCTGGAAACATACTATGAAAGTATGAGCCGTCATCTCCCATTAGTCTTAAGGTAGCACCGTTCTTTTTATCTACAGTAACACCGACTGTCTTGGATTTTTCCACAAACTTTAGTCCCGTTGCAAGTATAGCTGCAACGTCTGAATTTTTAGCAGAAAAGATCATTTTACTCTCTTTGTATTTGAATGTTGTACCACTATTTTACCACTATTTAGATGACTTGGCAAGATCAATCTCTAGCCACTCGTTTCCAGTCTAGCGTTGCTGCAACTTTTGGTGTAAGGATCATGCAGTCTGAACTCTTATAACCCTTCATCTGCTTTAGTTCTTTCTCTCTGAAAGGCCAAATCAAATCCCAATTATGTCCTACTGCTTTCAGTAGTTTCTTTGTAGGCAAGTTATAATGTAGTTCTTCGTTCATCCATTCGATAGACTTTTCAACCGAAGATATGAGATTATTTCTAGTGTAATCAAACTTGTGAGTAGTAGCCATACTTCCACCTAGCTCCAAATCGAATTCCATTTGAATCGGCATGTCCCAACCAAAGGTATCTCTACAACGTTTATAAACAGCCGTTGTCATTGAATGTTCCAAGTAATACGCAGTCAAAGGTAGCATATCAATAAAGGATTCATTTTCAGTACTATCATGAACCATGTTATTATGCAGCCAACCCATGTCAATATCTAATTGTTCTAATGCAAAGTTTGTATGTTGCAACTGCCTTGCACCCGTATAACCGATATTAGAGGATGGACCCTGAATCATTGAGTTTGGTCCACGTCTATCCATCTTACCTAGGATTTGACGTTCAGTATGTAGATAACCCGATAGATGTCTTACAGCCCCAAAGACCGATACGTTCTCTAGACCTTCTTTGCCTGTCATATGGCATCCATCAATCCATGCTTTGCCTGTGACGAAACGTTTGAACATTGTATTGATAATTATCTGACACTCTTTAATGTACCCATTGGCAGCTTCAACGTATGCTTCTGAATCCATACCGTGCTTCTTTTGTAGTGCCCTAAGCTCTTTCTTGAAAAGCTCTCTTGCCAAGTTAGGTGCGCCTTTTCCGTACAACACACCGAACACAACCTGCTTTACACTCTGACGTTCATCTTCAGTTACTTCCATAGCAGGCTTGCCAAAGAAATACTCATAGTTCTTTTTGTGAACGTCGCCTTCAGACTCTAGTCTTGTAAGTAGCGTTAGCTCTTCAACAAAGTTACTCTTCTTGGCAATCTTTAGTTTCTCTTTAGGATCCTTTATATCCTTCCAACCCACTTGATCCATCTTCTCTGTGACGGCTGCGTGTAGTTCTGTGTCTTTATTGAACATCAATCGCAACTGACGTCTGATTTCTAGACCCGGTTGGAAAGCTTCTGCAATACCTATATCGTTTGCAACATTACCCCAGCCTCTTACTTCGTGAGCATTAAAGTCACCCTTTAAGATGATCTTCCATTTAGGTGCAATGAACTCACGTTTAATTAGCTTTGCATTCTTACCTCTAGACGGAATAGCCTGCAAGTTTGGTTTCTGCGCAGAAGACCTCAACGTTAGAATATATAGAAAGTTATAGTTTGCACGGATTCTAGAATCTATGCAATCCGGACTCTCGGTAAGTACCTTGAGAATACCTACAATAAATGTATTCTTAAGAGTCTTTAGCTTACGATATTCACTTAGCTTTGCTACTTCTGGAACAGTACCTTCGTACTCAGCAATAAATTGCTTATCTAGTTTAGCCCCCTTATCTTTTCTATACGAAAGAACCTGTAACTGCAATATATCAAAGAACAAAATTTGTAGATGGTCTTGCTTGTCGATATTGAACATCCAACTGTCTTCAATCTCGCCGAATAGACCTTGCTTATAGTTTTTACTACCCTTTTCTATCAAAGCCTTGTTCGCGCGCTTTGCAGATTTGAAGTCCTTGAACGACATGCGCAATTCATTTATTCTTTGAATGAACTTGCTATTTGGCATTAACATTGCACGAATATAATCAATGTCCACTAGTGAACCATTGAACTCCATGTTTGCCATAACATGAAAAGTATCACTACAAAGTTTCGTTACTGCTAGACGGAACTTGTCATAGTTTGAACCACGTCGTTCTGCTTCTGCTATTTGAAACTTTGCCATTTGATATGGCAAGCACACGTCTTTTGCGCCATATACTGCAATGTCAGAAAGCTCTAGCTCCGCCATTCTAGCTCTATCACCTTTGGCGATATCACCTTCTAAATAAGCAAGTGATCCATAGTAGAGACACAAATGCTCTAGAGTGTAGATTTCCTTACCATTCAAAGTAGCTTTAGCATCCGCAATAAACTTGCGATTCTCACCTAGAATGAATTCCGCTGCTGACACGTCAAAGAGATCATGCTTGATGTAATTGATCTTCAAATCACGCATGAACATAGCTAGATCGAATTTGGCATTCTGAAAGATTAGAAACTTGGATTCACCAAACTGAAGCCACTCTGCTAGGTCCTGTTTGATCTCTTCTAGCTCAGAACCCTTGAATGGCGTTTGTCTATGATAGAAAGGTAAGCACCACCCTACTTTCGCATCAAATGCAAAGTGAATGGTTAGAATACGATTGTTGAATTTCCTATTCAGATTCTCAGTCTCAGTATCTACTGATACGACCTTCTTTGACTTGATTAGCTTAAGAAGTGTTTTCCACTCCTTCATAGTAGTAATAGTCTTAGCTTCCATCTCGCTTGCCGACGGTAGAGTATATCTGTTCTCACCGTGGATTGCGTTCTCTACGTCTCGCATGAAATAGTCTAATAGATTGACTGTAGTTTCATACGTCTTAGGATTAAGATCTAGCAAGTACTTTCCTGAGAAGGTGCTTGATACAGTAAAATCCTTATACTTGAAGATACGACCTCGAAATGCCCCTGGTAGTCGCGTCATAATCTCTGCGTATCTACCCGGAAGAAATCTAGTTAAAAGATCGAAGCCAGATACCATGACGTGATCGGGCTTTACCTTTTCAATTATCTTGAGAAGATCAGTGTCCTTATTGACAGGTATACAAAGAAAGTTTGCAACTTGCCCTTGGTTCTCCAAGTACGAAAGAACGTTGGTGAATATCCCACCGCTATAACCAGGACTAAAGAACTGACCCGTATTAGACTCTGCCGTAGAAGTCCAATCGAATAACGCTAGGATTCGTTTCTTTGCATCCGGGTGCGTATAGATAGGAACCTGAATGCTAGATTTTGTTAGGTACTTTTTGGAGTCTACAAATTTTATCTGATATCCGTTATCCTTAATATTTCGTATTCTATTCTTTACTGCGTAGTCCGTATCATCTGCCATTTACAATACCCAACTGTATACCTACTTATTTACCAGTTTTATCTGGCACAATTGAAAAATGCCACCAGCCGAAGCCAGTGGCATTCTCATTAAACGCTTAGAGCTTGAAGAACGTCTGTGGTGCAGTTCTGATAAACTTTAGAGCTGCATTGATACCAGGTACATTGAAATTGTGTTTCAAATCTCTCATATACTTTCTAGCACCCAAAGGCGTTTTGAACATTGCCAAGTGCATCGGTTCGTGAACCTGAACTGGGCCTAGACCCTGAATATTCAGCTTCCTAAACGTTTGCATTTGCCTAGGCTGATTAGCAGTAGCCCCAACAACATACAATTGACCATTCATAATCATTGGATATACTTTGATTAGGCTTGGATCCTTTGCAACAGAGTGAGTACCGACATTTAGAAAGCTTCTAAAGTCCATGTTCTGTTGTGTACGTTGTACTAGTTGTGGATTACCCTTATGATACAGTTTCGTACCCGCATTCATAAGTTGAGGAATGGTATCTGGCAATAGAGTAAAGCTATTCTCCAATTCAGTAGCCAAGTTCTTTAGACCCTGCCAAGTTTTAACATGTCTATAAATGAACTGCGGATACTGTCTCCAAACTACAGGGTTATGCTTCATAATCTTGTCTAGGTTCTCTTGATTAGCGAACAAATACACTGAAGGATAACCATCAAATACACCGGCATCCAATTCAACAGGGAATTGCATATTTGTTTTGCCGGGCATTCTATCGCCAACTTTGATCTTCTTGTTGTCGATTTCCTCTTCGTCTTCCTCTGGCTCTGGCGTAGGTGGTACAGGTCTTACTGGAGCCTTAACAGGTTTGACAATTGGCATGGCCACTTTAGACTTGTTGACCTGCAAGTTAGGAGTAGAAGTAGGAGTTGGAACTACATCGAATCCCTTCATGAAGCTTAGACCTTTGCTGCCTTGCTGCTTCATTAGTTTAGCAACTTTGGCAGCATTCTCTTCATGCGTAGGTTTGAACACTAGGGACTTGTTGATTGTAACTGGCGAGAAAGGAACACCAGGGATATCAACTTTAACAACCTTCGTTAGGATAGTTTTAATGTAGCCAATACCATATTCAGTATAGACCATATCCCCAACGTTTACCGGAGCCTGTTCAACCAACTCCTCCTTGTCTTCATCCTCGTCTTCATCGCCTTCATCACTTTCTGAAGTAGTCTTTTGCTCTAGAACTGCCACAGGTTTAAGATCCAACTGGAAAGGATCGTATGGAATGGCACCCTGTTCTAATGGAACCCAAATAGACTTTGAACCAGGAATAGTTGACTTTGATATCACCTTTGTAAAAGCATTAGCTTTGAGTACATCTTCGGTAACTTCGTCCTTGGGAATACCAAGTTTCTTTGCTACTAGACCTCTAAGCTCTTCTTTACGAAGATCGAATTGGTTCTTTTCATACGTCTGATAGGAACTCCAAGCATCTGAGTATGCTTCGATGCGTTCAAAAGAAGCATACTCACGAATGTTTTCGATACTCATCCTAATGAGTTCGAGTTCATCCATCTTAAACTGCTTACTGAAGGACAAGAATGCCGGATCACTACCCTCGGTAATAGTTAAGTTGGATACAATCTTACTTACTAGACGACAAGTTTTAGCTACCTCAAAGGAATTATTACAAACCATCCAATCGTAGTTGATCTCTTTACGGCTATAAGCATTTGCAACGTCAGGACGCATAACACGACTCACAGCCTGTTCCTGATTACCTGGCGACCACAATGTCTGAAGTCTAATCAACCGGGAAGCAACCTGCAAGTTTAGACCTTCTCTCAAACTAGTTTCAGCCGCTACCAGAATCTTTGGACTGTCTGGTGTATTCTGTCTAAACTTGAGAATAGCATCGTCATCACCTGCTTGATAGAATACAACTTTGAGACCTGGATTAAAGTGACGCTTAAAGTGGTCGATAACTTCTTTGTTATACGCAAAGATGATAATTTTAGACTGTTCTTTTTGAAAGGGGATTTCTTCATAGCCGGGTATGCTGCCCCCATTAAAGTGCGCCCTACAAATTTGCTCACATAGCTTTACTTTAGACGATATAAGATCCGCGGGTTCAACATAGGATAGACTATTGAAAGGAAGCTTTTCACTATCAGGTGCATTTAGGAAGATTTCAATCTTCGCCAAGTATAGCTTCATCTTCTCTTCGATAGAATCCTGAATGTCAGGATCTTCTTCTTCCATTAGCTTTTGAATCTTCTTGTCTTTTTTGATCTCTTCAATTGCTTCACTGAGAAGATCTTCATAGAACTTTGATTGATTCTCAGTCATATCAGTCCGCCAGAACTGAGTATTAATCTCTGGAAGTAGGAAAGACCAATCTGCTCTACGCTTTGTTATCCAGGAAGTATACGGTAGAGAGTCCTGTCGAATGGTAAGCTCTGCACCAGGCTTAAAGCTTTCAAACTTTGCACCACCTCTTCCGCCTGTGATAGCGTACTTGTCATAGAACTTTGTCTTATCCCCATAGATCGCAGGATTAAGAATAGAAGCCTGACCAACTAGATCATCGCCTTGGTTTGTGACAAGTGTACCTGAAGATAGCCGACGATACTTTGCAAACGACGCAATCTGCTTGATAACCTCAGTAGTTTGTGACTTTAGATTCTTACCGTAATGGCTTTCATCAATTACGATATAATCAGGATTCAATTGGCGAATAAACCACACCTGAGGATACTGACGAATGACAGTCTTGCCGTAGCGAACGTCGAATCTTGACTTGTTATCCGGTGCAAACTTGTCGCTCTTAAGTGAAAGGAACTTCATGCTCACAACGAAGATTGTATTCGGTGGTGCACTGTTGCAATAGTCTAGAAACTGTTGACGATTGATATCCATTCTTCTACGTAGACGGCTAACTACTTTCGCAGTTAGAGGAATTGCATTGATCTTCCCTTGACCGAACTTGTTGATCTCGGAAGTCCATTCCTTAACTAGAATAGGCGGACAAACAACCACGGCAGATCCGACTCTCTGTCTAACCTTCTGGATTAGAATATCGAAGATACTTTGAGCAGTCTTACCACCACCTGGGCTAGAGTCGAATATGAGAAGCTCTGGCCCTTTCTCTGACTGCGCAACGCCCTGAAGCTGATGCGGTAGCACTGCTACACCCGAGCCTAAGTTCGGGATATCAATGGATGTAGGTAGCTCCATAACTCTAGCGGGAACATTCTTTTGAATGTTGTCATTCCAATGTTCAAGATATGGTCCAGGATGGGTTGCATACTTTGTAAAGAAGATGAGCCAAAAGCGAATTTCCAAAAGCGTAGAAACGCCGAACCGCGATTGTTTGTCTAGGAATGATAAGCAATTCTTCATTGTTTGAATGAAGGCTACAATTGAGCCTTTGCTATGCTCATTACTATTTTCATCTTTAAAACTAAAGAGGTTTGCAACAGTATCATTTGTCTGACTAATGAGCATCCATAAAGTCGAAACAGACGAGTATCCCGCAGGATTCTCTGCCATAAGTTTCAAGCCCTGACCATTTCCGTCCTGAATTACTTTATCAAGGATACTGAATAGATTCTCACTGATAGCTGCAGCATTAGACTCGTATTCTACTTTGTTGGGATCTGTAACACCGAACAAGTCTGCAGGAGTACGCTTGAGGTATTTTGCAATGGTGATACTATCTAGCGGCATAGCGCCAGTAAGTCTCTCGTTTTGAATGTTGCCATCTGCACCTGTGTACGAGAATACTTCGTTAACTAGGTCAGTGTATACTGGCATATTCTTCATGCCTTCGATCCTATGGGTTGGAGTTAGTTCCCCAGTCTCTGGATCGAATGCTGACTTTTGTAGTGTATCATACTGAGCTGTATTGTTTACAGTAGGAATATACCAAATCTTACCCGTAGCACTGATAAGAAGATTATCCTCATTCACACGAGGCTTAGGATTAAAACCATACTCAGTCATTCTAGAAGTATTGGACTCATGAATATTCTTCAAAGTCATTGTTTGCTTTGGAAAGTCTTTAATCTTGGTGATACCATTGAGATTAGCCATTTGCTCACCGGCAAACTCATGGAATACTTTGGGATTAAACTGATCCGGCATTGTCTGTAGAGTCATCCACAAAGCCATTTCTAGAGGAACGCGTATCTGAGCTTGAACAGTTACAGATACTTGTGCAGACCCCAAAGCTACCTGAAGTGGTCCTGTAGTAGGTGCATTCCCTTCAATGCCAAGTGAATACTTGTCATAGCTGCTGATAGAATTTAGAGTTACAATGCCGAATAGTGAAGCATATGCAGCTTGCGACATATCTGAATTAAGACCCTTAAAGTCTAGCTCAGGAACATAGCTAAAGTTTGTAGCGTCATCTAATTTCAAGGCATTTTTGAATGTATCAAACGATCTCCAGCCTGTGGTAATTTCATCGTTACCTAGAATGAAAGAGATAGGTGGATCAGACTGCGGTGAGAATTCCCAAGCCTGCGGTGGATTGAAAGCAGGAAATAGCTGCTTGAGATATGTGGTGAGAGCCTGACGTTCATCCCTATTCTGAGGGCCTGGAAGCGTCATAACGAATTCCATCTCAACAGGATTCGTATATAGAACAACGTTATTGTCTGTAATACGCATCTTTGGTGCGAATGTGCCAGTACCTACACACTTTTTAATAAGTCCTGAGCAAAAGGCCTCATAGTCCTTATCTGGCTTATTGCCATTCTTTGATACTTTAAGATCCTGTGAAGCGCGATAGATTCTACGATCATTAAAGAATGTTGCTACAGCCGCAGATAAATACCCTGCCAGCTGCGGTGCAGTGTAGAAGCTTTCAAAAAACGGAGTATACTTTTGTAGAAGAGCTACTCTCTTTGATGTATCTAGCAAATCGGGGAATGGCGGCTTAAACTTGGGTGTAGCACTCAGTTTAGGCGTAGTAGCCTTCGGTCTAGTGATTCGGACTGGCGCCGCATATACTTTTTTGCCCATTTTATAATTCATCTTTATTCTTCCTCAATAGTTCTAGGCTCTGTAGTAAATGCTATAGCATCTAGGGAGCCTGGAACACCCTTTACTACATTTGTCCAAAGCCCCGGGACATAACTAGGATTGAAACGAGACACCGCATCTATGAGACGTTGTGCGAACTGTATCTTTACCACTAATGAAAACTCTAGGCTCTGAAACCAAGAAGTCGAATATAGTGTTCCGGCTCTCAGGGCTGTTGATGGGTCACCTATGGACATTACGACATTGTTTATGAAAGCACTAGAGAAATAGTCTTCTAGCTGCTCACGCATAGCTAGCTGTCTATTAGCTTCTTCTAGCTGCCGTGTAGTTTCAAAATGCTTAATGTTTAGCATATCCACGGTTTCTGCTAAAACCCTAGATCGTTTTTCCGGTTTGGCTTCTAAGAGATTGGCAATTGCCAAATCAAAATTTCCGCTTTCAATACTAGCTAC
>Ga0182024_10019661_pt1 | contig 12423 bp, 10 predicted proteins | sample P32metaG_FD_120480 | JGI IMG/M metagenome (GOLD analysis project Ga0182024, IMG submission 120480) | Permafrost microbial communities from Stordalen Mire, Sweden - P3-2 metaG (Illumina Assembly) | ecosystem: Environmental > Terrestrial > Soil > Wetlands > Permafrost | place: Sweden: Stordalen...
GATCGAAAACGGCCGACTCGTTGTAGCAGGGAATAACAATGGAGATCAGCGGTTTGGAGGCGTCCATAGAAAATGGCGTCGCTGTGCCGCGCCGGTACTGGATAGTATCCAACTTCTCGGCCAAGAGCTATTTAACCACAGAGATCACAGAGATCGCGGAGAAGATAGGAGCATGTAGCCGTTCTCTCTTCTCCGCGATCTCCGCGATCTCTGTGGTAAAGAAACTCTTTCCCAAAACTCCGGCAACCCATTCGATTTCGCACCGAAAATCCTGTAGAATTTACGATCCCTTATGGCAGAAATAACACCCCCCGCCGATCGGGTCGAGAACCTCCAGATCGAGCAGGAGCTTCAAGACAGTTATCTCACGTACGCGATGAGCACCATCATGGACCGGGCACTGCCCGATGTCCGCGACGGGCTCAAGCCCAGCCAGCGCCGAATCCTCGTCTCCATGAATGATTTGAACCTGCGGCCGGGCAGCAAACACCTGAAATGCGCCAAGATCGCCGGCAATACCAGCGGGGATTATCACCCGCATGGCGAGGCCATCGTCTATCCAACCCTGGTGCGCATGGCACAGGATTGGAACCTGCGATATCCGCTGATCGACGGACAGGGCAATTTCGGCAGCACCGACGGCGATCCCCCTGCCGCCATGCGATACACCGAAGCCCGGCCCACGTCCGTCGAGCAGGAGATGATGGTCGATCTGGAATACGACACCGTCGATTTCCAGCCGAACTACGATGAACGATTGATGGAGCCGACCGTTTTGCCCGGGCGGTTTCCGAATCTCCTGGTCAACGGCTCAACGGGAATCGCCGTTGGCATGGCGTGCAATCTGCTTCCGCATAATTTGCGGGAGATCTGTGATGCCATCGTTTATGTGATGGAACATCCGCAGTGCGAGCTTGCGGAATTGCTGGCGATCGTGCCGGGGCCGGATTTCCCGACGGCGGGAATCATTCGCGGCAGGGATGGAATCGTCGAGGGATACAAATCCGGCCGGGGGCGCCTCACGCTGCAGGCGAAGATGGAGGTCGAAGAGCAGAAGAACGGACGCAATTCGATCATCATCGAAGAGATTCCCTACGGCGTTATCCGCAAGTCGATCATCGAAGCGGTGGCCGAGGCGGTGAAGAAGGATTTGATCAAAGATGTTTCGGCGATCAACGATGAAAGCGGCCGGCAGCATAAATGCCGGATCGTGGTTGATCTGAAGCGCGATGCCGATCCGAACGTAGTGACCAATCAGTTGTTCCAATACACGCCGTGCCAGGTGACGGTGAGCATGATCAACATCGCGCTGGTCAATCGCCAGCCGCGCACGATGGGGCTGAAGGAGTTGATTCAGCATTTCATCGAGCATCGCAAGGAAGTCATCACCCGGCGGACGAAATTCCTTTTGCGCAAGGCGCAGCAGCGCGGGCATATTCTGGAAGGATTGATCTTCGCGGTGTGCGACATCGATGAAGTGGTAAAGCTGATTCGCAGTTGCAAAACACGTGATGAGGCGATTCAAAAATTACGCGAGCGGGCGTTTCGGATTGCGCCGGATCATCCGGCGGCGCCGCGGATTCCGGCCGTGCTGATGGAACGCTCGGCTGCCAAGCCGATCCTGCTGACGCAGGCGCAGGCGGAAGCGATCGGGCGATTGCAGCTCATTCAGCTCGTGGGTCTGGAAATCGAGAAGTTGGTGGACGAATATCGCAAGGTGGTGGAAGAAATCGAAGGGTACGAAGCGATCCTGCGGGATGAATCGCTGGTCTTGGACATCATTCGCGAGGACATTTTCGAGATCAAGGAAAAATACGGCGACGAACGCCGCACCAAGATCGAGGGAAGCGTCAGCGGTTTCAACATGGAAGCGCTGATCGCACAGGAAGAAGTGGTGGTCACGGTTTCCCACGAGGGATATGTGAAACGCCTGCCGGTGGACACCTATCGCAGCCAGGGCCGTGGCGGGCGAGGCATTCGCGGCTCCGAGGCCAAGGAAGGCGACTTTGTCGAACATCTCTTTGTCGCCAACACGCACGATTATCTGCTGTTTTTCACGAATCAGGGCCGGGTGTATGAGCGGCGGGTGTATGACGTTCCGGAAATGAGCCGGACCAGCCAGGGCCGCGCCGCGGCGAATCTTTTGGAGTTCCAGTCGGGCGAGAAAATCGCCAACGTGCTGGCAATCAAGGATTTCACGGGTGGAGAGCAGTTCCTGCTTTTCGCGACCGCCAAGGGGACCGTCAAGAAAACGGCGCTGAGCGCTTACGCGAACATCCGCACCAACGGCATCATCGCCATCGGCCTTGAGGAAGGCGATTCGCTGATCGATGTGTGCGTCACCGGCGGGAAAGATCACATCATTCTCGGCACCAAGAGCGGCTTGGCCATTCGCTTTGAAGAAACCGATGTTCGCGCGATGGGTCGGCCTGCGGGCGGTGTCACCGGCGCGCGATTCAAGCGAGACGGCGATGTCGTCGTGGCCATGCTGGTCGTGAACAACGGTGAAAATACGGGTACGAAAGTTCTGACGGCTTGCGTGAATGGCTACGGCAAGCGAACGCCGCTGGAGGATTATCCGGTCAAGGGCCGGGGAACGCGCGGCGTGATCAACATCGATGCGAACGATCGCAATGGCGATGTCGTCGGCATGAAGCTGGTGAGCGATGCGGATGAAATGATGCTGATCACGGAACGTGGAATCCTCATTCGCACCGGCGTGCTGGAAATCCGCGAGACCGGACGAAATGCGGCGGGCGTGCGGCTGATCAAGCTGGATGAGGGCGATCGGCTGGTCGCCATGGCCAAGGTGGATAAGGAAGACGTCGCTGAAGAAAAGGCTGCTGAGGCGAAACCTGGCGAGAAAAAGCCGGAGCCGCAAAACCCCAATGGGGATTCCAATCCGAAACCCGAATAATGACGGCGTCGTTGGCCGCTGGATCGCCCTTGCCGCGATCTCGCTGGCGGCAATGGCGGTGTGCGGATGGGTGGCGGGAACTTCACTGGGGTTGTTCTTCGGCGGACTTTTTGCCGTCACGTTTCTAGTCCCGGTGGGAATTCTGGCACACTCAAACCTCCGCCATTTGATCGCGGGCTTTGCAGCGGTCGTCGCGCCTGTGGCGATCGCCTGGCTGATGCCGGCGCTCAAGGGCGCCGATACCTTTGCTCAGTGCGCCCTGGCATCGCTGACGCTGGCGGCATATGCGCTGGCGGTCGACGGAATCAGCCTCGTGCTGAGCCGTTTAGGGTTGCCAGCGGTCTTTGCCGCGGCGGTGGCGATCGGCATCGGAATCGCCTGGCTGACGTGGCCAATCTGGCTATCGATCCCACTGGTAAAAAACGGGTGGAGCGGAATCGTTCAGGATCTGGTCGCGGTGCATCCGCCGCTCGTGATCAATGGGATACTCACCAACGAACCGGCGTGGACCGAGCGGTCGCTGGCATACCATCTGACGAATTTGAATCAGGATGTGCCGATTCAGTTACCGTCTGGCGCGGGGCCGTGTATCGCACTGCATGGAATTGTGGGAATGGCGCTGGCGTCAGCTGCTATGGTTCCACGGCGGAAGGCGCCCGAAGCTCGCGAGCAGGCCCCGGCGTTTTGAAAACGGGGGCAACCCCGCATAGAGTATCGACCAATGGCCGAAACCCGCAGCTCCTCAGCTTCCATTCCAATCGTCGTGATTTTAGCGTGGCTGATTCCCGGAGGGGGATATTTCGCCATCGGCCAGCGCACGCGGGCGATCACCGCGGGCGTCAGCATCGTGGCGCTTTTCCTCGCGGGCATTCTGATCGGGGGCATTCGCATTATGGACCCACCGGGCTGGGGGCAATATGGGTATATGGCTGAGCTTGTGCAGCATACGAATCGGCAGCATGAGCTGGTGAATTTGTATACTCGCGTTGAGCCCGCCAGCGCGGAGGAGGCGCGCGATCCGCACGAGGACGACAACGATGTCGTAGCCGGGCCGGCGCTGTTTCGCCAGCCGGTGGTAGAGCTGGGTGATAAGCCTTGGTATGTCGGCCAGATTCTCTGCGGGCCGATCACGCTGCTCAGTTCAGCGATATCGATTAGCGCGGCCCATCCGGTTGCGAATTCGGTTCCGCCGACTGAAACCTGGCCGTCTTCGCACTCAAGATCGTGGGAGATTGGCGCACTTTACACGTCGGTTGCGGGGATGCTGAATCTGTTGGTCATCATTGATTCCGCCCAGCGGGCCGGGCAACCCAAACAATAGAAGGACGCGGACGATGATTTCGATGGTTCTGGGTTATACGCTTTTCTTCGATCCGCTTCCGATATGGACGCGGACATGGATCTGGCCGTTGCTGCTGCTGCCGCTGTGCCTGGCGGTTTCGGTCGTTTACAAATGCGTGCGCTGCCAGGACATGGAAGATGTGCCTGAAGAGTCGGCACTTTTATTCATCACCATCGTGCTGGGGATGGCCGTCACGGCCGCGGCGCTGGCGGGGTTGGCCGCGTTGCTGGACTGATTTCGCCGGGATCTTTTGAGGCGAAAAAATTCAGGCGATTCTCGCGCAGGTAATCGATCTTCGCCGCAAAATCATCGGGCAGCGGCTCGGGATATATGCCCAATTCACCGGCATGATTCGCTTTGGTCAGGCTTCCCGTCGAAAAATAGGTATTGATCCAGTTCACCTTGATGGTTCGGTATTTTTCCATCGAGCCTCGATCGCCGGCGGCAATCACCAGGGACATTCGCAGGGCAATTGCCACTGCGATCGCGGTGCAGAGACATCGCAACGGCGATGATCGCATTTTGCCGATGGATAGATATGCCCCGACAAATCCCGGGACAAGCAGCGGGACATATCGCGACCAGGTGAGAAACTTGTCGCCAATCGAAATGCGGCCCACGGTTGCGCTGACTGAAAAGAGAAAGGTAAAACCAATCAGCGAAAAAATAATCAAGCTGCGCGGCTCGCCGCTTCGGAAGCCTCGAAACTGAAAAACGGCGATGGCAATCAACAGCGCGAGCAGCGCGTATCCGACGATCTGATCCCAGGGCGAAACCACGATGTTGCAGGCGTGGGAAAGCCCCACCGCAATCGCATAGGGCAGCCTCAGAATCGCGGGATCGAGAAAACGAAAGCCAGGATTGGCCGGCTCAAATTTATATCTCCAGAAAAACATCAGCAACGACGCGAGGCTGACGCGCAGCCCCAATTTGTTTCGCCGGAACGCGAAAGCCAGCGAAGTTAAAAGCCCCAGAAAGATTCCGAATCCGGTAAAAATGGCTAGAAAGTTAACGCTCAGAATTGAACCGTCGCGAAATGATTTCCGCTGGATCGTCCAGCTCAAACACCACAGCATGATCAGCAGGAGCGGCAAAACGCCATGGGAAGAATTGATGGTGTTCGACCAGATTTCCCACTGCTTTGGCGTCAGGAAAAAGCAAGAGAAGATGATCAGGTCATACCAGGCGACGAAGCCGAACGCGCGTTTCTTCATCCACAGGCCGGCGAGCATTGCGCAGAGAAGGATGACGCCGATGGCAAATGCCTCCGCCCGCATGTTCCAATGACTGATTGGGGCAATCACGCTGGATAAGAGCAGGCCGAGCCCTTCGCGATGCGGACCCACCGGCGCGGTGAATCGCTGCCAGTAATTCCAGCGGTGGGCGAGGGAAAAATAGTAGACGAAGTTGTCGTAGAAAAGCAGGTTGACGGCATAGTGATCGATCAGATGAAAGAGCCGAAGGGCCGAATGAAGGCAGAGGGCGACCGCCGCGATCCAGCCGACCCAATTCAGACATCGCAAGAGGGGGCGCGATTTGGACATGACGGAGTCAATCGTTGCCGCAGCATACTCCAAGCTGCTCATGAAGTCGCGAGGTTTGGTCGGACTTTTGAATGCCACCCCATGTCGATGTTATTGTCCCCATTTCCGACCGCGCGGCAGGACTGGCTGAGATTGTGGATTGAGTCATGGATCCGTCAGATACTGCGGCGGAAGCGAAAAGAAGTTCAGCTTGTGATCGCGGAGATAGGCAACTTTTGCCGGGAGATCCGCTGGTAAAGGCGCCGGATAGATGGGTTTCAAGCTGGCTTGGTTCGCCTGATCGATACTGCCGGTGAGTTGGTAGTTGGCGATCCACGTTTGTTTATCCCGCGCGCGGTGGATCATGGCGCTCAAGTCGATGGGGTCGATAAATAATGACGTTCGAAGGGCAAGACCTGCGAAAAGGATGACGAAGATCAGTCGAAGGAATTGGTTTGGTACGCTGGATATCGAGAGATATGCGCCGACGAATCCGGGCGTCAACAGGGGAATATATCGCCCCTCATCCAGGCATCTTGGGCCAAGGGATATTCTTCCTTCCACGGCAGCAAGCATAAATAGAATCGTGAAGCCGATGAGAGAGGTGCTGATGATGTTTCGCACCTTGCCCCTGGCGGCGCCGCGTGCTTGTGCGGCAAACGCCGCAAGAAAGAATGCCAGAAGAAAATAGCCGATGATTTGGTCCCAGGGTTTCGAGTTAACGTCACAGGCATACGAGAGTGCGACCGCCATGGTGAATGGAAACTTGAGGACGTTCGGATCAAAGAATCTAAAGCCTCCAAATGCCGGGTCAAATTTGTAATTGACGAAAAATAGAACCAGCGACGCAAGGCTGATCGCGAATGCGCGCCAGTTTCGTCTGAGAGCGAAAACCGTCGGCGTGATAATTCCCAGGAAGAAGCCAAATCCGGTAAAGATCGCAAGGAAATTAATGGTAAGAATTGCGACGTCTCGAAATACCCCGCGAGCGATCGTCCAGCTCAGGCAAAACAGCATCACAAACGCGAGCGGCAGCGCATCATGCGAGGAGTTGACGGTGCCGCCCCAGATCTCCCATTGCCTGGGATTGAAAAATAGGGCCGAAATAACAATGACGTCGTACCACTCGAGACGATTGAAAGCTCTCCTTTTTACCAATAAACAAAGGAGCATTGCGATGACGAGAATTGCGCCGATGCAAAACGCTTCGGCCCGCATGTTCCAATTTGTCAGCGGTGCAATGATGCTGGAGAGGAGCAGACCGAATCCCTCTCGGTGGGGTCCTAATTGTGCGGTAAACCGTTGCCAGTAATTCCATCGATCGGCGAGGAGAAAGTAATAATTGAAATTGTCCCAGAAAAGCAGGTTGACGGAATATTGATCAATAAGGCGGAAGAGACGAGTGCCTAGACAAATAGTAAACGCGCCTGAGAAGACCCAACCGAGAAAATTAAGAAATTGCCGCGGCGACCTCAGCATGAAATTACCGGAAGATCAGCCAGCCATCTTCACCAGGGAAGATATCCTTAGCCCCAAAGCCGCACAAGATATCAGATATGTCGCGGCACCGACGGTGATCAGAATGGCTATTTGCGCTGCGGCCGCAATAGGAGTAGAAGCGTGTGGGTATTGCGCGAGTTGTTGCACGCCCACACAGGCGGCGCCCATTGCGGCGCACGCAGCCAGCATTTTTACCGTGTTGCGGGCGATCGATCCCAACCCCAGCCCACCGACTTTGCGGTCGAGAATGATGAGCATGACGATCGCCTGAATCGCAAAGCTTGCCAGCGTGCCGGCCGCGATGCCCGCTTCGCCGAGACGGGTGAACGACAGGGGAATTTCCAGCGCTGTGTTCACCGCGATGGTGATCACCGCCAGCGTGAGCGGCGTCACCGTATCATGCAACGCATAATAAGCTCGGTTGAGCACCTGCTGCAGGCTGAAAGCCCAGATGGCTGAGGCGTAAAAAACCACTGAGAGCGCCACCCATTGCGTGTCAACCTTGCTGAAGCTGCCATGCTGGAAAACCAGCCTTACCGTGGGATATCGAACCAGGATCAAACCCAGACTGGCGGGCAATCCTTCGAAGAGCGTGAATAAAATTCCATGGCGGAGAACGCGTTTGAACTTCTCGCTGTCTTTATCGTGGGCATCGATGCTGAGGCTCGGAAATATCGCGGTCGCCACGGCGGTGGCGAAAACGCCAAGCGGGAATTGATACAGCATCTGCGCCCAGTTGAGCCGCGCGGCCGCGCCGATGGCCAGCGGATAATTCCAAGCGTGGTGGAAAAGCTGCAATTTATCTGCCGGGTTTCGGCCGGCGGTCAGGAAAAGCGTGATGCCTTTATCGAGCAGCACGGAAATTTGCAGCACACCTGCGCCAAGGGCCACGGGAATCGACAGCATCAGCAGCTTCTTCACCGCCGGTGTCCAGAAATTTCCCACCCATTGGAAGCGAAAGCCGATCTGCCGGAGGGCCGGCAGCAGCATAGTGATCTGCAAACATCCCGCGACCAGGACGAACCCTGACAGCCAATACGCCAGCCGGGTTTGCAGATGCTCATCGAGATTGCCGGGCTTCAGCAGCAGCAGGCGGGCGCCGAACACGATGACGGCGATATGAATAATGTTCAGCGGAATCTGCGTGAGGGCGGGTATGCCGAACCGCTTGTGAACCTGCAAAATGCCGCTGAGAAATGCCGTGCCACAGACGAGAATGACATACGGCAGCATGATCGCGGTGAATTTGATGACCAGCAGATTGTCCGCCCGCAAGGCAAGCAATCGCGGCAAGAGCCAGAGGATGACCTCGCCGACCACAGTCACGCCGACGAGCAGCGTCGCGAGCATGTTCACGCTGGCGGCGGCAAAACGGTTGGCCTGCGCTTCATCGCCGGATTTCAGGGATTGGGCATAGAGGGGAATGAACGCGGCCGAGAGTGCGCCTTCGCCCAGCAGCTTTCGGAACAGGTTGGGGATTGAGAACGCGACGGTGAACGCCTGCGCCACGACCGTCGCCCCGAAATAATTGGCGACGACGCTTTCACGGGCCATGCCCAGGATTCGGCTGAGCAGGGTCAGGATGGAGATGAGCTTGGCATGGCCGACGAATCCCGCTGATCGCGCGGCCGGTCGGCGCGGTTCTGCGGGGACGGAAATGCCAATCGCCTGCTGGGACATCCTTGTCCTACTTCAAGAGCAACTTCAATTCACGAGCGGCCGCGGCCACATCGTCGCGGCCGGTGACGGCGGCGGTCACGGCAATCGCGGAAATCCCGGTTGCCAGGACTTTATCGACATTTTCGGGGCCGATGCCCGCAATCGCGACCTTCCCGATCGCGATTGCGTGCACCGCGGCGGCAGCATACTCCAATCCGGGCAGGAAGTCGCGGGGTTTGGTGGGACTTTTGAAGACCGGACCGACGCCGATATAATCCGCCCCGTCCGCCACAGCTTGCCTCGCCTGATCGAGATTGTGGGTGCTGATGCCGAGGATTTTGTCGTTGCCGATGATTCGCCGTGCGGCGAGGGCGGGCATGTCCTCCTGGCCGAGATGAACGCCATCCGCGCCGGCGGCAAGGGCGATATCGGGGCGATTGTTGATGATGCTCAGCACGCCGTGTTTCCTGCACAATTGCACCAGTTGAATCGCCCGAGCCAAAAGCTGGGAATCGGATATGTCCTTTTCGCGCAGTTGCAGACAGTCCACCCCGCCTTCGATGGCCGCGGCGGCTGTTTCAAACCAGGGGAGTTTGCAGGCGGATTCGGTAATCAGGACGTATAGCCTGACGGCCGCAAATCGCTGCCGCGGGCGGAGGGTCAGGGCGATTCGCCTTTCGATTTCATAAAGCTGATAGCGAAGTTTTTCGATTTTGCCGGCGTCGGTGGGGTTCAATATTTTCAAAAACTCTTCGATGGCTCGCATCGCTTCGCCGGCGCGTTTGCCGGCGGCGATCACCACGTCGGCAAGATCGGTGCGGGTCTGTTCGCTTTCGGTTTTGATATTCGTGCCGATATCGCCGGGGGTATCGCGGTGGAGAATGGCATCGGGCAACAGTGGTTGCAGCACTCGCGTTATTTCATGCCGAAGAGTTTTGGCTTCGCGGCTCAACGGCTCGTCATTCAGTAGGAACCGGGCGTAATCTTCGAGTACCCGGAGCGCTTCCCGCCCACGATTCGCATTGGCGTCAATCAAACGTAAAACTAGCCCGTTAGAAGGATTGCCGGATGAAGAAGAGTCCGCTGCCACGATGACTGGGATTATACAATAGGAAAGCGTGCGCAGTTCCCGCTCAGATCGTCCAAGCAAAGTGCATTCCCGCCTTTGCTCAACTGTCCAAAGCCAATGCGTATGCGACGGGCCTATGTCTTGCCCTACCACATTTGTCGGGGCGGACCTCGCATGAGTTTGCTGGATGGGCTAGGCGATTCCTAAAATTCTCGCGTTTTAGCCAATTTTACACACTTCGAAATTACGCGGTATTCACTTTGCACACTATCACTTGGCTGGATGTGTCCTTTCGTGGGCCACACGAATTGCCAAATTTCTGGAGGACACATGAATCGTAAAAGTCGAATCCTGGCGGCGGCGTTGGCAATCAGTGGTCTCACATTCATTGCCCCGGTCAGTTTCGGAATTATGTCCGGCGCCGCAATGGCTCAGGCCAGTGGCGGTGGATCAACCGGAACTGGCGGTGATGCCGGCAGTGGTTCCACCGGTAATCCGGGCGGCGCCAACAACGGTGGAGCGACCAATGGAGGAGCCAATAATGGTGGATCCAACAATGGAGGCGCCAACACCCCCGGCGGTGCGAATAACGGCGGTGCGAACAATGGTGGAACAAATAATGGTAGCGCCAACAATGGCGGGACCAACAACGGAGGTACTGCCAACCCCGGTGACAACGGCGGCGCCAACAATGGCGGTGCTAACAACGGTGGCACTGGAACTGGCGGTAGCGGAACCGGCGGGACCGGAACGGGCGGCCCTGGTACTGGTGGCGGCGCAGGTGGAACCGGAGGCGGTGCAGCAGGCGGCAGCGGTGCAGGCCACTGAACGAATCGTCCAAATATGAATTTGAAAAAAGCGTTCGTGCCGTGCAGCACGAACGCTTTAATTTTGCGCCACGCTCTATCAAACCAGATCGCACGCCTCGGCAGGCATCCAGTGATTATCCTGCCCCTTCCATTTCACATTGCACCCCAGCGGATTGATCCGCTCGATCGGCGGTTTTTTCCCGGCAAGCAGCGCATCCATGGCGTCTCTCAACTCATGGGTTTTCGCGGCTGCCTCAAACTTAGGATTGTCGTCCATCCGTCCCGTATATCGCAGCTTGCGGTCGCCGTCGAACACATAAAAATGCGGCGTCCGCAGCGCGCCATAGGCCAGGGCCACTTCCTGGGATTCATCGCGCAGATACGGAAACGGGAAATTTTTTTCCTTTGCCCGGGTGACCATGAGTTCGAAGGAATCGAGCGGATGGTTGTCCGTTTCATTGGAGTTGATTGCCACCATCTTCACGCCGCGCGGGGCGTAATCGCTGGCGAAGCGAAGGATGCGCGCCTCGCTGCCGACGACGTAGGGGCAATGGTTGCAGGAGAAGAGGACGACCAGGAATTTGGCGTCCTTGAAGTTGGCGAGTGAATATTGCTTGCCGTCGACCCCGGGGAGTTTGAAATCGGGCGCCTGCTGACCGATCTGAAGGGTGAATGCCATGGTTGAACCTCCGTTTGGGAAAAACCGTTGCGCAAAACATCATAGTGTTTGCCGGTGGATGCAAGAAGAGCGAGAACCCAGTTATTTCAAAGCTTGCATGAGCTGGGCGGGCCATTCGACGGGCAGATTGGGGCAAAGGAATTTCGTCGATTGTCCCCCCGCCACCTCCGCGGCCAGGTAGCCGCTGCGGACGGCTCCTTCCATCGTGGCGGGCCAGCCGGTTCGGGTGTAATCGCCGGCGAGAATCAGATTTTGGATGCCGCCGGGCGGGGGCGATTGGGCCGGTCGGAGGCGGTCTGCGCCGGGCAGCGGGGAAAACGTCGCGCGCTTTTCGATGACGATGGAGCCGCGAACCAGTTTGGCATCGCGCGCTCGGGGAAACGTATCGCGGATCTGCCGGGTGAACAGATCGAGGCATTCAGCTTTGTCGCGGCCAAGCCAATCGCGCGCGGCGCTGATGACACCGTGGATCGCGCTGCCGTCGCCGAGAGTGCCGTCATTTGCGGGCTTTCGGAAGAGCCATTGCAGCGGTCCGCCGATCAGCGCGGCATGTGGGGTGGCGATCACCGGCCGATCGAACCACAAATGGGCCCCGAGAATCGGTACGCTTTCCAGCTCCGCGAGGTGCGCAAAACGTTCATCCGACCAGGCCAACTCCGGCGGAATCCATTTCTCAAGGATGGGATAATTGACGGCGAGAATGACCGCATCCGCCGGTAGGAATTCACCTGCCGTTTCAACGCCGACGGCGCGGGACTCTTCGAAGCGAATCGCATTAACACGCGCGCCAAGCCGAAGATCGCGGCACGGCAGGCTTTCGTAAAGTTTTCCCAGCGGGCATGCCGGCGTTCCCATGCGATACGCATGCTGGTTCTCCAGCATCCCTTCCTGGAAAACTTGAATCGCGCAGGCGGCGCTGGCGGCC
>Ga0182024_10019662_pt1 | contig 12423 bp, 8 predicted proteins | sample P32metaG_FD_120480 | JGI IMG/M metagenome (GOLD analysis project Ga0182024, IMG submission 120480) | Permafrost microbial communities from Stordalen Mire, Sweden - P3-2 metaG (Illumina Assembly) | ecosystem: Environmental > Terrestrial > Soil > Wetlands > Permafrost | place: Sweden: Stordalen...
CAGAATCGTGATCCCCCGCATACTCTTCTGTTGGTGCACCACCACCGCCAGCATATATTTCAGAAACCCGAGCGAGCTCTCACCTTCGAACAGCACCATTTCAAACTCGTCGTCGAGCAGCGAAATGCTGGGAGCGATTTCCAGATCGCCGCCGTAATTCCGAACGCGGCTCAGAAGAGCGAAGCTCGCCCGATACTCACGCCCGTCGGCCTGCACCGTAAACTCGGGAATGCGGCGTCCGATCTTTGAGAATCCACCCACCCAGTAAGCTACTTTCCCGATGGCTTCCTTCACTCGCGGGTTTAGATGAAAAACGATATCGGCGTCCAACCCGGCGCCCGCCATCAACAGAAAATAGCGCTGTGAACTGTTTGCTTCGTTCGATATCAGTCCCAGCGCGAGGCGCGCCTGTACCGTGTCGGCCAGAGTGGCGGCGGCGCGCTCCATCGTGTTGCCGATTCCCAGCTCATTGGCGAGCACGTTCGCGGTTCCGGCCGGCAAAATACCCAGCGGCACATCGGAATTCACCATTCCGTTCACTACTTCGTTGATGGTGCCGTCGCCGCCGGCCACCAGGATCAAGTCGGCTCCGCGATCCACCGCGCTCCGTGCGATCTCGCCGGCGTGACCGGGGCCCGTAGTGGCAATTGAATCGACAGTTATCCCGTGTGCGTCCAGCAGCTGGATGGATTGTCGCAGCGCATGCTTGCGCCGCCTGAGCCCGCCCGCGTATGGATTATAAATGAGAACGGTCTGACGGTAGGTCTCGATAGTACCCTAATTATAGTAGATGCGCCCGCAAAAGCTAGAGGGAAAACAAGTAGAAGAAGAAATCGAGGATCTGCGCGAGAAGCTGCATCACCACGAGTATCTGTACCACGTGCTGGATCAGCCCGAGATCAGCGACGCCGAGTACGACCGGATGATGCGGCGGCTCAAGGAGCTGGAGGCCGGGCATCCCGATCTTGTCACGCCCGATTCACCAACCCAGCGCGTGGGCGGAAAAGCGCGCGAAGGTTTCGTCAAAGTACGCCACAGCTCGCCGCTCCTCAGTCTGGATAACGCGCTGAATGAAGACGAAATGCGAGCCTTCGATCAGCGCGTGCGCGAACTGCTCAAAGGCGAACCTAATGAATATGTCGCCGAGCTTAAATTAGACGGGCTATCGATGGCTGTGCACTATGAAAGCGGCCGCATGGTTCGCGCCATCACGCGCGGCGACGGGCAGGTGGGCGAAGATGTTACCGAAAATGCCCGCACCATCCGCACTCTACCGCTACGGGTGAAATCGAAACTTCCGGCGTTTGAAGTGCGCGGCGAGGCCCTGATGACGCTACAGGCTTTCGAACGCATGAATGCCCGGCAATTGCAGCAGGGCCTGCCCGCCTTCGCGAATCCGCGCAACGCGGCGGCGGGGTCGTTGCGTGCTTTAGACCCAGCCCTTACGGCGTCGCGCCAGTTGGAATACTCCGCTTATTTTTTGCTCGTGGACGGCCAGTTTGTTCGCGACAGCCATTGGGAATCTCTCGACGAACTATCGAAGATGGGCTTCAAGGTGAACTCGCATCGCAAAAAATGTGCGCGCTTGGACGACGTGCTCGAGTTCTACCGCAATTGGGAATCGAAGCGCGCCTCGCTGGCTTACGAGATCGACGGCGTGGTGGTGAAAGTGGATTCTATCCGCCAGCAACAGGCGCTCGGCTGGACTTCCAAAGCCCCGCGCTGGGCCATCGCCTTCAAATTCCCAGCACATCAAGAACAGACCGTCGTGGAAAACATCGGAGTACAAGTGGGCCGCACCGGCGCTCTTACGCCTGTCGCCCATCTGAAAGCGGTGAGCTTCAGCGGCGTCACGGTGACGCGCGCCACTTTGCACAACGAGGATGAAATCGCGCGTCTGGGCGTCGAGATCGGCGACACGGTGCTGGTGGAACGCAGCGGGGATGTAATCCCGAAAGTGGTGCGCGTGTTGAGTCAAGGCGCCGAACGCCGGCCATTTCGCATGCCCAAGCATTGTCCCGTGTGCGGCGGCGAAATCGTGCGCGAAGAAGGCGAGGCAGCCAGCCGCTGCATCAACACCAATTGCCCGGCCCGGCTGAAGGAATCGGTGCTGCACTTCGCCGCGCGCGGCGTCATGGATATCGACGGCATGGGGGACGTGCTAGTGGATCAATTAGTCACTCGCGGCATCGTCAAGAGCGTGGCGGATATTTACGATCGCGAGCACTCAGTAAATCTAGAGACGCTGATGGAGCTTGAGCGCATGGGGCAAAAATCCGCCGAGAAAGTGCTGCGCAATATCGACGCTTCCCGGAAGCAGCCCCTGCCGCGCGTGCTCAATGGCCTGGGCATTCCGTTCGTGGGCGAGCGCACCGCCCAGATCCTGGCAGAGAATTTCGGCAGTCTGGACGCGATAGCGGCAGCGGATGAAGAGACGCTGCAGCAAGCCGACGAAGTTGGTCCGAAAGTATCCGAGAGCATCCGGCAGTTCTTCCATGAGCCGCGGAATCGCGAGTTAGTCGAGCGGCTTCGCCAGGCCGGCCTCACCTTCGAGCACGCTATCCAGAAGAAAGCCGCTGGGCGCTTGGCGGGCAAAACCTTCGTGCTCACCGGCACGCTTCCCAACCTCACACGTGAAGACGCCAAGCAGCGCATTGAAGACGCCGGCGGCAAAGTCACTGGTTCGGTGAGCAAGAAAACTGACTACGTCGTCGCGGGCGAAGATCCCGGCTCCAAGCTCGACAAGGCCAATTCATTGGGTGTTCCAGTATTGGGCGAGCCCGAACTACTGGCCCTGTTGCAGTAGACTTGGTACGGAGCCGTAGACCCACTGGGAAAAATCATTCAAACCAAGATTATCCCCACGCTTCTTTCCTGGGGACCCGGCGGCGTCTTTCTGCTCGCCATGGCCGACTCCACCGGCGTTCCAATGGTCGGTGGTGTAGACGCGGTCATCGTCCTGATGGCAATCGTGAACCACTCGCAGGCGTACTTCGCCGCGCTCACCGCGATTGCCGGATCTTTAATTGGCAGCTTGATCCTGTTCCTGATCGCGCGCAAAGGCGGTGAAGAATATCACCGGCATCACACCTCCAGCCGCCGAGGCGCGAAGCTCCGTTCCTGGTTTCATGAATACGGGCTGTTGACGGTCTTCATCCCCGCATTTGTGCCCGTCATCCCGCTGCCACTCAAGATTTTCATCATCTCAGCGGGCGCACTGGAAGAAAGCCCGATCACGTTTTCGATCGTGTTGCTGGCCGCGCGCATTCCGCGCTACCTGTTCCTGGCGTGGCTTGGAACGCGGCTCGGCAACGATACGCTGCCTTACTTGCGCCAACACATTTGGGAACTGATTCTGCTCGCTTCCATTCTCTTCGTGTTGCTTTATCTGGCCGTGCGCATCATACACAACCATCGAATTACTAAGTCGCCCTCTACTGTGACAGAGTGAACGTTACTTCGATGGGAGCAATCACTTCAACCGCATTCCCGTTCAGTAGGGTCGGTTTGTAGATCCATTGCCGCACAGCGTCGAGCGCGGCTCGTGTCAGCATCGGATGGCCGCTGACCACTTGCAGGTTCTGGATAGTCCCGTCTTTGCCAATGGTGCCGATCAGGCGAACGACACCCGAGATCCGGGCTGATTTCGCGATTTGCGGATATTCCGGAATTACTTTCCGCACCAGCCTTGCCATTTGAAGATCGCTCGTTACTTGAATCGGTGCCGAAGGCGCCTTCTGCACTGGCGGAGGCGGAGGCCCTGCTACGTAGTTAGGAATGTACGTTCCAAGATTATTCGTGGCACCTCCAACGCCTGGTCCAATCCCTAATGATGGCGGCGCTTCGGTGGTCAATTCAACTCCTAACGCCACCGAGTGCCGAGCCATTCCAGCACCCCAATGAAATAAGGGTCGTGGCGCGAGGGATGGTGTGCCGTTGGCGCTTGGATGGTTGTTCGTGGTTGCCGGAGCAACCGGCGGCGGAGGCAACGGCGCAGGCCCGACCGTGACGTCCCGCCAATGAAATTCGGGTAAGTGGTCGCGATAAAGCAGTGGAATAAGCAAAGCCAGGCTGACAACGAGTAACTCGGCGCTGAGCGATGCCAGGAAATTCCACGGCCGCTTGTGGTCATGATTGATCAGCAAAGATTGTTCAAACACGTCTCTATAGACACCGGGCGGCGTTGTTGGTTCCCGGCGTTAGCATTCGCCGATTTATCGGCCGCCGCCGCTATTTCGGCGAGGTTAGTTCGGCAGCACACCACAATCATCTGAAAACAAACGGAGAAACAATGGACCTTCACCTGCCTCTAAAGAGGAAGGTAAACGAGCGATGCTGCGGATCACAGTGCTGGACAACCCGGAGGCTTTGACGTTCCGGGTGGAAGGCAAGTTAGTCGGCGAATGGGCCGGAGAATTGGAGCAATCCTGGAAGGACGCCGCAGCCATCCGGGGACACCGCGCGCTTATCGTCGATTTGAGCGAGACGCAGTTTATCGACGAGCAGGGCCGCCGCGTTTTAACGAACTTGTTCCGCGAGGGCGCCTTCTTTCGAACCGCTTGTCCGATGACCGAATCGATCGTGTCGGAGATCACTGGAAAATCGAAGCCGGTTTGGCCCAGCATAGTGGCGCAATCCGTCCTGCTGGTCCTGCTTGCCATCGCCGTCAAGGGCGCACAACCCCCGCCGCCATCCGCTCCGCTTCGTCTCACCCTGCACGATGCCGTGGAGATGGCGCTAAAGCAGAATCCTCAGGTGCAGATCGCGAATCTAAACACGGCAGTGACCCAGGAAAACCAGATCGTGGCGCGCTCGGCGCTGTTGCCCCAGGCCAATCTGGCGGCCTCAGAGGCAGTCCAGCGCGAGAATCTGGAAGCGTTTCTGGGCATGAAGGTTGCAGGTTTCCCAGGACACTCCGGGCCTTTCTGGCTCTTCCAGGGTGGGTCCAACGGGTCCGTCCCGATATTCGATTTGGCGGCCTGGCATCGCTGGCGTCAATCCAAGGAAAACACTACGGGAGCGCGCGCCGACGAACTGACGGTCCGCGAGCTCAACGTGCAATTGGTGGTGTCGCAATATTTGGGAAGCTTGCGCGCGGCGGCCGACGTCAGCGCCGATGAATCGCGCGTGGAATTGGCCAAGGCGCTCTTCGATCAAGCCAGCGACCTGCAAAAGAATGGCGTCGGCACTGCCATCGACACCCTGCGCGCCAACGTCCAATATCAGAATGAACAGCAGCGGCTGATCGAAGCCCGCACCTCGCTCGCCACGTCCCTTTTCGCGCTGGCACATCTGCTGAATGTCGACCCGCACCAGCCGATTGAACTCACCGATTCATCGGAGTTTTTTCACACGCCGGCGTTCTCGGCCGATGAGACCATGGAGCGGGCCTTCGTCGAGAGGCCGGAAATGAAAGCCCTCGCATCGCAGATCCGCGCCGCCGAACTGGAAAAGAAAACCGCTCAGGACGCCCGTATTCCGCGCCTCGCGTTGACCGGACAGTGGAGCGAAGAAGGCCTTTCACCCGCTTCCGCCATCCCCGTCTACAATGTCGCCGCCAGTCTCGATGTTCCGCTGTTCACCGGCGGCCGCATTCGGGCCCAGGTGGCCATCGAAGACATTCAATTGAAGAAGCTCGACCAGCAGCAGACCGACCTGCGCAACCAGATCGCGCAAGAAGTGAAAACCGCAACCGCGCAACTGGACTCCGCCAAAAGCGAAGTGGACGTGGCCAACTTAGGGATTGACCTGGCGCACCAGGAAGTAACCCAGGCGCGCGATCGTTTTCAAGCCGGCGTGGCCAATAATATCGAAGTAATTACCGCGCAGGACGAGTTGGCCCGTGCCAATGACAATCAGATCGTAGCCTTGTATCGCTATAATCAAGCGCGCGCGGATCTGGCGCACGCCACTGGACAAATGGAATCGTTGTACGCAAAGTGAGAAGGGACAGAATGGAATCGGAAACAGTGGATCAGGAACAAGAGCAGGAGTTAAGAAAATCGGAGCCGCGAATCACCGAGGCGCGAGTGCTGCCGCCTCCCAAAAACTCCTCGCGAAAGTTCGCTATCTTCGGAGCATTAGTAGTGTTGGCGGGAATCGGAGCGTACGTGTGGATCCATTCCCTGAATCGCGTCTCTACCGATGACGCTCAGGTGGATGGCCATATCATCCCCATATCTCCCAAGATTTACGGCAAAGTGCTCGAAGTGATGGTGGATGACAATCAGCAAGTGAAGCAGGGCCAGGTTCTGGTACGCATCGATCCGCAGGATTTTCAAGCCAAGGTGGATCAGGCCCAGGCGGCCGTCGCCGTGGCTCAAAGCCAGGCTCAGGGGGCAGCTGCCGGTGTGCCGCTCGTTCGCGATACCACCGGCAGCAGCGTTACAGCCGCCGAAGCGCAGTTGAGCGCCGCGCGCGCCGATTACGACCAGGCGCAAGTGGAATCCGAGCGCGCCTCCACCGCCGATATCGCCGTGGCACGCGCCAATGTGGAAACCGCGCAGGCTACCGCCGATCACGCACAAGCGGATTTAGATCGCATGAAGGCGCTCGTCGACAAAGAAGAGATCTCGCGCCTGGAGTACGATTCTTATGCCTCGTGCACGCGAGTGGCCCTCAGCCAGTTGCAAGCAGCCAAGGATAAGCTCGCGGCCGTGACGAAGGACGCCGAAACCAAGAAGGCCGGCCTGCAATCCTCGCAAGCCCGAATCGTACAAGCACAGGCAGCGATCTTGCAAGCGAAAGCCACTCAAAAGCAAGTGCCCGTCCGGGTGGCTGACGCGTCTTCCGCCAACGCCAGCATCGCTCAAGCGCATGCCAATCTGGAAGCCGCCAAACTCGACCTCAGCTACACCACGATCATCGCTCCAGTAGATGGCGTGGTCACCAGGAAGAGCGTCGAAGTGGGACAAGTGGTCCAACAAGGCCAGGGGCTACTAATGCTGGTCCCGCTGCAGGATGTGTGGGTCACCGCAAATTTCAAAGAGACGCAACTGGCTGACGTTCGCACCGGCCAAAAGGCGGAAGTGAAGGCGGATCTAAGCGGCAGAACTTATCCCGGCCACGTCGATTCGATCGCCGCCGCAACCGGAACCCGCATGAGCCTGTTGCCTCCGGAAAACGCCACCGGCAACTACGTCAAAGTGGTCCAAAGAATTCCGGTGAAGATCGTGCTTGATCCCATACCAGGCGGCAATCAAGTGCTGCGTCCGGGAATGAATATCGAAGCCACCATTTTCACCAAGTAGCTCAACATGCCGGCCGTTTTACAAACCGAAATAGTCGGACTGCGCACGCCCGCGCGTCCGGCCATTAGCCCGTGGATCATCGCGGGAACGGTAATGCTGGCCACTTTCATGGAAGTGCTGGATACCAGCGTCGCCAACGTCGCTCTGCCGCACATCGCAGGCAGCCTTTCTTCGAGCGTCGATGAAGCCACCTGGGTGCTCACCGCGTACCTGGTGGCAAACGCGGTTGTGCTGCCGCTCAGTGGATGGTTCTCCACGCTTTTCGGACGCAAGCGCTTCTACATGGCCTGCGTGCTCTTGTTCACCGCCAGTTCCGCGATGTGCGGTCTCGCCCCCAGCCTTCCGATTCTCATCCTGTGCCGCGTCTTGCAGGGCCTGGGCGGTGGCGCGCTTCAGCCGGTTTCGCAAGCCATCCTGCGCGAGACATTTCCGCGCGAAAAGCAGGGCATGGCGATGGCGGTGTACGGCATGGGCGTGGTCTTTGCGCCCGTAGTTGGACCGACGCTCGGCGGTTGGATCACTGACAACTACACCTGGCGCTGGATTTTCCTGATCAACATTCCAGTCGGTATCTGTTCTTTGCTGTTGACGTCGCTGCTCATCTTCGATCCGCCGTACATGTTCCGCAAAACTCTACGCGACGGTTTGAAGATCGACTATCTGGGCCTGGGGCTGCTAGCCACCGGACTCGGCGCGCTCGAAATCATGCTGGACGAAGGCCAGCGCAACGATTGGTTCTCATCCCACGGCATCGTCGCTGCAGCCCTTGTCGCCGCCATCGGATTGATCGGCGTTGTGGTGTGGGAATTGCGCCAAAAAGAACCGGTGGTGGATTTTCGGCTGCTGAAAGACCGCACCTTCGCCATCTCCACCGCCAGCATGTTCATTCTCGGCTTTGTCTTATATGGCAGCACCATGGCGCTGCCGCTGTTTCTACAAACACTGTTGGGCTACACCGCGATGCAGAGCGGCATGGCTTTATCGCCCGGCGGGCTGATGATCATGATCATGATGCCGATCGTCGGTATTCTTCTGTCGAAAATCCAAGCGCGATGGCTGATTATTGTCGGGCTCGTGATCTCCTCGGTAGGTCTGTTTGAGATGTCGCACTGGAACACGCAGATCAACTTCGGACACGCCGTCAGCGCGCGCGTGGTGCAGAGCCTCGGCCTGGCGTTCCTGTTCGTGCCCATCAACACGGTCGCCTTTTCGTTCATCGCGAAGTCCAAAACCGGCTATGCCACGGGCTTGATCAATCTGGCGCGCAACATTGGCGGCAGCAGCGGCATCGCAATTTGCACCACGCTGATCGCGCGGCGCGAACAATTCCATCAGCAGCGGCTCATCGAAAATCTCTCGCCCTTAAACCCTGCCTATCAATCCGCGCTGGCTGGCGCAAAGCAACTATTTATCAACAACGGAGCAAACTCCAGTCAAGCCGCCGCGCAAGCCCAGGGGATGCTTTACAACACGATGCAGCAACAAGCCGCCATGCTTTCATTCAATGAAGTCTTTTGGATTTTGGGGGTCTTGTTTCTCGCCGCCATCCCATTGATGTTCCTGATGAAGAAAACCGGCCCGGTGAAAGGCGCCGTAGCCATCGAATAAAAGAGGGCGTCCCGAAGGACGCCCGCGACGCGGTCCGATTAGAAACTGACTCCAGGCAATACCTGCGTGCCTTCTTCCTTAACAGACTGCAAGCTGCTCGGGCTCAGACCCAGCGCTTTCAGGATAGTTGGCGCGATCTGTAGCGTCTGCACGGGTCCAGGGACCGTGCTGGGTTGGAAGCTCGCGTTGGAAAGCAGCAGCATCACGTTGGTATCGTCATGCGCGAAACCTCCATGCTCGGCTAGTTTCTTAGTGCTTCCCGAATAAGTAACCCCGACATTCGGCGTAACCAGAATGTCGGGTGTGCGCGGATCGCCATTCAGCGGCAGCCCCGGCGCATTGAAGAGCTGCGTGATCCCCGTTCCCCAGAAAATCTGCCCGATGCCAGCGATATTTGCCGAGGCCGGCGATTGCGCTTCCAGTATGTTCACCGCGCTCTCGGTGCTGCAGCTGCTATTCAGCCAGACCAATGAGACGTCGTCTTCGGTGGGGCCGATACCGGTCGGGTTGGAGGGCGATTCGGAAGTAGGAAGACACCCGTGTCCGTCCAAAATAGTTGCGGGCGATGTCGTTACCGCGCCGCTGGTCGTGATCGGGGTGTAGCGGGCGGAATCCACCGGGCTCTGGCCGTGCTTGGCGCTGATGATAATCAGAGTCTGGTTGAGCAACCCTTGCTTCTTGAGTTCCGCCACCATCTTCCCGATGGAGGCATCCGCGAACTGAATCTCACCGAGCAATTCAGCGGTCGGAGTTCCCATGCCGTCTTGATAGCCGCCTGTGCCCACCCCGCTCTCGATAAGTTTCTGTCCGACACTGACAGCCTGAAAGTTCATACCGAACAATGCAGGCACCTTGGCCTTCGTCTTGCCGTCGTGCGTTTTGCCATCGATCTCATTCAGGATTGCATTTACCTTCAGCGTGTCATAGCACTGGATGTTTTGAAAGCTGTTCGTCCAAGCCGTGAGATCGGAAGTGGGATCCGGGATCTTCGCGCAGCTCAGGCCACCTGGGGTCGTTACGCCAGGAAGATTCACGACCGTCGAATTGATCTCCGGCGAGTAGTAGTCGTCAACGTTCGTTCCGTCACCGGGACCCGAGACAGCCGAGTACGACGGATGCTTATCGGACCAAGCTGTGTATCCGCCTGCTCCATGCACCACTCCGAAGATCGTGTTGGTGCGTACGAAATTCCAAGGATATACCGGCGCGCATCCTTTGCTGGGATCGCGGATCAAACGGTCCGGATCGATGGAAGCGATGCCGCCGTCCCCGGTGGGCGAGCCACCGTTAAGCAACGCCTGCTTAAAGTCGATGCCTTCGTCGTATTCCGTGGTGGTTCCGATCGGTGTGCCATAGGGCGCGCACTTGCCGCCGGCAACCCCGTTGCCCGTCGTTTTCGAGGGTGGATCGAGTGACCGGTCGTAGGCCACGTCGTAAAAAGCGCCTACAGTGCGCGGCGATCCGCCAGTCACCAGCGCCATCAGGCCAGGAAACGAGTCGGATGGCCTGGACGTGGATGTGCCAAGATAATTCACTCCGTTTTCACCAAGCTCGGCCAGGGCCGGGCAATAAGGAGAACCTCCGATCGCGCCGGGAATCCCGGTGGAACAATTCAGGAAATCCACCGCGTGCATCCCATCGATGCTGATGAGCAATACGTGGCGAATCCCGGTTCCCGCCGAAGTTCCCGAGGTTCCCGATTCTTGAGCAAAGGTTGATAGGGGCAGAGCCAAACAGGCGCTCAAAATGAGAGCGCGGGCTGCCCGTTGTTGAAAGAGCATGTGTTCCCTCCGGGAGGGATACTAACAGGCCGCTTGTTTCTGGCGATTGAAAAAGATGTGAATTCTCAGTTACTAGGAGCCGCGAGCTACCGGATCAATTCATCTTTTTCGACTTTGCCGTCGCGAACGTGAATCACCCGGCGCGCCCGATTGGCGATGTCGGCCTCATGCGTCACCAACACGATCGTGTTGCCCTGCTGCCACAGCCGCTCGAACAGCGTCATGATCTCGTTGCCGGTGGCGGTGTCCAGCGCGCCTGTCGGCTCATCGGCCAAAAGAATGGATGGATTATTCACCAATGCGCGCGCCACAGCCACGCGCTGCCTTTGCCCGCCCGACAGCTCGTTCGGCCGGTGATTCATGCGCGATTCCAGATCCACCGCGCGCAAGGCCGCTTTGGCGCGCTCCGTCCTTTCTTGTTTGGGAACGCCCGCGTATATCAGCGGCAGCTCGACATTATGCAGACCCGACGCGCGGGCCAACAGGTTGAACGTCTGGAACACGAATCCGATTTCCTTATTGCGGATGTGCGCCAGCTCATCGTCCTGCATGTCACTTACTAAGTTGCCGTTGAGATAGTACAGGCCCCGCGTGGGCGAATCCAGGCAGCCGATCAGATTCATCAGCGTCGATTTACCCGATCCGGAAGGACCCATGATCGCCACATACTCGCCGCGCCGGATCTCGATGTCGACGCCCGAAACCGCGTGGATCTCCTGATCGCCCATCACGTACGTCTTCCACAGATCGTAGGTGCGGATAACGATCCCGTCGCGCTTTAAGTTCTCGCCGCGATCCAGCAGCTCCTGTGTCGCAGTGGCCATTAGCTTTCCGACTGCGTTGTAGCCACGGTGTTATTGATTTTCACTTTAGCCAGATTGCGCAAGGTGCGGATGATCTTGTACGTGCCCGTGATAATCTGGTCGCCTTCCTGCAAGCCGCCCACCACTTCGATGTCCGTCGCACCCGTGATCCCAGTGGTCACCGGCAGGAATTGCGCCTTGCCGTTTCTCACCACGAAGACGCCCTGCAGTTCTTCCTTCTTGGCCTTCTCCGTCACTGGATCGCTCGCGGCTTCCACGCCTCCATTCTTTTTCACCGGGTCCAGATCGCCGCGCTTGCGCACGGTCAGCGCCTGGATGGGAATGGTAAGCACGCTCTTCTTCGTCGCCGTGGTGATCTTTCCGGTACAAGACAACCCGGGGCGGATGTCGTCTGGCGGATCGTCCAGCGCCACCACCACTTTAAAATCCTTGGCTTCCTGGTCGGACGTATTGCTTTGCGACGCAGCCACGCCGCTGGATCGCAGGATCGCAGTGTCGCCGATCTCCGTCACGTGCCCGTGGAAAGTACGATTGGGCATGGCATCGATGGTCACCTCAGCCCGCTGATTCAGGCTCACATTTACGATGTCCGTCTCATCCACTTTCACTTCGGCCGTAATCACCGACATGTCCGCGATGGTCATGATGGTGCTGGCCGCCGAGTTCTGCACGCCCGGCACCACCGTCTCACCGGCGCGAACCGGCAAATTGGTCACGATGCCATCGATGGGCGACGTAACATAATATTGCGACAGAATATCCTTGTAGCGATCTAAATTCGCCTGCAATTGCAGAATTCGCTTCTGTGCGGAAGTCAGCTGCTGCCGGGCTTGGGCCTCTTGCGCTCGGGCTTGGTTCAGCCGTGCTTCCGCCTCGCCCATGGCCGCAATCGCCGTATCGTATTCGGCCTTCTTCTGATCGAAATCCTGCTTGGCCAGCAGCTTTTCTTTGTATAATTCC
>Ga0182024_10019663_pt1 | contig 12422 bp, 11 predicted proteins | sample P32metaG_FD_120480 | JGI IMG/M metagenome (GOLD analysis project Ga0182024, IMG submission 120480) | Permafrost microbial communities from Stordalen Mire, Sweden - P3-2 metaG (Illumina Assembly) | ecosystem: Environmental > Terrestrial > Soil > Wetlands > Permafrost | place: Sweden: Stordalen...
ATGCCCGCCCTTTTGCCGCACCCGTCCCTTATACGCGCTCGAACCCGACGTAGATTTTCCGGCGCTTTTAACCCCGCTAGTCGTTCCAAAATTCATCGGTGGATTCGGTTTATCTTTTACCGGCTTTAGCGCAGGAGCCTTCTTGCCGGCCGCTCGCGACGACATAGCTCCTCTGCCACTCTGATGTTCGATACTCTGCAGGCTCTTGGCGTTTTCCGCCGAAGCCGTTCCTGCGCCCGACGTTTTGCCTACCGGAGCGCTGCTCTTCGCCGGCTTGTCCTCGTGCGAAGGCTTGACTTTGTACGGCGCTTGCTGCGCAAAACTACTCACGCTGAGACCCGCCGCTAACACCGCTACTGCCAACGAAAATCGCATTTTGCTATTGATCCTCTGCCTGGTCTGCCCACTCTGGTCTGCCCGCTCTGCTCTGATCGGAGTAACCTGGGACTACACGCTTAACGTGCACGCGCCCTGCCATCCAAAATCTCCGCCTACCCTATGTTAAACCCCTGGTTACGAAAAAGCACTCGCGAGAACCGAAAGAACAGCAATGGCTTAGCCCAATCCGCCTCACTTCGTCGAAGTCCAGTCCACATTCCTCGAGTCGTCGCATAAGCAAAGTCTTGCACACTGTTGATCTCCTTCCGATCATTTTCGATCCTCGAAGAACAAATCTAAAAACGTGACCGAAGTAACTTTAGGGTAAGTCCCCCTTACCCCCTTGGACGCGTCTTACCCGTTTTTTACCAAAGACTTATCGGCGTTGTCGGCCTTTTTACCGTTCGCACTACGTTGTAGCCGACAATCACGCTTCCAGCGTCGACCCGAGGCGCCTGCCAGGTGAGCGTAACGCTGTGCGGTCGCGCCTTGCATCCGCCCGTGAGGCCGAGGCAAACCATGGCGGCCAACGCCAGCAGACATCGAATCGAACTGCTGCTCATGGATTGTGGCCACACCGATGGTTGCCCCACATCTGCCGATTCCGCTAAGTCAATATAGTTGCCTTAGCACTAAACTCTGCTAACTCGAAGAGGACGTTACTGGTTCTAGGCGCGCCAAAGGGTTGCATTTTCGTGCAACGGTTGCAAAAAGTATCATTCTTGACAGGAGTGTTAATAGAACTTTTAATGGGAGACGTTCCACGAATTCATGGGAAGTTGCCGTCCCCCGATACTCCCCCTCCCGAGTGTTTCGCCGAATACTGAATCAACGGAGTATCATGAGCAATCGTAAGAGTAAGTGGTGGCTGGGAATTATAGTTGTATGTTGCCTTGTCCCCGCAGCATTTGCTGATAAGTGCGATCCACACGATCGGGGTCAGGATAAGCACTGCACGCACCAGGTTCCAGAAGGCGGTTCTGCTGCCATCTATCTTCTCGGAGCGGGGCTCACCTGTTTTGAGGCGATGTACCTCCGCTCAAAAACCGCCCAGCCAGCGCAATCATAAACACTCACACGCCTTTCAGCCGGCAAGAAAATGAGCCTACTTTGTCAGCGAACTTGCTCCCAAAGTAGGCTTATTTTTAGTGTTACTTCGCTCGACCACGCCTCACGCGCCCGAAGGCCGCCCGATCACAATATCCGCTATGCGCTCCCCCGTCCTGCCATCCCAAAGCGGCGGCACAGTTCCCTTCTTAGCATTGCCAGCTAGCACTCGACCTAACTCCCCCCGCAACTTTTGCGGATCGCGCCCCACCAATACATTCGTGCCCATCGACACCGTGATCGGGCGCTCCGTATTCTCGCGCACCGTAAGGCAAGGCACGCCAAGATATGTCGTCTCCTCCTGAATGCCGCCCGAATCCGTGATCACCACCGTCGCCCGCGACTGCATGCCCAGAAAATCGACATACGGCAGCGGATCAAGCACCCGCAGCTGCCCCGCCTGCAATCCAAAATCGGCAATGCGTTTTCGCGTCCGCGGATGCGCCGGAAAAATCACCGCCAGATCCCGATTCACCTCGAGCAGCGACTCCAGTATCCCTTTCAGCGTCGCGCTATCGTCGACGTTCGCCGGGCGATGCAATGTAACTAACGCATAACGCTCCGGCAGATCGTTGGTTTTCGTCTGCAGCGTCTTGCGCGCCGCCGGCAACAACCGCACCAGCGAATCGATCATCACATTGCCCACGCGAAAAATCTTCTCCTCCGCAATCCCCTCCCGCCGCAGATTCTCGTCCCCATCCTCCGAAGGCGTGAACAGCAAATCCGCCAGTTGATCCGTCACCAGCCGGTTAATCTCCTCCGGCATCGTGCGATCGAACGATCGCAGCCCCGCCTCAACATGACCGACTCGAACCCCCAGCTTGGCGCACACCAGCGCCGTCGCAACCGTCGAATTCACGTCGCCATATACCAGCACCAGGTCCGGCTGTCGTTCGACCACAACCGGTTCCAGCCGCATCATAATCTCCGCCGTCTGCTTCGCATGGCTACCCGACCCCACCGCCAAATTCACATCCGGCGCCGGTATGCCCAGTTGCTCGAAAAAAATATCCGACATATTCACGTCGTAGTGCTGCCCCGTATGCACCAGCGTCTGCTCGACATTCTTCCGCCCCTTCAGCGCAGTCAGCACCGGAGCCACCTTCATGAAATTAGGCCGCGCGCCAACAATATGAAATATCTTCACCACATCTCCAGTGCCACCGACAATCAGCTTAATCTACTCAGGCAACGGCAAAGGATGCTGCCGCCGCATTTGCGACTCCGTCCGTCGCAAAATCCACAGCACCATCACCACAGCCGCCACCGAAATAGCAAAAAAAACAATTCCCCCATTGTGATGGAACTTGCCATTGAGAAAGCCAGGATCCACGCGGGTTCCAAGCTCGCCGATCGTAAAAATGCGCAGCCCATTCTTCGCTACCGACAACGGAATCGCCGCCGCGACCAGCACCACCTTCCGCCACCATGAACGCAGAAACAGATGCGCCAAAACCAGCGTAGTGACGATCAGCATCAGGCTAGACCGAATACTGCTGCACTCGCGCGCCACTTCGATCTCCAGCCCCGGAATTGTCAACACGATTCCATCCTGCGCCACCGGAACCCAGCCGTCCGAAACATGAGCCTCGCCGCCACCGCCGACTGCTGTTGCAAAAATTCGACGATCCATTTCAAAACAAAGTCAGGGATAGGAACCATCAGGAAAAGAAAGCAAAGCGGAAACAGAAATTGTCGAAAAGTTCTAACTCCAAAACAGAGAAGAACGCCGCCAATCCACCATGTGACCAGCGCAAGCATGGCAAGTGTCAGTCGAATGTCTTCGCGAGCAGCGATCGTCCCCCATCTCGCACAGCCGCCAATCAGCAACGCCACCACAAAAAGAGCCAAGCCCGCGCCGTAACTAGGCCGGCCATCGATTCGCGGTGTCTTAGAATCCAGGTAAATCAGCCCAGCGCTCAGAGGAACAATCAGAAGGATGTGAGTATAAGCATCGTTAGCCAGCGCCAATCCCAACGTCGTAGCCAGCGGACGCCACCACAAAACAATCGACGCCACGCACAAGAATACGAAAGCCAGAATTTGAGTTCGTCGCGTCGTGATCATGATTTCCGCATCCCAGGTCTTAATCTAACATTCGCGGATAGGCCGCTCGTGAACCGGAGATCCAAGTTTCGAGCAGGCTGCATTAGCTGCTTTTAAAAGGATTGAAGATCCGCACGTCCAACTGTCTGAAGTCCCGTTCGTTTCGAGTCGCAACAATCAAGCGATGCACCCGCGCGGTCGCGGCAATCATCGCATCTTCCAGCAACTGATCGGGCTTCCGGTCCATAATCCGGCCCCATTCCCGAAAGCACGGCGTATCCATCGGAAGAATCTGATAAGAACCAGCCAATTGATCCGCCCACTGCGCGATCTCCCCCGCTTTCACCGGATCCTGATGCCGCGTCCGCTCAATTCCCGCTTGCAGTTCTCCCATCGTGACCGCCGAGAGAAACAATTGCTCGTCCTCCAGATCGCTCAGCCAGCCGACCACCGCGCCATGCGGATGAGGCCTGCGAAGCTCGGAAACAACATTGGTATCGAGCAGGTATCGATTCACTTAAACTCCACTGCCGCGCGCCGCCGCAATGTCCGGTTCCCAGCGAGCAAATTCTCAAACCGCGCTTCCGGAGCCAGCAACACATCCTTTAGGCCCGGCCGGGCAGCCCTTTGCAGCCGATGCCATTCCTCGATCGGCACCAGAACGGCCGTCTCAATTCCGCGACGCGTAACTACCTGCGGTCCCTTCTTAATGGTCGCATTCAATAACTCGCTGAAACGCGCCTTTGCGTCCTGCACCTGCCATGAAGCCAAGTTTTCACCTCCTAGTGATAGTGATAATGATAGTACTGACTAGTCATCTAGCTAGTCAATATAACTTGAGGCTTAACTGATGTAGCGCCGCCGTCCCGGCGGCTGTCCGGCGGGCGTCCCGCCCGCCGAGCAGAATGCGACGACGCCACAGCACCACCACGAAGAATCCCGGCGCGGAAACATGCGCCAGACTAGACACTACTCAAGACTGAAGTCACTTGACTTCACCTCTTTTTCTGGGAGAATCCACCTTAGGTAACCTCAATAAATATTTCCCTCGGAGGGTTGGCGTGCTCAAGTCGATACTGTCGATCGTGCTGTCTGTGCTGATGGCTGCCGCGCCATTATTTGCGGCTCCCGCCGACCAAACTGCCGGAGAAGTCAAAGCTCTCATTCCCGCCGCCTCGCGCAATGCGCAATCGGTGAAAGTAAAAGACAGCCTCGCCTGGAACGATCTGCTCCAAACCGATGCCCAGGGCCGCCTCCGCGCCGGCCTCACCGACGGCTCCATTCTCAGCCTCGGCTCCAACAGCGAACTCAAAGTCGTGCAGCACGATGCCACCTCGCAACAGACTTCCATGGAATTGAACTACGGCAAGCTGCGCAACCAGGTCGTCAAGATCACCAAACCCGACGGCAAGTATGAAGTCAAAACTCCGAACGCCGTCATCGGAGTAATCGGAACCGACTTCTACGTCGGCTACGCCAACAATCAAACCACCGTCATCTGTTACGTCGGCAAAGTTGCGGTCACCCCCGGCGCCGGAGCCAAAGTGCTGCAGAGCGACAACGCCGCCCCCGGTTCTACCAACGCCGTAACTCTCACCGCCGGCCAAATGGTCGTCATCGGCCCCGATGTTCCGCCCGGAGGCTACCTGGCAAGTTCCACTCCGACCGCCGTAGCCACAGCAAGCATTCAAGATACGAATGTGCCGAACGAACCAATAACCGTAGGCAAAGTCGCAACCCACACCGTGCGCAATGTGCTCATCGGCGTGGGCGTAGCCGCTGGCGTGGGCATAGGCTTAGGAGTCGCCGAGACCAGAGGCGGCACCGCCCCCAGCCAAGGCCCGGCCAAGTAACACTACGAAATTGCAAGTAGTGGCTCGGTTTGAACCAGTTTTGAAAGGACACGGCTTCATAGTTTGCTGAGAAGCTTGACTTTGCCTTTGCTTTTGGGTGGCGCAGCGGTTTACCGCTGCGATAATCGGCTTGTTTTCATCTCGGCTTTAGCCGCTGAGGGAATGCACCTTCCCAAGCCACTACGAAATTGTCCGTACAATCGCCACTCACTCGCGGGGACATGATTGCCTTTCCGAGTCGCAGCCCAATGGCTTTCGCAGCAGTCCCACGCCGCCATCGCTATAGCTGTCACGGCCGCTGGCCTCGCCCTCTTCGCCTATTCCGGAATCGGCGGCAATCAGCGCGCCGGCTTCCTCTTTCTACAGGATGTCGAGCAGCGCACCCTCGATCTTCGCTTCGCCACTCGCGGCAAGCGCCCCTCCGACCCTCGCATCGTCATCGTCGGCATCGACGATAAAACCCTCCAAACCATCGGCTCCTACCCCCTGCCGCGCAGCAACTACGCCCAGCTCGTCCGCCAACTAAAACAAGCCGGAGCCCGCGTAGTCGCCTTCGACGTAACCTTCCCCACCGCCTCCAGCAGCGAAGCCCTCGACGTCTTAGCGCGCCTCCGCGCCGAAATAGCAACCTCCGCGCCCTCGCAAAATAAAGCTCTCCAAAATAAACTCCACCAACTCGAGCAACAATCCGACGTCGACGCCCAATTCGCCGCCGCTCTTAAAGACGCCGGCAACGTCGTCCTCGGCCATCTTTTCCTGAGTGCCGAGCGCTCCAAGTTCACCGACCCCAAGCTAGCCGAAGCCTATTTCAACATCGCCTGGGCCAAGGCCTTCCCACAGGTCCTAAAAGTGAAAGAAGGCAACCACGATTTCGATCTAAGCCAAGCCTGGATCCAAGCCCGCGGCCCCGTAGCCGCCGGAGTCGAAGCCAATCTCCCCAAGCTAGCCGAAGCCGCCGCCTCCTACGGTTTCTTCAACATCGCTCCCGACGCCGACGGCACCATCCGCCGCGCCCTCTTCATCATTCGCTATCAGGATCAGGATTTCTTCCCCTCCCTCGCCCTCCAGGCCCTCCGTCAATACGAAAACATCCCCGACCAGCAAATCGCCGCCTACATCGCCTCCGACGGCCTAGAGCGCATTCAATTCGGCGCCCACGAACTCCATCCCTGGCAAAACGGCAGCGCCCTCATCAACTACGTCGGCCCCTTTCACTCCTACAAGCACTACTCCATGGTCGACGTCCTCCGCGGCGCCGTCCCCGCCGACGCCTTCCGCGACAAAATCGTTTTCGTCGGAGGCACAGCCCTCGGCATAGGCGACCTGCGCAACACTCCCTTCGAAAAGCAAGGCTCCGGCTACATGGGAGTCGAAATCCACGCCAACATCCTCGACAACCTCCTCCACAGCGCCGAGCCGTCCCGCACCTTCCTCATCCGCGGCTTCCGCGAAGAGATCGTCGACATCGCCACCATCATTTTTTTCGGCCTCGGCCTCGGACTCTGGTTCGGCCACTCGCACCGCCCTCTCTTCGCCACCATCACCGTAGTCGTCGCCCTGGCCGCATTCTTCGCCTTCATCTACTACGGCTTCGCCCACTGGGGACGCTGGTACAGCTTCGTAGTCCCCGCCGCAACGCTAGTAGCCTCCTACGCATCCATCACCAGCTTTCGCGTAATCCATGAAGAGCGCGAAAAACGCAAAATCCGCAAAACCTTCTCGCAATATCTATCTCCTGGCGTAATCGCCCTCATAGAAAAAGATCCGCAAAAATATATTCGTCCCGGCGGAGAAGTAAAAAATCTCACCGTAATGTTCAGCGACATCCGTGACTTCACCTCGCTCTCCGAAGGCCTCACGCCCGACGAGCTAGTTCATCTCCTCAACGAGTACCTGGGCGCCATGACCGACATCCTCTTCAGCAACCTCGGCACCCTCGACAAATACATCGGAGACGCCATCATGGCCTTCTGGGGCTCTCCCTACCCGCAGCAGGATCACGCCCACTGCGCCTGCCGCTGCGCCCTCGAAATGGTCAAGGGTCTAGACAAACTCAACCGCAAGTGGGAAGCCGAAGGCCGCCGCCCCATCGCCATCGGCATCGGCCTCAACACCGGCCCCGTCAACGTAGGCAACATGGGCTCCGACAAGCGCCTAGCCTGGACCGTCATGGGAGACAACGTCAATCTAGCCTCCCGCCTCGAAGGCATGACCAAGCAATACCGCAGCCGAGTCATCATCAGCGAAGGCACCTACAACCAAGTGTCCGACCAGTTCGTGGCCCGAGAAGTCGACCGCATCCGCGTAAAAGGCAAGAAACAGCCCGTAGTAATCTACGAACTCCTGGCCCCCATCAGCGAGCGCGGAGCCTACGCCGATCTCCTGACCAAATTCAACGCAGCCCTCAACGTATACCGCAGCCAGAATTGGCAAGAAGCCGCCGCAATGTTCGGCGACCTCCTCCGCACCTATCCCAACGACGGCCCCACCCAAGTCCTACTGCAGCGCTGCCTGGAATTCATAGAAGAATCCCCAGAAGCCAACTGGGACGGCGTCTACGTAATGAAATCGAAGTGAGGTTCGTACCAGGTGAGGTTCGTATCAGGGTATCGCTTCAGCGATACCGCAAGCCGGTCGAAAACAGATGCCCCTTTAGGGGCTGCGCGGCGAAATCCGAGATTCTCAGCAAGAACTGCAAGCCTCGCCAAAATCCTGTCAAGCCCCCATCCCACCGATTTTCCCCGCAACCCCATCACGACATTAAGAAAATAAACTCCCAAACCGTGTCGGGACACCCCACCCCAAATTGATATACTAGAACTATAGGGAACAAATCAGATTTAGGTCTCCTTGTAATCCTGAGAGGCTGTGACTTTCTTGTGTGGAGCGGACACCCCTGTCCGCTGCCTTTGCCTTACGGTCCGGCGTCCCCGTTCCAGCACGACCTAGCGGCAAAGAAATTTATTCCGCACTCCGGAGGGCTCCCCCAAAAGAATTGTCATCCTGAGCAACGCGAAGGACCTATGCAGTTTGCCGCGTGCCCCAGTCATTCGCCCTTTGTCGCGCCTAACTCCTTATTTCACAATATTTTACGTATAGGCCATTTAGAATCAAAGATCTGGCGAGAATTTCCGCCTACGACAATGATTCTAAAGACCGGGGTATTATTTTTTCGCGGGATCGCCGGCGAGAAGGACCGCTGCAAAAACTCTAATCATCACGCACCACATTGGCTCACGTAATGGTGTGAGCGCTCATGCGTTCGTGTCCGATCCTCGTCAGCGTACCGATGGCCGCTATCAGGTCACGTCCGACCAATACAACGGTTATCTAGGGGCGATGCGCGAGCACTTCGGACAGAATGTCGATTTCGGGCAGCTTCACAAAATCTATGGCCGCATCAGCACTGACGGATGGTACGGCGGCGGTCAGGTTATCGGAGCGGTCCCACACGTCAAAATCGGCAGACCTGAATGGAGTCGGATTTCAACCTCGCACGTTGAGCGCACGAATTTGAGTGTGCGAATGCACCTTCGCAGATTTACGAGATTGACGAACGCTCATAGCAAGACGCTGGCAAATATGCAGGCGGCGGTGACTCTTTATGTCGCATGGTACAATTTTGTTAGAACACAGAAGAGTCTTAACGCGACCCCTGCTATGAAAGCAGGCATTACGGACCGTGTGTGGACCGTGCAAGACTCGGTTCAGACAACCATGTAAACACTAGCAATCTTGTAGGCTTTCTTCGGTTCCTGACGTACGTTCGCAAAAGGGCGAACCCTTCCGTCACTGGCAAACATCTCGATATGTGCTAGCATCCTAAGTCTTATGGTAAACAGGGTAAAATCCGATTTCCTCTTCGCCGACCCATCCTTTGTGTCCGGCGCAGCCCGCCTCTTCGATTGGTGGGGGTTGTACGATACGTACAACGTGAGCCGTAATGGTCAGGAAGCCGATGCTAAGGCCATGTTTTCGGACTGGCGCATTGTAGGGCAGGATCTTGACGATGCGATGGTGGAATTTGAGTCCGCCTACGCGGTAAAATAGCTCACTCATCGTGAGCCGAAAACACCGCAATCGTGGTATGCCCCAACCACCCAACACCGCTCTTATCCAAACTGCGATGCGTCAGTGGTCAGGTCCGCTTCCTCAACCAGAAGCCCTAGAACGATACAATCTAATCGTCCCTACAGCGGCCGAACGAATAATCAAAATGGCTGAAACTCAACACGATCATCGTATCGCCATAGAGAAAAACGTTGTTGATTCGAACATATCGAATCAAAAACTAGGAACGATCTTAGGCTTCATTGTCGCCATGACAGCCATTCTTGGTGGGATATTCCTCGCCTATGAGGGGAAAGAAACATCTGGGATTGCTACCATCATCACTGCGTTGGTTGGATTGGCAGGCGTGTTCGTATACGGGAAAATGGAACAGAAGAAAGAACTCGCCAACAAAACGCAAGCTTTAGTTAAAACCGGATAACCCATCAACGCACTATTAGGACAGTACCGGAATTTCCTCCTACGATGATTCTAAAGGACCGAGGACAATTTTTTTCGCGAGCGCGTCGGCGAGAAGGGGCTGCAGAAAACTCAACGTGTCATCCTGAGCGGGGCCGAGCCGTTAGCGAAGCGAATGGCTCAGCGGAGTCGAAGGACCCCTACCCGCACCTCGATCTCGAAGTGGGAAGCGTATCGAACGACCCTAACTCCTTAGTTCACAATATTTTGCTTATAACCAATTTAGAATCAAAGATCTGGCGGGAATTTCCGCCTAAAGGCAATAAACTAGTTGACACACATGTAGAATAAAAGCGCCGTGACAGGGTTTAGTTCTCCCAATTTACATGATTTACCGCGATGGCCACCTTACGAATTCTTTGATTCTTGATTTCTATGACATCGCGGCCATTGAACGGACCGGAAAGGTGCTCTCCGGGATAAAACACAAGTTCGCAGCGAACCTCGAATAGATTACGGTAATCATCTTGGTAGGTGGCTTTTATCGGGATTGAAAACTCGTATAGTTTACGGTTTTTGATCGCGTTCCATGCCTCGTAAAATACATTGAAGATATCCAACTCCGACAGCTTGCCCGTCGGATCATTGATATAAAAGGGAACGATGCTGTCGTGGTTTCCACCGGGACTGATCGGGGGTGGGTAACACCGGAAGGCAACGCGATAACCTCCAATGGAGAAATCGTCGATACAAGCAAGGTTTGCCGGTGATTTTTTACTCCGGTTGATAAGGTCGAAGCATGCACGATCTTTTGACACAGTTTTTCCGCGAAGATCGCAAAACTTTATTTCGATTTGCGGATCGGAAGTTTCGACACTCGCGTCTGGTTTCTGATTTTCTGTGCCGTCAAGTACGCCACCGTCTGGCAAGTTATCTCCTTGCGTTTTGGGCTTCTTGAAATCCAGCCTTTTGCCGAGATAGAAAAGTGTGGCACAGGCAACGGCGGCAATGACGGTTATCGCCAGGAAATAATATACTGAGAGATGGCGGAGATGGCTTAATTCCGAAAGCCCAAACAATCGCCGTTCCAGTCGCTATCAGGCCGCTCACGATGCATCCCCACTCTGATACTGCCGTCCGATTCCATTTCATGTGCGCCCCTCTTTCGCGGGACGCACCCCTGTGCTAGATTGGAGCCGTCCCTAGCTTTTGCAATTCGGGAGGGTTCGATTCGTGGTCGAACCTTCCTATACCTTATGAAGCAACCTGAATACATCGAAGGCCCGGAAGCACTCAATAACTTCAAACGGCTTGCGACCGCGATCCTACAGGCTCCAGCGACAAAGAAAAAAACGCAGATTAGGAAACCTCCTTCCGTAAGGAAGCTGAAGAAATCCGACAGGGACTAGAACGGGACCTGCATCTCCCCCGTCCCTGTCGGCGGGTGATGTGGCGAGTCACTCTTGCCTGTAAGATCGCTATAGGTCAGGCGACGGCCAAGGACGTTAGCCATAGCAGCCGCGAAACGGTCGGAGTCGTTCAGCTTGCGGACGCCATCCTTGCGATGATTGAAACGAAACACCTGTTCGTCAACGTAGCGAGACAGATGAAAAGGTTCTACAGCAACGTAGGTTCCCTTGAGAGAGCGCTTTAATAGGCTCCAGAAGTTCTCCATCCCATTGACATGGACTTGGCCGCGAACATACGTCTCAGTCTTGTTGACCACGTCGTGCACGAATCTGCGCTGCATCCCGTTGTCGTAGGCGACAGCGTTATCGGTGTAGACTTTGCTGCCAAACTTTACATTCTTGAGAATCTCGTTTTGCAGAACTTCTCGTGTCACGTTCGGAACAACAGCAGCGCGTACCTTGCGAAGGTTGCGGTCGAGAATACCTTGCACAATAGTCTTACCAGTGGCCGCTCCGACAAATCCTTCCTCAGCGGCGAACCGAACACGGCGCGCGCGGTGCATGTTCTTTACCTTCCCGCCGACGAAAGTCTCATCCACTTCCACTTCGTTTCCTTCGCCGCCGATCTTGGTAGGACCGAAAGAGCGGTTCTTCATAACTTCGCGAATCCGTTGAAGCATGAACCATGCCGTCGTTTGCGTCACTCCAATAGCGCGTCCAAGTTCGTGAGAACTGATTCCGTTCTTGGCATTCGCCAGCAGCCAAAACGCCGTCATCCACTTGTCGAGAGTGATCGGAGAATCTTCCATGATCGTTTTCACTTTGAGAGTGAACTGTCGCTTGCAGGCATAGCAGAACCACAGCTTGCGGGTTTTAATGAACGAGTTCTTAGCGGCAGAGCAACGAGGGCAGATTACGTTGCCATCCGGCCAGCGCAGTTTCTTCGCAAACTCGAAGCAGCGGTCAGGATCGGCGAAGTAGGTAATCGCCTCTTGCAGCGTTTTCGGCTCTGGAATGCGCTTAGTGGCGTCCATGCAACAAACGATACCATAAGCTCACATGTGTGTCAACTAGTTTATTGCCCGCCTAAAGTATTGATTCTAATAGAGACCAGGGTACATTTTTTCTCGGGCAGCCACCCACCCCTATCCAGCCCCCA
>Ga0182024_10019664_pt1 | contig 12421 bp, 9 predicted proteins | sample P32metaG_FD_120480 | JGI IMG/M metagenome (GOLD analysis project Ga0182024, IMG submission 120480) | Permafrost microbial communities from Stordalen Mire, Sweden - P3-2 metaG (Illumina Assembly) | ecosystem: Environmental > Terrestrial > Soil > Wetlands > Permafrost | place: Sweden: Stordalen...
AACAACACCTACAACATGTTCTGCTCGCCCGATCTGGCGGTGACCATTCCCGCGGCGGCGGTCTTTCTTTCGGGCACGGCCACCTCGGCGTACGGGGAGTGCCCGGATACTACCGTCAAGCCGGTGGTGAATTATCCCGAAGCCGCCACGGTCGCGGCGCTCTCCGATCACGTCGCTTCGACAACGGACGGAAAACACATCATCGGTGCTTCCGGCAATCCGGCGGTGCTCACCGACCTTTCGGTCACCGTGCCTATCAATTCCTGCCCCTCGGATGCGAACGGGCAAACGACCGGCATCACTTTTAATCCCGCGCCGGTGGTGAACCAGACTTCGCTGGCGGCCTACGGCCTGACCAACATCGCGGCGTTCGGCGTGCTCGGGCTTCTTCCCGCCCGCTCAGTCGAGCCGGGCAGCAGCGCGGAAACCTTTGACGACATCGCCGGCATGGGCCGCCGGCACGTCGCCCTGGGGCTGGCCATGTCCGTCGCCTGTTTCAGCCTGATCGGCATCCCGGGAACCGTCGGGTTCGTCGGAAAGGTGCTGTTGATTCAGCCCGCGTTCAAGGCGGGGCTGACGGGATTGGTGGTGCTTCTGGTGCTCAACTCCGCGATCTCGGCGGCGTACTACCTTCGCATCGTCGCGGCGCTGTTTCTGCGTCCGCTCTCGACGCCGCCCACAGCCGAGGAGCCTGACGGTCCGCGATTCACCTGTCCGCTGCCGGTGGTCGGCGCGATCGCCGCGTCGGTGCTGGCCGTGCTGCTTCTGGGGGCGGCGGTTCCGCTGATGAGCGAAGCCGTGGCCCGCGCCCAGGCGGCGGCGCAGCTTGAGATTCCGCCCGTTTCGGGGACCGCGCTCTCGGGATTCGTTTCGCTCGGTCGCTGATCGGCAAGGCTCTGGATCGAAGTCCAATTCGATGAGCATGTCTTTTCGGGAACTGGTGACGGCGCTGCACGGAATGGTGCTGGGCGCCGCATTTCTACTGGCATTTTCCGGCGGATGGGTGGCGCTTCGCAGCATCGGCTCCGGCGACCTCACGACCGAGGGCCGATCTCGCCTTCACTGTCGCATGGCCATGTTGCTCTGGAGCATGACGATTCTGGCGTGGCTGGCGGTGCTGCTTGGAACGTGGGTAATTTATCCCTGGTACCGCGCCAAACCGCCTGTGGCGGGCGGCGTCGAGACGCCCGCAGGCGCGGCGCTGGCGGAGTATCCGAAATATCTGCTGCTCTCGAATCCCCAAACAACGGATTGGCACGAATTCGGCATGGAATGGAAGGAGCACGTCGCGTGGCTGGCGCCGATTCTGGCGACCGCCGTCGCCTTCGTCGCCACGTGCCGCCGCGAACAACTCGCCCGCGACGCGATGCTGCGGCGAACGGTGCTGTTTCTCTACGGCGTCTGCTTTTTCGCCGCCGCGGTCGCCGGCGGTTTGGGTGCGCTGATTAACAAGGCCGCCCCCACGCGATGACGCCGACACCCGACGATTTCCGCGCGCACCCAAACGGCCCCGCCTGGGCCGCGATCCTCGCCGCCGCCATCGGATGCGCGACGATGGGCCTGCTCGTCGATCTGGCGGAGGTCTCCAAGTCGATTTCCAACTCGCTGAATTTTTACAACCCAGTCGGCGATCTCTCCGGCAAGTCGATCGGCGCGATTCTGGCGTGGCTGATCGCATGGGCCGCGCTTCACGCCGGCTGGAAGAATCGAAACATCCAGCGCGCCGGGATGGTGGCCGCTGTGTCGATTCTGCTGGTGCTTGCCGCGCTGGCCATGACGTTTCCGCCGATCTTCGGACTTCTCTAAATGCTGATCTGGAACTGCACGCGCACCACGAATTCGCTGTGCCCGTTGTCGGTGAGAATTCCCAGCGCGTCCTGATCCACCGGCGAGCCGTTGGGAAGGTAGGACGCATCCACCGTGAACTTCAGATGCTGGCCCTCGAGGTAGTAATTGGCCCCGGCCGTGAACTCCTGCACGTCGCTATGATTGATCCCCGGCCCCGCTTTTTCGCTCACCGGCGACGCGGCGGTCACGGCGGTCAGCACTGATCCGTTCGCCAGCAGCGTGTAGTCATACCTTACGAACGGCTCGAATTTAGGCGTCACCAGATAGCCCGCCTGCAACATGAAACCAGGATCGTAATAATTGCCCGCTGTCGTCGCCACGCCGTAGTTGTAGAGGGGGGTAAGGCTGGTGTTGGGCGCCGCCGTGGTCGAGGCCGGGTTTGCGTGCGGGAACGAGCGGTAGGAGCCGAGATAGGCGCCGTAGAGCGACAGGCCGCTGGTGGAATCGAATTGGGCGTCCACCGTATGCAGAATCAGGTTGTTTCGGCCGGCCTGGGTGTAATCGGCCGCGGCTCCAAGGACCAGAATGTTCTGCCGGTCGCCCTGGGCGCTGAACTGGCCGTCATATTCCGTGAACGGATTGAACTTGGGAGTGCGGTTGCCGATGACCATGTACTCCACGCGGCCGGACGTTCCAAAGTTGGGGGGGATGTTGTCCAGCGTCGAGGCCAGCGGCGGCGTGCTTGCCGAAGCCGAGTCAAAGAACTTGGTGTTGATGGAATTGTATCCGTCGTGCAGCGCAATCTGGGCGCGCAGCCGATCCTTGTCGTACACCAGCGCCGCCCCCTGCACGCGGCTGGTGGGGCCGCCGCCGTAGAACGACTCCAGCAGCGTCCGGTCCACGGCCAGCAGAGCCGAATCTGAAATCAAGCGCTCATGGAATACCGGATCCTTGAACTGGCCGAATTTGATCGAGAACGGCGATTGCCCAAGGTGGAGCGTTCCATAGGCGTCGTACAGGCCGAAGGTGCTTCCCTGATCGTCCTGAAACTGAATGTAGTAGTCCAGCGCCTTGGTGTAGTTGCCGCTGAGGATGAAGCGCATGCGCGAGACGTCGAAGCCCGATTGTGTGTTGTTGCCGGTCACGCCGGTGATGTCGGCGTCGGGCGAGGGGACGCCCGCCGGGATGCGCTGGCGCACGCTGGTCATGTCGCGGAAATCGAAATTGAATCCCGGACGCAGCGAAAACGCGCCGTCGGAACTGCGAATCACGAATCCGGTGTTGGGATCGAATCCGCTCCCGAGCAGCCCGTCGGGAATCAACTGACTGTGCTTCTGCGCATCGTCGAGGACTGCCTGCTTCTCGGCGGCCTCCTGCTGCGCTTCCTGAGTAGCCGCGAGCTTGTTGACCTGCGCCTGCAACGCCGCGATCTGCTGCTGCAGCGCTCCGATGCTGGCGGCCGTGGAGGGCTGACTTGCGTCCGCCGTCTGCGCCGACGCCAGTGAAGTTCGCAATACCAACCCGGCGGCCAACGCCGCGGCCGTCAACCTCAATCGCGAGAACCGTGCCATACGCATCTCCCAAAACGCAGTCACCAACTAAATAATACTATTACGATAGGGATTATATAATATCAAACGATTTGAGCGCTGTCAAGCAATGTGCGGAACGAATGATATGATGTAAGTAGTTCAAATATAACATGTTAAAGATAATTCATATGATTACTATATTTTTTATTCTAATATGATGCAATTGGCTGGGCGGTTGATTCCTATTGCAATTCAGGAGCCGAGAGTGATTTTGATTTGGTCGGCGAGCCAGGCGGCGTAATTGCCCTGGGAAATGTTGTTCGCGACCCAGATCGATTTGCCGTCGCGCGTCTTGAGCATGATGCCGAAAGACTTCTTTTCCGCGCTTCCGTTCACTGATGAACCTCCATCAACTTTGAAAAAGACATCGGAAACGTCCCGGGCGCGAAAGGTCTGGCGACGCCGGAACAGCGGCGTTCCGGATTCGATCACCAGGGTGTCATGTTGAACCGTGATGTCGCGGCTGACGAACCAGAGGAATATCGCTATGTAATCGAACAGGCCGCCGATCAGGAGCGGCACGGCGGCGAAGGCCAACGTCATGACGCGCATCAAAGGGATGCCAGGGATCAAGGTGATGCAGACGGCGATACCCGTGAAGAGCAGGCCGACGACGGTGGTGACCATGGCCGAAGTTTTGTTGCGGGCGGCGGCGAAGTGAATGCGGCAGCCGCCTCCCGCCATAGGTTCGCGGACAATCCCGCGTTCGGTGAAATTCCCGCGCCAGTTGGGGCTTTGGAGATGAGACTGGGCAATCGGAAGATCGCCCGCCGGCGCGGCGGCCGTTTCCGCGCCGGTGACGATGAAGACGGGAACTTCAAAACGCGAGCGATAGCTCACGCCGAATGCTTTGCATCCGGCTTCCAGACGCCAAAGGATTTGGTCTCCAATACTGATGACCGAAGAACTGGGCCTGGCATCGGGCGGAATTCGGAACGAGACGGGAATGTCCGTCCCATCGCTGCACCGCGGAAGCTGGTCGAGTGTTTGCGCTTCCTGCCAAATGACGTGTTCCCTGATTCCGCTGCGACTGCCCTGACCGCGAAGCCGATGGACGCACATCAGCCGCAATCGCATGGACGATGCGGAGGCGAGTGGCTGCGCGACATGGATCGTGCCGGCAAGATCGCCGCCGGGCTTGGCCGGAAGAGTTCGCAGATGAAAGACCGAAGCGCCGAATTTCCTGACGCGCATCGTGCGATAGGCGGCCCAGGCAAGAAGTCCCAGCCCGGCCACTGGAAACGCCAGCGCGAGCAGAGGCGACGCATCGTGCGCTTTGATCGCCTCTTTGACGTACGGAATGACGGCGGGGATCGAAGCGGCGTTCCAGACGATGGCGAAAATCCACAGAACGAGCAGATTCTCAACGGCCTGGTCGGGAATGTCGCCGCTGGCCCAGCTTTCATTCTGCATCCACGGCGCGGTTACTGAATTGCCAGCCGGTGGGGACGGGCCGTTCATGCCGTTCATCATATGCTATCCGCTACTTTTGCGTCGGATTCTCGAAATCATCATGGACGGCGATGCGTCGCACCGCGGCCAAAACCGCCGGCTGCGGCTGGCGGGCGGGCGGGGTGGTTTGATTGTGTTCCCAGCCGCCGCCCAGAGCCTTGTAAAGCGCGATGTACTGCAACAGCACGTCTTCCTGCGCGGCGGCGTATTCATCCTGCAGCGCATAAAGCTCGCGCTGGGAGTCGAGGACATCGAGAAAATTGGTGAAGCCGCGATCGTATCGCTGCGAAGCCACGCTGACCGCGCGCTGGGCAGCGGCCAGAGCGCCGGCCAGACTTTGCACGCGATCCTGCTGGGCCTGATAGTTGCTGATGGCGTCGTCCACTTCCTGCACGGCGGTGAGGACGGTTTGCTGGTAATTCAGAAGCAGCTCGCGCGTGTGGTAGTCCTGCACGTTCACCAGCGCATCCAAAGTTCCGAAGTCCAGCAGCGGCCAATAGGCTTCGGGACCGATGGAGCCGTCGAAACTGCTGGCGTTGGGCAGACGACCCAGCCCCTGGCCCTGGAGGCCGGCGCCGGCGGTGAGGATGACGTGCGGATAGAGCGCGTCGGTCGCCACGCCGATCCGCGCCGTGGCGGCGGCGAGTTGGCGCTCGGCCCGGCGGATGTCGGGACGGCGGCGGAGAAGATCAATCGGCAAGCCGGGTTCGATGCGCGGCGGCAGATTGGGCAGCGCGGCGGGCGTGCTCAATTCGGCGTTCAGATCGTCGGGAAGTCTGCCGAGAAGAACCGCCAGATGCCGCTGGTCCTGCTGGATGGCGGCGCGGAGCGGCGCGACCTGGGCCTGGACGATCCTCAACTGGCGCTGGGCGAGAGCGGGATCAAGTTCGTTGGTGAATCCGCGCGTGTAGCGCGCATCCACCAGGTCATACGATTGCTGCTCCGCCTGCATGTCGGCGCCGGCGATCGCGAGCCGCAGTTGCGCGCCGCGATCATCGACATAGGCATTCGCCACGTCGGAGATGAGCGTGATGAGCACGTCATTGCGGGCTTCGGCTGCGGCCTGACGGTCATACCGGGCGGCCTCCAGTTCGCGGGTGAGGCCGCCGAACAGATCGACGTCCCACGCCCCGTCCGCGCCGCCGACATAGGTGATTTCGGTCAGACCCGTGGTATTGGTGCCGGCGTTGAGCGGGCCGGGGATGCGGCCCTTGACGGAATTGGTTCCCGATCCGCGGCCCGCGCCGCCGGCGGCCTCAATTTCCGGCCACGCGAATCCGGCGACGGCGAACTCCTGCTCGCGGGCCTGCTGCAATCGCATGACGGCCATTTGCAGATCGAAATTCGACTGGACGGCGCGATCGACCAGTCTGTTCAACTCCGAATCATTCAGCGACTTCCACCATCGCGTCACGTCAGCCGCTCCCGCCGTGTCCGAAGTTGGCGCGGAGGAACTGAACGAGCCGGGCATCGTCGTGGCGGGCGTGTGATAGTCCGGCCCGACCACGCACCCCTGCACGCACAGAAACGCAATCGCGGCGACGAAAATGGACCGACCGTTTTTCATTTTGAACGCTCCGCTGAATTCGACGGATCATCACGGCGCGGCCGCGACGGCCGTCACGTGATCGCCGTCGTTGATCGCGCTGCTGATGTTCAATGCGACCCTGTCATCGGGGGAGAGGCCGGAACTGATGTCAACGTATTCGCCCTGATCGCTGGCGATGCTTACGTCGTGAAAATGGACGACGCCGTCGGAATCGACGACGGCGACGCGCGTTCCGCCGGATTGGAAGAGCAGGGCGCTGGCGGGAATTTGCAGGAGCGGGTTCTGCTTCAACTCGAAACGAACCTGAACGTACATGCCGGGCAGAAGAACCAGATCAGGGTTGGGAATGTCGGCCTCGACGCGAAGGGTTCTGGCGGAGCGGTCGATGGAACTTGACGTGCGCGCCACCGTGCCGGGGAACCGGAGGCCGGGGAGATCGTCGGTCGTGGCGACGACGTTCATGCCCACGTTGATGCCCATCGCGGCGCTCTGCGGCACGTCGACAAAGACGCGGATTTTGTCGGCCTGGGCGATGCTGTAGAGCGACGTCGTGCTGGCGGTGCTGCCGGCGGTGATGAGATCGCCGATGTCGATGCGACGGGCGGTGATGACGCCATGGTAGGGAGCGACGACTTGCTTGAAATTCGTCAGCTCAGTAAGCCGATTGACATCGGCCTGATCGAAGGCGACTTCCGCCTCGGCGGCTTTCACTTTGGCCAAGCTGCTGTCATAGTCTGCTTTCTTTTCGACGCTTTCCAATTCCGACACGACGCCCTTGGGAGCGTCGCGCCAGCGTTCATAATTGCTCCTGGCCAGGTCGGAATCGGCGGCCACGACGGCGACCTGAGCCTGCGAGACCTGCAGCCTTGCCTGTGCGGCGGCCAGTTGGTCATCCAGCTCCGGCGTGTCGATGGTGGCCAGAACCTGCCCCTTGGTGACACGGTCGCCGATGTCGGCGGACCATTTGGCCAGATAGCCGTTCACTCGCGCATAGATCGTCGATTCGTACCAGGCGCTGGCGTTGCCGGGCAGCGTGAGTGTTTGCGTCGCGGGGGCGGCGGTGACGCGGACGACATCCACGGAGATCGGCGCGCTTGCCGAGGCGAGAGTCTCGTCGGCCAATTCCGATTCAGCGCGGCTGCGGCGATAGTGGACGAGAAAAAATCCGCCGGTCAAACAGGCGGCGACCAGAACGGCGGAGACGCCTAGTTTCAATCCGGCGCCTCGTGCCGGTTTAACTGAAATTGCCTGACGCTGCGAATCCGGCACGTTGCGCATTATATCCGGGGAAGCCGTATCGATGATGCGGACCGAACGAATATCGTCGCCATTGCCGGCGGCGGCTCGATCCTGAGTGGATTCATCGGGATGCAAGGGTTGGTTCCTCCAGGGGTTTGGAATCAGGCCGGCGGCCCAGCAGGCGGTACATTGAGGGAACAAACACCAGCGTGGCGAAAGTGGCGAAGAGCAACCCGCCGACCACCGCGCGGGCCAGTGGCGCGTTCTGCTCACCGCCTTCGCCGATGCCCAGGGCCATGGGAATCATGCCGAGGATCATGGCCCCGGCGGTCATCAGCACGGGGCGAAGGCGGGTGATTCCCGCCGTGATCGCGGCGGTCGCCGTGTCGTCGCCGGCTGAAACGCGGTCGTTGGCGAACGTGACGACGAGAATGCTGTTGGCCGTCGTGAGACCGATGCACATCAAAGTGCCCATCAGCGCCGGCACGCTCATGTGGGTTTGCGTCAGGTAGAGAATCCACATGACGCCGCCGAGGGCAAACGGAACCGCCAGCAGCACGATGAGCGGATCGAGCCAGCTTTGGAATTTGATGACCATCAAGAGATAAACAAGAACAATCGCCAGCCCCATGCCGGAGAATAGTCCGGAGAAGCTGTCGTTCATGGTCTGGGCCTGGCCGGAGAGAATGACCTTCATCGCGGAGGATTCGGGCGGGCGATCCTCGTCGAGAACTTTTTCTATGGCGTCGGCGGCGCTTTTCATGTCGCGGCCCTGCACGTCGGCGTCCACGTCGAACACCGGGCGGATGTTGGACTGCGACACCACCATCGGAACGCGCGTGCGGCCGAAGCGGGCGATGTTCATCAGAAGCTGGTCCTGACTGCCGGTGTCCGTGGCCAGCGGCATCTCCTTCATGTCGCGCAGCGAAGAGATCCGGTACGTCGGCTCCTGCACGACCAGCGGATAGCTGACGCTGTTCTTGGGATTGACCCAGAAGTTGGGGGCGATCTGAGCGCTGTTGTTCAGATCGACCAGCAGACTGGTCGCGGCGCTCTGCTGGCTGAGTCCGACTTCCTGCGCCAGGGTGCGATCGACATCGACGCTGAACGCGGGGGCGTCGGGAACCTGGAAGACGTGCGAATCGACGATGCCGGGGACGCGCCCAATGTCACGCGCGATTTGCGCGGCGACCGCATACGACTTGTCATTGTCGGGGCCGGTCACGCGGATGTCGATCGGCGCCGGCTGCCCGAAATTCAGCACCTGACTCACGATGTCAGCCGGCTGGAAGAAAAACTGCATTTCCGGAAAGCGTTTGGGCAACTCGCGGCGAAGATCGGCCATGTGCCCGGCGGTGGGCGTGTGAACTTTCTTCAGTGAGATGAGGATTTCCCCGTCCATGGGGCCGACGGTCGCGGAATCGCTGAGCGCGATGTTGATGCCGCTATAGGGGAGGCCGATGTTGTCGAGAATGACGTCAACCTGCTTGTCTCCGACGACCTGGCGGATCGCGGATTCAACGCGGGCGAAATCGGCCTGCGTCGTTTCGATGCGCGTGCCGGGCGGGCAGCGCACGTGCAGGCGCATCTGCCCGGCGTCCACCTGCGGGAAGAAATCCTCCCCCAGTGCCGGGAACAACATGCAGGAGGCCGTCATCAGCAACACGAAAAAAATGACCGTGGGGAGCGGCCGGGAAACACACCACGAGACCGTCATGTGATAGGTCCGGCGGAATCTCTCAAATCCGTTGTCGAAGGCGCGGTGAATCAGGCGCAGCGGATTGCGCGTGCGGTGATGTGGATGCGTTGGGTTGTGGTCCTGATGTGTCTGCATGTGCGACCGCATCAGATACTTGAACAGGACGGGAACCAGCGTGAAGGACAAAACCAGACTTGCCAGCAGCGAAATGCAGACCGACAGTGAGAGCGGCGAGAAGAGATATTTGGCCGTTCCCTGCAAGAGGAAGATCGGCACAAAGACGATGCAGATGGCCAATGTCGAAAGAAGCGTCGGCACGCCGATCTCCGCAGCGCCGTCGAGAATTCCCGCCTCGAGGTTCTTGCGAAGCTCCTTCAGATGCCGCTCCACGTTTTCGATGACGACCGTTGAGTTGTCGACCAGAATTCCAACGGCCAGAGCGAAGCCGCCGAGCGTCATGGTGTTGAGCGTCTGGCCGAGGCAGTACATCACCAATATTGCCGTGATGATCGAGAGCGGAATGGATGCGAGGATGATCAGCGTCAGCCGCCAGTTGCCCAGGAACAGGAGGATCATCAGCGCGGTAAGCCCCGCCGCCATCGTCCCGCCCATGAGGACGCTGTTCAATGACGCCTTCACGAAAATCGACTGGTCGAAGATCGGTTTGATGTCCACTCCGGGCGGCATCAGCAGCTTGAGGTCCGGGAGCACGTCGTAGATTCCGTTGACGACGGAAAGCGTCGAACTGCCGCCGGTTTTGCGGACCATCATCAGGCTGCCGGGGCGGCCGTTGTCGGAGACGGAATTCGTCTGTATCTGATATCCGTCGTGAACGTGGCCCAGATCGCGCATGAAAACCATTTTTCCGTCAACGTCCTTCACCGGGAAATTGTTGATGGAGTCGATCAGATCGGGGCTGTTGTTCATGGCGACGGTGTAGTCCGTGTCGCCGAGCTTCACGTCGCCGGAGGGGAGGATGACGTTCTGCCGCAGCAGGGCGTCGCTCACGTCGGTCGGCGAGAGGTCGTGCGATTGCAGGGCGTCCTTGTTGAGGTCAACCATGATGACGCGCGGCTTTCCACCGTAGGGGTAGGGAATGGAAGCGCCCCGCACGACCGCCAGATCGGGCCGGATGATGTTCTGGCCAAGATCATTCAATCGCGTGTCGGTGAGCGAACCGCTGGAGACGCTGAGTTCAATGATGGGAACGTCGGTCGCTCCGTAGCGGATGACCAGCGGCGGCGTGATGTTCCGCGGCATGTATTTCAGCACCACCAGCGCGCTGCTGCTGAGCTGCGCCACGGCGCGGGTGACGTCGGCCCCTTCGTGAAGATACACCTTGATGACGCCGACGCCCTGGTAACTGTTGGATTCGATGCGCTCGATGTTGTCGACCAGCGAAGCGAGCTGGCGTTCGTGCAGCACGACAATTCGGTTTTGAATATCCTCGGCGCTCATGCCGCTGTACGTCCAGACGACGCTGACGACGGGAATGTCGATTTCGGGAAAGATATCGACCGGCATCCGCAACGCCGCGCCGATCCCCAGGAGGCAGATCAGAGCCAGAACCGCCGCGACCGTGTAAGGCCGCTTCAACGCAAAGGCCACGACCGACATCCGGGAGTCTCCTTCAGTTGGTTCTACGCGCGCCCTACAGTTTAGTTGCGTTGGCAAGTCCTGTCTCTAACATGATTTCGGAAAATCTATATTCATAGCTTACACATAGGAATTGTTGTGCGATTGCATGAGTTTATTCCGTGCGATGTCGGTCCAACCGCATCGGAACCAACCATGTAGGAAAGCGATGTTTCGGCGCGCAATCTTCGGCCCGGAAGAGCACTGAAGTAAAATCCAGACAAACCCTTATCCGGCCTTCAGGGAGTCCGCGTTCATGCCCGGCCAATAGAGTTTGGCATGAGCGATGCCGAAAAAATCTCGATCCGCGTTGAAGTCAACGAAGAAGAGAAGACGGCCGTCATCATGATTCCCTGGCACCAATTGGCCAAGCTCGACGGGGAACAGGTTCTGGAATGGCTCAGAAAAGCCGCCAAGACTCGGGCCGAATGGGAGGCCAGGGGATATCGATGCAATTAGAGCGCCTGGCGTTTCAGAGCGATTGGGAGCATTCGGTTATACTATCGCCGCATGTTCCGACTGACACGCGAAGTGAGACTGGCCGTTCCGCCGGCCGCATCGACGCCGCCATTGGCGCCGGTGCGCAACGGCTACGGCGGATTTCCGCCGCTGGAGGGATTCGAGCGGTTTGTCGTCGTTCAGGTCACTCTGGCCGGCGAACCCGACGCCCAGAGCGGCTACCTCGTCAACATCAAACAGATCGACGAAGTCGTCCGCCGCGACGGCCTGCCGCTGCTGCAAGAGTGCGCGCTGCGGCAGCCGGGGAGTGTCGCCGATCTGACGCGCGGAGTGTTTGAGAGGTTCCGCCATAGATGGCCGCAACTGGAAGAGACGAGAATCCATCTTAGCCCATTCACGGGATTTTCAGTTCAGGCAAAGGAGTTCCCCATGGTCCGCTTCAGCCAGAAGTTTGAGTTTTCCGCCGCTCACCGCCTGCACAATCCGGAGCTTAGCGCCGAAGCCAACGCCGCCCTGTTCGGCAAGTGCAACAATCCCAACGGGCACGGCCACAACTATGAATTGCAGGTCACGCTTCGCGGCGAGATGATTCCGATCCAGTCGCTGGAGGAGATCGTCTCCACGAGCGTCTTGCAGCGATTCGACCATAAGTTCCTCAACAAGGACACGAGCGAATTTCGCGATTTGAACCCGACGGTGGAAAACATCGCTCGAACTATCTATCTGCTGCTGCGTCCGCCGCTGACCCAAGCGGGCACGGAACTGGCGGCCGTGACGGTCTGGGAGACGGCCAAAACATGGTGCGAGTATTGGGAATAGCGGAACGCATCGGGCGGATGTTACACATGTTACACTTTTTCGGTTTTGCCGGCGCGCAACATTTGCGGTAAGACATTGCATCAACATTACTTAAGAGCGCGTTGCGCCTGTGGGGTTTTGGGCAAAGTGTAACATGGAGACAACTCGATGTGGTGATTGAGCAATGCGGTTGCCATCCGGCCGTTCGGG
>Ga0182024_10019665_pt1 | contig 12421 bp, 10 predicted proteins | sample P32metaG_FD_120480 | JGI IMG/M metagenome (GOLD analysis project Ga0182024, IMG submission 120480) | Permafrost microbial communities from Stordalen Mire, Sweden - P3-2 metaG (Illumina Assembly) | ecosystem: Environmental > Terrestrial > Soil > Wetlands > Permafrost | place: Sweden: Stordalen...
ATGCTGACGGCAGCGTGACAACGGCACGTGCGCCGGCGCCTCGATCGCTACGGCTCATTCGCATGTCGCTGTGGGGCCTGCTGCTGTTGACCATGGCCGGCGTGGTCGGCATCAAGGTGCTGTCGCCGCGGTCCAGCCGGCTTCCGGTGCTCTTTCCGGCGGCGCAGTTCAACCTGGTGGACCAGGACGGCAAGCCGTTCTCGTCGCAGGACCTGCGGGGCAGGCCTTGGGCGGCGGCGTTCATCTTTACCCGCTGCGGCAGTTCCTGCCCCATCCTGACGGCCATGATGTCTCGGCTGCAGAAGCAGCTCCCGCCGGAGGTCATCCTGGTATCCTTCAGCGTCGATCCCGAGAGCGACACCCCGCCGGTCCTGAAGGAATACGCGGCCTTGTACAACGCCGATGAATCACGCTGGAGGTTCGTAACCGGACCGAAAGACGCGATCATGGGGCTGATCAAGGACATGAAGACGCCGTTCCAGGCCGCTGGCGAGAACGGCCCGATCCAGCACAGCGAAAACCTGCTCCTGGTGGATGCCGACGGACAAATCCGCGGCAATTATGTCAGCATCGACCCCCAGGACATGAAGCGGTTCGTGATTGATGCAACCGCCCTGACCAAAGACGCCGGGCGCGGGCCGGTCGGCCGGTTCCTGTCCCGGCTCAATGCGGCAACCGATACCAGCAACAGCGCAGGGCCAGCCGGCCGTGGAGGATAGCGAATCGTGCACTGGCTTTCGCTCGACAGTTTCCCGCTGCTGAACTGCTGTCTCAACGCCGCCAGCGCGTCACTGCTGCTGGCGGGGTTCGTGTTCATCAAGACCGGCCGGTACAAAGCCCACGCCGCGAGCATGATCGCGGCATTCTGCACTTCAACCGTGTTCCTGACCTGCTACCTCATTTACCACACCCACCGCGCGCCGAAGAGCCTGGGGCTACCGATGTCGACGTTCACGGTCGTCTATTTCATCATCCTGTTCACGCACACGATCCTGGCGATCGTGATCGTGCCGCTGATCCTGGTCACCTTCTGGCGCGCCTACAAGCGGCTGTGGGACAAACACCGGAAGATCGCCGTCATCACAATGCCGTTGTGGTTTTATGTTTCGGTGACGGGAGTTGTTATTTATTTCATGCTCTATCACCACAAGTGAGCAAACCATGACCCATTGGGCCCCCTCTTTGGCCGCCGCGTTTGCGATCGCAGTGAATTCGCAAGCCCTGGCGTGCCCGATGTGCGGAGGCCCCCCTGCCGGGAACGACGGCAGCACAGCGGGGTTCAACACCGCTGCCTGGTTCATGATCGGGGGCCTTGTCGGCTGCCTGCTGGTGGTCATCCGCACGATCATCAAGGGAATCCGCGGCTCGGTCGAGCAGTCGCCTCCAGAACTTACTCAACCCTCAACAACACCCACTCCTGACCGAGACCGCCAGTTGGCGTTGCCTGCTCGACCCGGCGCGGATCGGATTGCTTGAGGCTCATCAGGCCATCTTCACTTCGACGAATGACCGTTCCACCTTCCCGCTCCTCGCCTGGCAGAGGAAATAGCCCTTTTCTTTGGTCCCGTCGTGGTTGGCGTGGTGGAAGGAGCAGCACTTGTCGGTGGTGAGGGTGGCGTTCCAGCGGGTGCGCTCGGTGTAGCCGTGGAAGTGGCCGTTGAAGACGGCCCTGAGGTTCACGTCCTTGAAGGGGGCGAGCACGTCATCGGCGTTGCGCGGCCGGCAGGGCGTGAAGAAGCCAAGGGGGAAATGCGTGAAGAGGATGGTGGGGCGCTTTTTGTCGAGCTTGGGGGCGTTTTCGCCCAGCCAGTCGAGCGTTGCTTTCTGGACGGTGGTGCCGGAGGCGCGCTGGCCGTCGGTGGTGTCGAGGGCGACGAATTGCCAGCCCTTGTGCTCGAAGGTGTAATTGATCTGCCGGGGGAAAAGCTGCTCGAAGGGGTTGCGGTTCCCCTGGTTGATGTAGTCGTGGTTGCCGACGACGACCGGCGTGGGCATGCCCAGGCCCTTGAGATGGTCGCGGATCGCGCCAAGCTGCGCTGAGGTGCCGTTTTCCGCCAGGTCGCCGACGATCAGGCAAAAGTCCGGCTTGCCGGGGCCCTTTTCCGGCCTCTTGTCGGGTTCAGCGGAGTCGCCGGTCGCCTTCAGTTGCTTGACCATGCGCTCGAAGAAGGGGTCGCAGTTGTTGTCGAAGTAGTGCAGGTCGTTGACGCAGATAAAGGTGAAATCCTCGGCGTCGGAACCCTGCCCGGCATCGAGCCTTCCGGGCCACAGCCCCCCTGCCAGCAACGCGCCGGCGCCAAGCTGGAACAGCGAGCGGCGGCTGAGTCGATCGAAACGGATGTCCTGGGCCATGATCTTTACCTCGCGACGAAGTAAGCGGCGATGACGAAACCCAGGACGGCCATGATGATGCCCGCGACGGCCATTCCCTTGCCGCCGCCCTGTCCGCCGGACTTGCTGGTCTGGTTGTAGCCGATGATCCCGAAGATCAGGGCGAGAATCGAGGGGATGGCGAAGGTGCAGGGGATCAGCCCGATGATGCCCAGGACCAGCGACGCGACGCAGAAGCCGTTGCTGGAGCCGGCGGCCTCGAGGGTGGTGCCTTCCATGGTGAAGGGCATGCCGCACCCTTTACAGTTGTTGGCGGTGATGGGGCTGCCGCCGCCGCAGCGGGGGCAGCGGATGGCCTGCTTGCCGTCGGGGCCGCGGAGGATCTGCGGGGCCCGCTCGCCGGCGGCGGCGTAAGCGTGCACCGGGTGCGGGTCCTGCTTGATGATCTGGCGGGTCTTGGGGTCGATCAGCCGGCCGTAGCGGTCGAGGATCGGGATGGTGATGTTGTTGCCGCAGGTGGGGCATTGCCCTTCCTGGGCGGCCATCGCCTCGGTGGCCTCCAGGCGCGAGGAGCAGTAGCCGCAGTTGAACCCGTAGCGTTTCCCCCCCGGCCGGCCCGGCATCGCGCCCCATGCGCCTGGCGCGCCAAATGGCGGACGCGGCGGGACGAACCCCCCGCCGGTCTGCTGCCCGTACGCCCCGGACGGCGCCGGCGCGGCGCCCGCGCTCATCGACGCCAACGCCGCCGCGGCGGTGTCGCTGGCGCCACCCGGCACCCGGAGTGTCGTCAGGCAGCTCGGGCAGCGCACCAGTTGCCCCGCCTGAGCGTCCTCGGCTGACAAGTCCGTTCGGCAAACATGACAGGGGAAGACGATCATCTCTTGCCGTAAAGGTATCCTAGATCGGGCCAAATGAAAAGAAGTCCTTTGTCATTTGGGCCGGGTCCCTTGTCCTTGGTCCTTTGTCCTTTGTCATTTGCCCCGTCCTTGGTCCTTCGTCCTTTGTCATTGGCTGCGCGTGACGTTTCTCGATTGTCCCCGTCCGTCTATGATTAGGGGTGTCCGTGACTAAACTAGACTAGCGGGGGCGGCCCCGACAGTCGGCCATCCTGACAAAGGACTAAGGACCAAGGACTAAGGACATGCTCGACACCTTAACCGAGAAACTCAGCGGCGTCTTTCGCGGCCTGTCGGGGCGGGGACGAATCAGCGAAGAGAACATTCGCACGGCCATGAAGGAGGTGCGCGACGCCCTCATCGAAGCCGACGTGAACTTCGGTGTCGTCCGGGAGTTCACTGAGAAGGCCGTCCAGAAGGCCCTGGGCCAGGAAGTCATCAAAACCCTGCAGCCCGGCGAGGCGATGGTGCGCATCGTCTACGAAGAGCTGGTCGAGCTGATGGGGCCGGTGGACACCCGGATCTATTTCGTCCAGCCCCCGCCCACCATCATCATGATGTGCGGCCTGCAGGGCTCGGGCAAGACGACCACCTGCGGCAAACTCGCCAAGCTCCTGCTCAGCCAGGGCCATCACCCCCTGCTTGCCGCCGCGGACCTGCAGCGGCCCGCCGCCGTCGAGCAGTTGCGCACGCTGGGCGAGCAGGTTGGCGTGCCGGTCTATCTCGACATGAGCAAGACCGCCGCCCACGGCGAAGTCGCCAGGGGCGCCGCCGTCGCCGTTTGCCGGGCGGCCATCCATGAAGCAAAGGCCACCGGCCGCGATGTGGTCATCCTCGACACCGCCGGCCGGCTGCACATCGACGACGCGCTCATGGGCGAGTTGCGCGACGTCAACACGCAGGTGAAGCCGCACCAGATCTACCTGGTGCTGGATGCCATGAGCGGTCAGGACGCCGTCAACAGCGCCAAGGCATTCAACCAGCAGTTGGAGATCGACGGGCTGATCCTCACCAAGTTCGATTCCGACACCCGCGGCGGGGCGCTGCTCAGCGCCAAGATGATCACCGGCAAGCCGGTCAAGTTCATCGGCACCGGCGAAAAGCTCGACGCCCTGGAAGAGTTCCGCCCCGAGGGCATGGCCCAGCGCATCCTGGGGATGGGTGACATCCTCGCCCTGGTCGAGGAGGCCCACAAGAAATTCGACCAGGACGAGGCCCTCAAGCTGCAGCAGAAGATGCAGAAGGGGCAGTTCACGCTCGATGACTTCATGTCGCAGCTTGGCCAGGTGCGCAAACTGGGCTCGATGGACCGGATCATGGGCATGATCCCCGGCATGAGCGAGATGACCAAGGCGATGAAAATGGGCGGCGCCGACGTCGAAGGGGAGATGGGCCGGATGCAGGCCATCTACAGTTCGATGACCAAGAAGGAGCGGATCAATACCGACCTTCTGGACGGCCAGCGCCGCCGCCGGATCGCCCGCGGCGCCGGGGTCGATTTGAACGCGGTCGGGCAGTTCATGAAGCAGTTCGAGACGACCCGCGACATGATGCGCGCCGTCGGCGGGATGGGCATGATGAACAAAATGAAAATGATGCAGGCCCTGGCCTCCGGCAAGCTCTCCAACCTCGGCATGCCCGGAGGTCCGATGCTGCGGACGAAAAAGTCCGGGCACATGGATAAGAAGGACCGGAATAAGAAGAAGAAAAGGTGAATACCTATGCCAATGCTAACCATTCATGTCGATGAGGACTAACTTCAGCGCGCCGAGCGTTTGGCATCAGCGCGTCAAATGACGGTCGAGGAAATGGTAGAACGACTGCTTCGTGTCATGGCACAGCCAGCGCCTGCTGCCAGCCACCTCCCGCCGATCACCCGCTCGGCCATAGGGATCCTGCCGCCGATGACGGATGATGAGGTGGCTCGGCTACTCGATGAAGAGCGCACGCGGAAGTTTGGAGGCCAATAAATGATCGTTCTTGGACGAAGCCGGCCTCGACGCGGCTATATCGATTGCCACATCAGACCTTGAGGATGCCATTCAAGCTGCGGCGGCTCTCGCCATTGGCGCGGATTACGTGGTGACTCGGAATGCGAAAGACTTTGGGTTTCCGGGCATTAACGCCGTGACAGCCGACGAGTTCCTCGCGTTGATGCCACCGTAAGGGTGCGCAGAGTCGCCAGGACATTTCATGAAGCGAGTCACAAAAATCGTCGAAACCAAACATCGCCCCAACCGGCGGAGCGTTTACCTTGATGGCGTGCTTGCCTTCAGTTGCAACGTCAACGTCGTCGCCCGGTTCCGGCTCCGCGAGGGGTTGAGCCTGACCGACGAGCAGGTGCAGGAAGTCCTTCATGGACAAGTCCGCCAAGAATGCCTCGATAAAGCGATCCAACTTCTCGAGGGGCGCCTGCACAGTCGCGCGGAACTGTTTACGAAGCTCATCCGGCAGAAGTACGGCGAGCCGATCGTGAATGGTGTTCTCGATGACCTTGGCCGGCTCGGATATGTGAACGACGAGCAGTTCGCCAGGACTAAGGCGCTGTCAGCCGCCCAACACAAGCAACATGGCCGCGAGCGGGCGATGGCCGAGTTGCTGAAATCAGGGATCGCAGACGGCGTGGCCCGGCAGGCGCTGGACGACGTTTATGATACCGCCGACAGCACCGCGATCGCGCGGCAACTGGTGCGGAAAAAAGCGCCCGCCCTGCGAAAACTCGATCCTGTCGTCGCCCGCCGCCGGCTCGTGGGGATGCTGCAACGCCGCGGGTTTGAGTATGAGGCGATTAAGCCCATCGTGGACGAGGCGTTAGGAGACGCCGAGTGACTACTCCCGTGGGCCGCTCGCTCGAGACAAAAGCGACACTTCGTTGCGTCTGGCGCCTGTGACTTTTGAGGGACGCCCCGAGATCGCCGCTTGCGGCGTCGGGGACCATTCAAGCCGCGACACCGTTGTGGGCGGGTGGATGCAACTGATCTGCGACGCCGCAAGCGGCGATCTCGAGCATCACACTATGCCGCCGCCGTTTGGGGCCGGCCCAGGTTTGCAAAATTAGCCAGGATGTGCAGGCCGACCTTCTGGCTCTTTTCGGGGTGGAACTGGGTGGCGAAGACGTTGTCACGCCAGATGCTGCTGACGAACGGGCCGCCGTAGTCGGTCGTGGTGGCGATGACCTCTTCGGGGCCCTCCGGCACCACGTGATAGCCGTGGACGAAATAAACGCCGGCGCCGGCCGGCAGCCCGTGATAAATCGGCGCGGGCCGGCGCACCTCGATCTGGTTCCACCCCATGTGCGGCACCTTCAGGCCCTGCGTGGTGTCCACGTCGAAGCGGATGCACTTGCCGCGAAAGACACCCAGGCCGCGGTGTTCGCCGTCCTCGTAGCCGACGTCGAAGAGCATTTGCAGCCCCAGGCAGACGCCGAGGAACGGCTTGCCGCGCGCGATATGGCGCACGATCGGCTCATCAAGGTGTTTTTCCCGAAGCGTGGCCACCGCATCCTGGAAGGCCCCGACGCCGGGCAGCACGATCCGCTCGGCCGAGTCAATCTGCTCGGGCTGGGAAATCACCTCCGCCGCATGCCCCACCTTCTCGAACGCCTTCTGAACCGAGCGGAGGTTGGCCATGCCGTAATCGATAATGGCGATGCTCATGGGGGGATGATAGGCGGGGTGTCGTGAGGAGGTGAAACGTGAAGACGGCGAGTCTCCCATGCGTCGGAAACTCGAAACTCGAAACTCGAAATAAATTCCAATTCAAACGAAAGGAGGAAATGACAAAAACGATGCAGTAACGTTGCCGCAACTGGGGGACAACACGCCCGGCTTCTGCGTGTTCGGTTTTGTCATTTCTTCTTTTGAATTCGAATTTATTTCGGATTTCGGGTTTCGGATTTCGAATTTCCGACGCCGTGGCCCGGGCTATCGGTCCAGGTCCGACTCCTTCACGTAGCGGTACTTCCCGCCGGTGTCTTTGGCGATTTTGGTCATGACGGCTTCGGCTTCTTCCTGGTAGCTGTCGAACATGATGGTATTGATCTTCACCTTGTGGCCGGGATTGAGGCGGTCGAGTTCGTCGGTGACTTCCTTATTGGTACGCAGGTTGTCATCAAGGCCGCCGTCGCTTAGCAGGTAGACCAAGTCGGGCTTTTGCTTGAAGGCGAGTTGGAGTGCGGGGATTGGGTCGGTCTGGCCCGTGGCGGTGACGTTCTCGAGGAACTTGAAGGCGTTTCGCTTGCTTTCCGAGGTGGCGGGGAGGAGTTGGGCCATGTCAGCCGCTTGGACCTTGGGGCCGTCGTAGTAGAAGATGATGTTGAACGACTGGCTCGGCTTCAGCGCAGTGACGGCGTTCTGGAGTTCGGCTTTAAGGACGGGCATTTTGTTGAGCATGCTGCCGGTGGCATCGCAGACAAAGACGATGCGTCGGGCGTTGCCGCCGTCGCCGAAGACCGGCCCGCGTGGGCCGATGGCGCCGCCGACGGGGTCGCCGAACATGGCAAGCGGCCCGGAGCCGTCTCCGTCTCCGTCGCCGGAACCGGGCCCGCCCCTGCCGGGCCCGCCACGGCCTCCTGTGCCAAGACCGCCGGCGCCGATTCCGATAATGGGGCTGTCTTCCGAATCGCTCTCACCGCCGCCAGCGACCTTCATGTCGAGCGTCGGACCAACCTTGCTGGCCCAGCCCTCCGGCTTGCCGCCGTCAAGCGACGCGTCCTGCGTTGCGCGTTTCATTTCCTCATTGTCGAGCCCGAGGTTCTGCATGCCGCCGGGCTGCCATGACTCGGTGAAAGTCGATTCGGGAATCGTCGTCTGCTCCCTTTCCAGCGGGGTGGGGACCAGCCTCTCGACAAAGATCTTTACGGCAACGATCCCCAGGACCAGGATCCCTGCATGGACCATCAATGAGGTCACAAACGGCAGAACTTTCTGTGCCCAGGGCCGCTGGCAGAAACTCGGCGACGGCCCCATTTCGTGCCGCCCCGCGTCACGGGGCGTATTGTGCGGGGGAGTCGTCGGGGACGACAGAGTAGGTAAGGCGGGTTGCAAGGCCATTGGGTTTCTCCGATTAGCTGGTTGTGGGGGGAATGGGCGCCGATCAAAACCTGTTAGACTCGCGGTATCGCAGTCATTGGGTATCACGTCGTGACGACAGGTTTATTAGAAATCCCACAAGGCAACAGGGTTGCGATCGCCAAGTATTGATATTACAAAGTCGTCGCCATGAGGGAACCGATTTGTCAGGATTTGGAAAACCATCGATGCAACCGCAGGGCTTGATCCATTGCACATCGTCACGGTCGTTTTGGCCAGCGCCGAGGGCGCGGCGCATTTGTATGGCGTTGGTTGCCGGGGCCCTTTTCGGCTTCAATTCGGTTGGGGCCGCTGATGTGACGCCGGCAGCTACCACCCGTCCCACGACCAATCCCAGCGACCAGCCGATGTGGGTCAACCACGTCGAGCCGATCCTGAGCCGGAACTGCTTCAAATGCCACGGCAGCATGAAGCAGAAAGGGGGCCTGGACCTACGCCAGCCGCAATCGATCCTGGACGGCGGGACCGATGGTTCGGTGGTCATTCCCGGTCGGGCGGGCGACAGTCCGCTGTACCAGCGGATCCAACCCGGCGCCAAAGACCACATGCCGCCGAACAAGGAGCAGCAGGAGCAGCAGCTCAGTGCCGAGGAAATCTCTCTGGTTCAGGAATGGATCGCGACGCTCCCAACCGACCATCCACCTGTGACGAGCGGGGGAATCGACTGGAACCAGACGGCGCCTTCGCTGATGGACGTGGCCACGCGTACCAAATGGCAGCCGCCCGCGGGCATGCAACCTTTGGACGCGATCGACCGTCTCATCGAGAGCCACTGGCAGGAGCAGCGAGTCTGCGGCAATGGCCCGTGTGATGACCGCATGTTCGTTAGGCGGATCTTCCTCGATTTGGCCGGCCGGACCCCAACCCGCGCGGAGGCCGATTCGTTCGCCGATTCCACGGAGCCGGGGAAGCGCGCCGCGCTGGTGGACCGCCTTCTGGCCGGTGACGAATATGCCCGGCACATGGCGGAAGTGCTCGATGTCGTGCTGATGGAGCGCAAAGGCAGCGCGGCGGAGGCGGCTCGCGAGGCACACGGCTGGCCGGCGTTCCTCAAAAACGCCATCGCGGCCAATCGGCCATGGGACCAGATCGTCGCCGACCTGATTACCGCGCGGCCCAAATCGCCCGAGCAGAAGGGCGCGGCATGGTTCCTCTACGAGCGCAAGAACAACTACCAGCAGATGGCCGAGGCGGTGGCGCCGGTGGTGTTTGGCGTTTCCATCGCTTGCGCGCAGTGCCACAACCATCCCATGGCCCACGAGATCAAACAGCAAAACTACTGGGGACTGGTCGCCGCCTTCAATCGCACGACCAATGTCGATACAAGCGAGGGCCCGGCGTTGTCGGAATCGGCGGTCGGCGGTTTTGTCAACTTCACGAACCTGAAAAAGGAGAGCCAGCCGGCGATCCTGGCGCTCTTGAACGATCGGACGATCGCCGAGGAGCGTCCCGCTGAAGGCGCGAAAGAAGAGGACTCGGACAGCAATTACCTGGTCCCGCCCGCGAAAGACAAGCGGCTGGCCGCCGTCCCGAAGTTTTCCCGTCGCCAGGCGCTGGCGGATGCCGTCACTCACGACAACCCCCTGCTGGCCCGCGCCTTCGTGAACCGCATCTGGGGGCTGCTGCTGGGCCGGGGCTTTGTGAATCCGGTGGACCAGATGGATTCGCGTCATCTTCCCAGTCATCCGGAGCTGCTGGCCTGGCTCTCGGATGACTTCGAGAAGAGCGGCTACGACATCAAACACCTGATCCGGACGATCGTGCTAAGCCGGACGTACCAGTTGGACTCGCGCTGGAACGGGGCGGCGCCACCCGCTCCGGAGCTTTTTGCCCGCGGCCTGGATAAGCCGCTGCCGGCCGAGGTGCTGTGCCGCTCCCTGCTGATCGCAACCGGGTCGGCAAGCAGCGACCGGAGCGTGGACGCCGAGGCGCTCCGCCAGGCCCTGATCGCCGCCTTCCCGTCGCTGCCGGACGTGGAGTACAACGCCACGCTTCAACAAGCGACGTTCCTGACCAACAGTCCGCTGCTTGACGACCTGCTGAAGCCGAGCGGCCAAAACCTGACGGCCCGGCTGCTCAACCTTTCGACCAATGGGGAACGGGCCCGCGTGGCGTTCCTTGAGGTCATCGGCCGCTTGCCGGACGATGAGGAACAGGCCAGGGCCATCGCTTATCTCGATGCCCACGGCGACCGTCCGGAAGCGGGTGCGCGGCAACTGGTGTGGGCGCTACTGACCAGCGCCGACTTTCTACTGAATCATTGAAATGGTTTGCAACAAGGTTTGACCGTGAAAGAAAAGCACCGTTCAAAGCTGGCGGCGGGAGAGTGTCCGACTCCGGAACATACGTTCCATCGCCGGATGTTCCTCAAAGGATTGGTCGGCGCCGGAGCGATTTCCCTGTCCAGTTGGGCCGGGCTGTTTTCGCTGCCGGCCTTTGCCGAGCAGGCCAGGCGGGAACAGAAGCATTGCATTCTGTTGTGGCTGTGCGGCGCGCCGAGCCAGTTTGAAACATGGGATCCCAAGCCGGGCAGGCCCACCAGCGGCCCTTTCCGGGCAATTTCCACCAAAGTCCCCGGGATACAGATCAGCGAGCTGATGCCCAAGTGCGCCTCGATCATGGACAAGCTTTCTATCGTCCGATCGATGGCCACCAAGCCCAGCGAGCATTTCCAGGGGATCAATCTGCTACAGCGCGGCGCGGAGCCGCGTCAGCCGTTTGTGCGGCCGGTGCTCGGGTCGGTCCTGGCACAGCAGCTTGGGCAGCTCGACAGCGCGATCCCCAACTTCATCCTGCTGGACCCGTGCCCCGAGGGCAATGAGTTCAAGGCCTTCAAGGCGGGCAACATGGCCGGCTGGCTCGGCGCGCAGTATGGCCCGGTGCGCGCGGGCGGGGATTACGGCATCCCCGACATCCAGCGTCTGGCCGACTTGTCGAGCGACGACCAGAGCGACCGCGAGGCGCTGCGGCAGTTCCTGGTGAAAAAGTACGAAAACGACCACAAGAGCGCCGCCGCCGGCTCGCAAAACGCCGCCTTCGAGCGCGTCAAGGGTCTGATGAGCTGCGCCTCCCTGTTTGACGTCTCGCGCCTGGCTGAAGCCGACCGGCAAAAGTACGGACCGGGCACGTTTGGCATTCATACGCTGCTGGCGCGCAACCTCGTGGAGAACGGCGCTCCGTTTGTCATGGTCGCCAATGGCATGCCGTGGGATTGCCATGTCCTGAACCACGAGACCCACCAGATGCTCGTTCCGGAGCTGGACCGGGTGCTGTACCACCTGGTCAGCGACCTGGAAGACCGCGGATTGCTCGACAAGACGCTGGTGATCGCCATGGGCGAGTTCGGCCGAAGTCCCTGGCTCAACGCCGCTCACGGCCGTGACCATTATCCCAAGGCATGGAGCCTGGCCATGACCGGGTGCGGCATCAAGCGCGGCGTGGTGACCGGGGCGACCGATGCCGACGGCTATGACCCCATCGACAAGCCGGTCAACGAGAAGAACCTGTTCGCGACGATTTTCACGGCGCTGGGCATTGACCCATACGCGGAATACGACCTGCCCCATATGCCGACTTTCCATCGTGTCGAAGACAACGCGCCGGTCATCAGCGAAATCCTGGCCTAGGCCGGCCGAGGCCCTGTCTGAAAAGAGTCAGAAAGCGAGATTGCCGCAGTGAAGTCCGAACAAGCCTCCATCATCACGCTTCCGACCTCTGTGCTCGGCCTGGATGTATCGGGCGACGCTTCGCATCTGTATGCCGCATGCATGGACGGCGGGGTCTACCAGGTCGATCCGACCAGCGGCGCCACCGAGCGATTGTGCCGGCACGATAGCTATGCATCGGGCGTGTGCGTCGTACCCGACACTTCGCTGCTCATCTCTTCGGGCTACGACGGCGTGATCCAATGGCACGACCTCTCCAGCGGCAAAACCATTCGGAAAATCGCCGCCCACAAGTTCTGGTCGTGGCAATCGGCCATCAGTGCCGACGGGCGTCTCTTCGCTTCGGTCACCGGCCAATACATGGCCGGCAGCATCAAATACGATCCTGCCCCCGAGACCGAGCCTTCGGTCAAAGTGTTCGACGCTCAAACCGGCCAGA
>Ga0182024_10019666_pt1 | contig 12421 bp, 12 predicted proteins | sample P32metaG_FD_120480 | JGI IMG/M metagenome (GOLD analysis project Ga0182024, IMG submission 120480) | Permafrost microbial communities from Stordalen Mire, Sweden - P3-2 metaG (Illumina Assembly) | ecosystem: Environmental > Terrestrial > Soil > Wetlands > Permafrost | place: Sweden: Stordalen...
GACGCCGGCCGCCAGCGCCGCCGCCACATAGACGAATCCCTCGCCCGCCCGGAACACCGGCACCACCAAGCCGCGATTGTTGATGAAGACCGTGCCGAAGATCGAAAGGCTCTGTCGCGGTCCCGGCAGCGTACCGAGCACCGCCAGGTACCAGAACAGGATCTGGAACAAGAGCGGAAGATTGCGAACGACCTCGACGTAGCCCCCGGCAATGCGCGCCACCAGCCAGTTGGAGGAGAGCCGTCCGATCCCGACCGTGAAGCCGAGCAAGGTCGCGAGCACGATCCCGATGCCGGAGACCATGAGCGTATTGAGGAGCCCGACCACGAACGCGCGACCGTAAGTGGCGGTCTCGTCGTAGGGGATCAGCGTGAGGTTGATGCCGAAGCCGGCGGTATTGTGGAAGAAGCCCAGTCCGCTCGCGATATTGCGCGCACCGAGATTGGCGACCGTATTGAGGAAAAATTGGTAGCCGAGCCAGCCGAGCGCCAGCACCAGGGCGAGCTGGTAGAGGGCGCCGCGGACTTTAGGGTTGTGGACGAGAGCGGACGGCGGCGGGGTCGCACCGGCCCCATTACCGGATGGGCGGCGCATATTGGATGCCGCCCTTGGTCCACAGCCGATTGAGGCCGCGGCTGATGCCGAGCTTGGAACCCATCCCCACGTTGCGTTCGTACACTTCGCCGTAATTGCCGACCTGCTTGACGATGCGCACCACCCAGTCCTTGGTCAGGCCGAGCTGCTCGCCGTAAGTGCCTTCGGCTCCCGTCAGCCGTTTGATCTCCGGTTGCGGTGACTTCAGGGCTTCATCGACGGTCTTCGACGATACGCCCAGCTCCTCGGCGTCGAGCATGGCGAATTGCACCCATTTCACCAGCGCGAGCCACTGATCGTCGCCGCGGCGCACGGCCGGCGCCAGCGGCTCCTTGGAGATGATCTCGGGCAGAATCACGTGATCGCCCGGAGCGCTGAGCTTGAGCTTCTCGGCATAGAGCTGCGAGACGTCGGTGGTGAAGGCATCGCAGCGGCCGGCTTCATAGGCTTTCACCGTCTCGTCCGCCGTCACGAAGGCGATGACCTCGTATTTCATGTTGTTGGCACGGAAATAGTCGGCCAGATTGAGCTCGGTCGTGGTTCCGGTTTGGGTGCAGATGGAAGCGCCGTTGAGCTCGAGCGCGGAATTCACCTTGAGGGATTTGCGCACCATGAAGCCCTGGCCGTCGTAATAGTTGACGGCGGTGAAGTTGATCCCGAGCGAAGCATCGCGCGAGGACGTCCAGGTCGAATTGCGCGCCAGCACGTCGATCTCGCCGGCCTGCAACGCCGTGAAGCGGTCCTTGGCGGAGAGCGGCACATACTTGACCTTGGCGGCATCGTTGAAGATCGCCGCCGCAATGGCGCGACATACATCGACGTCGAATCCGGTCCAGTTGCCTTTGTCGTCCGGCGTGGAAAAGCCCGGCAGGCCCTGGCTGACGCCGCACAAGAGCGAGCCGCGATCCTGCACCTTCTTGAGCGTTTGGGCGGAGCTCGCGGCCACCGACAAAGCGAGCGCCACGGCGGCGCCCAGAATCGCAATGCCGAATTTCGTGACTGCGCGTTTCATGGTTCCGCCCCTTGCAGGCCTGATGATCCCGTGGTGAGTTGAGTGGACATCTGCCGTCAGGCTGTCGCCGTCGAGCCGTCCCCACCCACCGTTTGGCAATCTGCGCCCTCCGCAGCAGCCACCCGGGCGCCGCTCGCGGATCGGCTGCCATCTGAGGACGATAACGCACGGCGGTCAAGGGGTTGGGGCTCAGGGCGAATGACAGTGTGGGTCATCCGTCGAGGGCATCAACAAATTTGGCGCCGCAAATGGCGCGCATCCTGGATCCGACAGAATCGGGGCCGCTGCTTAATTGGTGAGCAGAAGCGGACAGCGGCCGCGAACAGTCGCTATCGTGCCAGGATCGGCGCAAGCATGGAATCAAGCGCGGAATACGGAAATCATGACCAGCAGCACTGACGGCACGCCACCCGGCCCGCCCGCAAAAGCAGCAACCCGCCTGGTGAATGGCGGTCGCGACCCGTTTGCGCATCATGGCTTCGTCAATCCGCCGGTTTATCACGCCTCTACGGTACTTTATCCCAGTGCCGAGGACTTTCTGGCGCATCGCGGCCGCTACCAGTATGGCCGGCGCGGCACGCCCACCTCGGAGGCGCTGGCAGATGCGTTGGCTGGCCTCGAGGGCGACCAATGCGCCGGGGTCGCGCTGCTGCCCTCTGGGTTGGCCGCGGCTTCGTTCGCGCTCTTGTCCGTGCTTAAGGCGGGCGACCACGTGCTGGTCACCGACAGCGTCTATCTGCCCACGCGAAAATTCTGCGACAGCGTGCTCACGCGCTATGGAATCACCACGAGCTATTACGACCCGCTCATCGGCGCGGGCATCGCGGCGCTGATCGAACCCGCCACGCGCGTCATATATGTGGAATCGCCGGGATCGCTCTCGTTCGACCTGCAGGACGTGCCGGCGATCGCGGCCGCCGCCCATGCCGCAGGCGCGGTCGTGCTGATGGACAACACCTGGGCGAGCCCGCTCTATTTCCGCGCCTTGGACAAAGGCGTCGATCTGTCGATTCAATCGGGCACCAAATATATCGGCGGCCATTCCGATGTAATGCTCGGCACGGTATCAGCCAACCGGGCGACCTGGCCGCGCCTGCGCGAAACCGTCGAGACGATGGGACTGTGCGTGGGCCCCGACGACATGTATCTGGGCCTGCGCGGGCTTCGCACCATGGGGGTGCGGCTGGCACAGCACTACGCCTCGGGCCTCAAGGTGGCACGCTGGCTCGCCGGCCGCTCCGAGGTCGCCGGCGTGCTGCATCCGGCGCTCGAAAGCCATCCGGGCCATGCCATCTGGCAGCGCGATTATTCGGGCGCCTGCGGCCTGTTCAGCATCGTGCTGCGGCCGGCTCCGGACGCGGCGGTGCGTGCCTTCCTCAACCGGCTGACCTTGTTCGGCATCGGCGCCTCCTGGGGCGGGTTCGAGAGCCTGGCCATCCCGTTCGATTGCACCTCCATGCGCTCCGCGACCCCATGGGCGCCGGGCGGACCCACGGTGCGGTTCCATATCGGGCTCGAGGACGTCGACGACCTGATCGACGATCTCGCCCGCGGCTTTGCGGCCTTTGCGGCGGCGTGCTGACGGGCGAGGCCCCCCGGCGGGCGAGCTCCGCTGGCATCACGAAAGCGTGAAGAGCGTAACGGGAACGCATCCCGGGCCGAATGAATAGCGAAACTACGGACAAGCTCGATGGCATTCTCACTTCGACGGCATTCGCGATGACGCATTCAACGACGCCTTGCAACGACGCCTTGAACGCCTCCTCGACGATACGGGCGTGACGACCGGCCGCGAATGGCCGCGCGTCTCCCCTCGCCTTTCCTCCCCGCCGGGCATTCGAAAGTCGCGCGCCTATGACCAAGCCGTTGCGTAGGGGCGAAGCGTCGCTATCGTCCTGCGGAATTGCCGTGATGGCGAAGGCATCGGTCCCGGGGCGAACCAAGACCCGATTGGTGCCACCCTTGAGTTTCGAGGAAGCTGCCGCCTTCAACACCGCCTTCCTGCAGGACGTGGCCGCTAATATTCTGGCCGCTTCCAGCCGGATGAGTATTGCCGGCTACATGGCGTTCGGGCCACCCGAGTCGGTTGCATTTTTCCAGGCCATGCTGCCGTCCGACATCGGCCTCATCGAATCCTGGCTGCCGAATTTCGGCGACTGCCTGCGCCATGCCATCACACGCCTGTTGGCATCCGGACACGAGGCCGCGGTGGTTCTCAATGCCGACAGCCCCACGCTCCCCACCTCGCTCCTGGTCGATACGGCGAGCATCCTGGCGCACCCGGGCGATCGCGCCGTCATCGGGCCGTCAACGGACGGCGGCTACTATCTGCTCGGCCTGAAAGCCGCGCACCGTCGCCTGTTCGAGGACATCGATTGGAGCACCGAGCGCGTCGCTGCCCAGACCTTGGAGCGGGCCCGTGAGATCGGCTTGCCGGTTCATGTCCTGCCGGCCTGGTACGACGTCGATGAGGTGGAGGCTCTGAGGCTTCTGCACGCGGAGCTCTGCGCCGGCCGATCCTTCGCGGCCGACCTGCAGTCTCATCAGGCGCCACGGACCGCCGCGCTGATGCGGGCCCTGCTCGGCCAAACCGATTTGGCGGCCCGCCTCGACATCAACCCGGTGCGCGCTATCGAAGGGGTCGGCGGGTGACGCAGCGGGCGGGAATTGGCTGGATCATGGCGGCGCTGGCCGCCGCGCTGCTGGCGCTGTCGGTTTTCGGCGCCGCTGCGCTCTGGCGCGCCGATCATCCCACCGCGGGCCTGACATCTTTGCTGCAGACGCCGCTCTATGCGGTTGCGGCTTGGCTCGTGCTCGCCCGGCCCACCGCCGCGGCGATCTCAGGGCGGGCCGCGGTGGCGGGCATTCTCTTGGTCGGCCTGGCGATGCGGCTCATCGTTCTGCCGAGCCCGCCGGCGTCCAACGACATCTACCGCTACGTCTGGGACGGCCGCGTCCAGGCGGCCGGGATCAATCCGTACCGCTATCTGCCGGCCGACGAAGCGCTGCGGCCCCTGCGCGATGAAGCCATCTATCCGAACATCAATCGCGCCACCTACGCCCCCACCATCTATCCGCCGGCCGCCCAGCTGGTGTTCCTCGCCGCCACGCGCATTTCCGAGACGGCGGTCTTCATGAAGGCCGTCATGCTCGCGTTCGAGGGGCTGGCGGTCTGGGCGATCCTGCAATTGCTGGCCGCGCGCGGCCTGCCCGCCACGCGTGTTCTGCTTTATGCGTGGCATCCCCTGCCGCTGTGGCAATTCGCCGGCGACGGCCACGTAGATGCCATGGCGATCGCATTCCTGTTGCTGGCCTTCGTGGCGGCCGACCGCCGATCGCCGATCCTGTCCGGCATCGCGCTCGCGGCCGGTGTCCTGGTCAAATATTTTCCGGCCGTGGCCGGACCGGCGATCTACAAACGATGGGATTGGCGATTGCCGGCAGCCTTCGCGGCTTCGCTCGGCCTGCTCTATCTCCCCTATCTCGGCGTCGGAACCAAGGTTTTCGGCTTTCTGGGCGGCTATGTGGCGGAGGAGGGTTTCGAGCAGGGCTCCGGCATCTTCTTGTGGCAGCTCGCCGGCAGCTTCCTGCGCCTGCCGCCGAACGCCTTCTCGTTCTACTTCCCGCTGGCCGCCGCGGTCATGGCGGTGCTGGGGCTCATCGTCCTTTTTCGGCGCTCGGAGCCGAAGGCCGACCTCGCCGGCGGCATGCTGCTCGCCGTCGCCTTCATGGTTTTATTCTCGCCGCACTATGCGTGGTATTTCGTCTGGCTGATCCCGTTCGTGTGCATTCATCCGCGCATCAGCGTGATCTATCTGACCTGCGCGGCGGACTATTTGCATGTCGCCAATTGGCCACCGAGCCTGGGCGACGGGCTCGTCATCTATGGCGGCTTTGCCGTCCTGCTGGCGGTCGAGCTCGCCGTCAGCCGGTTCATCAAGAAGGAAGAAGTGCATGGCGACGCCGTCCCTGCCTGAACGCCCGGTCGATCCGCGCCGCTACTTCGAGAGCGTCGACGATCGGCGCGCCGCCCGGCCCGAGCGCAAGCCGGTGTGCCTCTATCTGGAGACGACCAATCGCTGCAACCTGCTCTGCACCACCTGCCCGCGCACCTATGAGGAGCTCGAGCCGCCGGCCGACATGAGCTGGGACCTGTTCACCTCGATCGTCGATCAGGTGCCGGGGGTCGAGCGGGCGGTCTTGCACGGCGTCGGCGAGCCCATGCTGGTCAAGCACCTGCCCAAGATGGTGCGCTATCTCAAGGACCGCGGCACTTACGTCCTGTTCAACACCAACGGCACCGTGCTCAACGAGCGCAACGGCCGTGCCTTGATCGCGGCCGGCCTCGACGAGCTGCGGGTCTCGCTCGATGCGGCGAACGAAAAATCCTACATCGCGGTGCGCGGCAAGAATTACTTCAAGCGCATCCTCAAGAATATCCGCGCCTTCCGCGAGCTGCAGGAGCGCGAGGGCAACGACCGGCCGCGCGTCTCGGTCTGGCTCACCGGCTTGAAGGAAACCATCGCCGAGCTGCCGGAATTCGTGCAGGTCGCCGCCACCGTCGGAGTAAAAGAGGTCCATCTGCAGCGCCTCGTCTTCTTCGAGCAGGACGCCATCGGGCTCGCGCGGCCCGACCAAGCGCTCTACGACAAGATGAGCCGCGAGGAGGCGGCCGCGATCGAGGCGGCCGCCGTCTTGGCGCAAGCCCATGGCATGACCTTCAGCGCGTCGGGCGCCGCCTCCGAGCCTGGCATGAGCCTCAAGCGCAATGACGGCCAATCCCCCTGGTCGATGTGCCGCCGTCCGTGGACCGTCATGTATTTCACCGCCAACGGGCGCGCGCTGCCCTGCTGCATCGCGCCCTTCGCGCAGCGCGGCTACGAGAACTACACGCTGGGCGACGCCACCCAGCAGACGCTGCGCGAAATTTGGAACGGCGAGGCCTATGGCTCGTTTCGCGAAGCGCTGTTGTCCGACCAACCGCCGTCTGCCTGCGCGGGCTGCGGCCTGCGCTGGAGCCTTTGAGACATGCTGGCCGTGACCGAGCCCAGGATCCCAATGGATGCGGCGCCCGCTGCCGCGCACGTGGTCGTCGCCATTCCGGCCCTCGACGAAGAAGCCTCGATCGCGGGCGTCGTTGCCGGCATTCCGCGCGCGCTCGCGCGCCGCGTCATCGTCGCCGACGGCGGCAGCCGCGATGCGACCGCGGCGCGCGCGCAGGCGGCCGGCGCGCTGGTGATCGAGGCCGGAAAGGGCTACGGCCGCGCCTGTTGGCGGGCCACCAAGGCGGCCCACGACGCCGACATCATGGTGTTCATGGATGGCGACGGCGCCGACGATCCGGCGAGCCTGGCTGCGCTGATCGCGCCCATTCGCGCGGGCCAATACGACTTGGTGATCGGATCGCGTGCGCTCGGCGAGCGCGAGCCCGGCAGCATCGCCTGGCATCAGCTGGCGGCCGGAACGCTGGCCGGCTGGGCGATGCGGGCGCTCTACGGCGTGCGGTATACGGATATGTGCGCTTTTCGGGCCATTCGGCGCCAGCTGCTCTTGGATCTCGGCATGCGCGAGATGGGCTATGGCTGGAACATCGAGATGCAGATGCGCGCCGCGCAGAGCGGATTGCGTGTTCTGGAAATTCCTGTTCCCTATCATCGCCGGACCGGCGGCAGCTCGAAGGTGGCCGGCAGCCTGCGCGGGAGCCTGCGGGCGGGTCTGCGCATCCTGGCGACCTTCTGGCGGGTCGCGACCGCGGGACAGCGCTCACGCGTGCAAGAGGATCCCGATGCCTGATGATCGCAAACGTTGGCGGATGAAGGCGCTGGTGCTGGGGCTGCCCCTTCTGGGGCTCGCGATACCGGTCGACGCCCTGACGAGCACGCCCGCGGTTGCGCAAAATACGCCGGCTGCCGCGGCGGCGGCCAATCCGATCCATGTGGCGGATTTGATCGACTGGCCCATCCTCGACGAGAGCAAGTCCGTCATGGGACACGTCCGCGCCGTGGTTCGAACCGGCGACGGCAAGATCCAGCTGTTGCTACCGCTCGGAGGCTTGTTCGGGTTCGGCGAACGGTTGGTGGGCGTCCCGATCGAAAGCGTCGCCCTGACTGGCGCGCAGGTCATGGTGGTGGACATGCCGCCCGACCGCTTTCAAAAATCGCCGACCTGGTACGGATCCAACAGCGAGACGCTGGCAGACGCTGAGACCATCTCGATCAGCCGGCGCTGATCGCGACCAATCACAGGGATTGCCGCATGGCTGAAACGGCATTGCAACACCCGGCAACCGGGCAGGCGCGCCCGCGCCCGCCCGCGCCGCGGCCGCAGCGACTGCATCCGCTGGCGCTGCGGATCATGCATTGGACCAATGCGGTCGCGATCATCATCATGATCGCGAGCGGCATCAAGATCTACGGCGACTCGCCGGTCTTCAGCTGGGTCTCTTTTCCCAACGCCCTGACGCTCGGCGGCGATCCCGATACCGCGTTTCGCTTGCACGGCAATTTCGGCCAGAGCGGCGCGCTGCAATGGCATTTCCTCGGCATGTGGATCGTCGTCATCAACGGCTTGGCCTATCTGATCTACGGCATCGTCACCGGCCGCCTGCGCCGCATGCTGCTGCCGATCCGCCCGCGCGAGGTCATCGCCACTATCCGCGACGCCATGCGGTTTCATCTGAGCCACGACGACCTCACGGTCTACACCGGGGTGCAGAAGCTGCTTTGTGTCGGCATCATCCTGATCGCCATTGTCGAGGTGCTGGCCGGGCTCGCGATCTGGAAGCCGGTGCAGCTCTCCCATCTGGCCGCGCTGTTCTACAGCTTCCAGGGCGCCCGCCTGGTGCATTTCTTCGGCATGACCGCGATCGTGGCGTTTCTGGTCGTGCATGTGCTGCTGGCGCTCCTGGTGCCGCAGACCTTGCTGGCCATGATCACCGGCGGCCCGCGCGTCGCCAGATCGGCCGCCGCCCTCAAGCTCGCACCTCGACCCGGAGAATGACCATGCGCATTCGCCCGCCGACCGGATCGCGATTCCGTCCCGCAGGACCGACCGATCAGAGCCTCTTGGCCGAGAACAAGGCGCTCATCGAGCGGATCGATCGCCGCAAGGTGCTGCGCGGCTCGCTCAGCCTGGGGGCGCTCACTTTGCTGGGCGGCTGCGACGTGACCGATACCGACACCATGCAGAAGGTGCTCACCGCCGTCTCGGCCTGGAATGATCGCGCCCAGGCTCTGCTGTTCGATCAGAACCATCTGGCGCCGACCTTCACCGAGGCCGAGGTTCTCAAGCCACCGCGCTACAACGGCGTTTACAACCAGTCCGACCTCACCCCGGTCGACGTCGCCAACTGGAAGCTCGAGCTCGGCGGCCTCATCTCGGACAAGCGGCCCAAGACCGCGCCCGACATCTACGCCATGCCGGAGCAGGAAATCATCATCCGGCACGTCTGCGTCGAAGGATGGGACTATATCGGGCAATGGTCGGGGGTGAACCTGCGGCGCTTTCTCGAATCGGTCGGCGCCGACCTCACCGCCAAATACGTGGCGTTCCATTGCTTCGACGATTATTACGGCAGCATCGACATGGCGACCGCGCTGCATCCGCAGACCATCCTGGCGACCCGCTATGCCAAGGAAATTCTCGGCGATCCGTTCGGCTTTCCGCTGCGGCTGCGCACCGCCACCAAGCTCGGCTTCAAGAATCCCAAATGGATCACCGCCATCGAGGTGACCAACAACTATCCGGGCGGCTTCTGGGAGGATCGCGGCTTCAACTGGTTCAGCGGGATTTAGGATCCAGCCGGGCGAACGCTGCAGGCTCGAGCTTTAGAAGCTGAGCACCGCGCCCAGGTCGATGCCTTGCGCCCAGAAGTCGGAGCCGTCGAGGCGCGGCGCGGGGACGGCTGGGCGGCAAGAAAAACTCTGATGTCATCGCCCTGCATGCGCCCGAATCCAGCCGATTTTCCCGCCATCTGGCAGTAGGATTCCCTTTGGACCGCTTCAGCAAGACGGCCGACGAACCAGGCGCGGCTTTGTCCCACCGATGTGGCGGGTTTGCCACAATCGCAAGCAGGCTACCGTCCATTACAACCAGGTTACAAACCCGGCCCGGCCTACCCGGCGGTCGAGGCCTGCCGGCGCCGGTCGCGCAGCTCGAAATAGAGGTTGCGGGCGTAGACGAATACCCCGAAGGCCTGGCCGGCGATGAAGACCGGATCGCGCCGATAGAGCGCATAGACCAGCAGAAGCGCCCCGCCCCCGATCGAGAAGAACCAGAACGCGATCGGAATGACGCTCTTGCCCGCCCGTTCGGAGGCGATCCATTGCACCAGGAAGCGCGCGGTGAACAACGCCTGGGCAAAGAAGCCGAGCGCCAGCCACCAGTCGAGCTTGACCACGAAGACGTCGTACAGGTAGCCGCCGAGCGCATGCGAAAGATCAATCAGCATTCCGTTTCACCTCCGCGGCCTGGGGCACGCGCCTTCTCCTGCGGATCAGCCACCACACGCCGGCGAGATCGAGGATGCCGATCCACAGCCGGTCCCACATGCCGTAATTCGATACGCCCCGCCGGCGCAACCGGTCGACCACGTCGACATAGCCGATGCCATGGCCCTCGCGTCGCACCAGCGCCGGCAGAAACCGGTGCAACCCGTCGAAATAGGGCAGCGCCAGAAACACATCGCGCCGAAACGCCTTGAGGCCGCAGCCGCTGTCGCGGGTGCCGTCGCGCAGAATGCCGCCGCGCACCGTATTGGCGACGCGCGACTGCAGCTTCTTGAAGCTGGTCGCCTGGCGGCCGACGCGCTGGCCGGCGACGAGCCCGATCTGCGGCGCACCGGCGGCGAGCGCGCGAACCAGCGCCGGAATGAAGGCCGGATCGTTTTGTCCGTCGCCGTCGAGGGTGACCACGACCGGGGCGCGCGCATGGCGCACGCCGGTGCGGATCGCCGCCGATTGTCCGCACGACACCGCATGCCTGATTGTCCGCAACCACGTCCGGCTCGCCATCAGGGCGCGCAACTCTTCCGCCGTCGCATCGCTCGATCCATCGTCCACATAGACGATCTCGAACGGCCCGTCGGCCGTGAGCGCAGCGGCGATCTCCGCCACCAGCGGCTCAATATTGCCGGCCTCGTTCTTGACCGGGACCACGATCGAGACGGCTGGTCCCCCGCCGTCCCGCGAGCGCGTTTCGCTCATTATAATGTCCCGTTCCGGATTAGAGCATTTTCAGGAAAATGCCCGCCCCTGCGGAGGCGGGGGTGGTTGCCGGTTTTCCGTTCGAAAATGCGACAGTGCAAAAGTGCTCGCGCGCTTCTTAGGCAGCCGCGAACCGCCGCGCAACCGTCTTGAGGCGCCGCCACGAAGGCCCCGGCAGCGCCCGTACGCGGCCGTCCGGCTCGATCACGAAGCCGAGGCGACGCGCCGCGAACCAATCGCGCACCATGAGCGCCCCCACGCTCCCCACCACGGCCCCGGCGATCACGTCGCTCGGATGATGCGCCAGCACGATGATGCGGCTCACCGCGATGACGAGCGCGTAGACCAGCATGATGGGGCGCAGGCGCGGCCACACCAGCCCGACCGCCACCAGCGCCGCGAAGACATTGGTGGCATGGCCGGACGGCAGGCTCGCATAGTCGGGCCGCCAGATGAATGGCGCATAGCGAAACGGATCGGCATCGCCGCCGATGAACGGCCGCGCTCGTCCGATCAGCCGTTTGACGATGGTGACGAACAGCCCCGGCAGCGCGATCGCGGCAAAGACGAATCCCAGCCGCACCGTGAACGCGACCGTGACGAGCCGGCTCACGTGCGACAGCGCCGGCGTGGCGAGCGCCGCGATGAATACCAGCATGAGCCCGATCGGAACCAGGAACCAGTCCGAGGTGCCGTAGTCGGTCAATTCATTGAACAGGCCGATGACCCATTCCGGCAAGCCTCCGACCGCCATGATGGTCGCTCGGTCAATGAGCACCATGGTGCCGCCGATGAGCGCGAGCGCCACGAGCGCGCCGAGCCCGAGACGCGCGGGCGTGCGCCAAATCGGGCGCGGGACGCCCGGGCGCGGCGGCCGGCCGATGAGAGCGAGCCAGTCGCGCGCATTGGCGAGGAGCCGGCGCGGCCACGCGCGGTTCGCGGCCGGCGGCTCGAGCTCGCCCGCCACGCTCACAACGGACTTTCCGAACGGAACACCGCCATCGTCACGGTCTGACCGTTGCTGATATTGACCGCCTCGATGCGTGGACCGGGCGAATAGCGCAGCCCGATCGCCTCCGCCTGCGCCGCGAAGTCGCGCTCCTGGCGCGCCTCGATGAAGGCGAACCGGCATTCTCCGCCGGCCAGGAATTCGGCGGCGCCGGCGGTATCGGTGAGCCGTGTCGGCGTGCCGGCCAGGAACACCAGGCTCGGCTCATTGTAGCCGACGCTCGCCGCCAGCACCGGCTGCGGGCATCCGCTGTCGCGCAGGATGCGTGCCAGCGTCGGGCTCGGAAATAGTGGCTCCAGGGCCGGAATGACCACCCCGAACAGCGCAAAGGCGAGCAGGACCGCGGCTGCGACGCCGCGCAACAGGGATTGCTCGGCGCCGTCGGCCTCGTAGAGCCGCCAGGCGATCAAGCCCAGCACCATGGCGCCGCCGCCGAAAATCCAGGCCAGCAGCCCGAACTGATTAACGATCGCGATCAAGCAGACGACACCGGCGATGCCCAGCAGCAGCGGAAAGATGAACCACCATGCGAGCCCCGGCGTCAGCCACCGGTTTCGCGACAGCATGCGCGCTTCCATGATGCCGGCGATCAGGATCGCGACC
>Ga0182024_10019667_pt1 | contig 12420 bp, 10 predicted proteins | sample P32metaG_FD_120480 | JGI IMG/M metagenome (GOLD analysis project Ga0182024, IMG submission 120480) | Permafrost microbial communities from Stordalen Mire, Sweden - P3-2 metaG (Illumina Assembly) | ecosystem: Environmental > Terrestrial > Soil > Wetlands > Permafrost | place: Sweden: Stordalen...
AAGGGGGATGATTGTGAGCCCTTTTTCATCGATGACAGATTTTAATCGGAGAAGTTCTCGTTTATGGAGAAGAAGTTTTCTCTCTCTTCGTTCTTCATGGTTGTAGATGTTGCCGAATTTATACGGAGCAATTGAGGAATTTTTCAGGTAAGCTTCGCCGCGGTGGAAAACAACATAAGATTCTTGGAGGTTGCCGCCATGGTTTCTGAGAGATTTGATCTCAGTCCCCAAAAGAACGATGCCGGATTCTAGCGTCTCCAAAATCTCGTAGTTATGATGGGCCTTGCGATTGGAGACTAAATCTTCCATTTGTGAACCTCTTAATTCACTTCGTAAATATAATAAAAACGATCTTTTTATTTACTTTTTTAAGACAGAATTTTTGCCTACTCGATTCGAGTATGTCAAAAACTCTGTCTTTAAAAATTAAATAAAAATCTCATTTTTTCTTATATTCCCGCAGTGAAGTAAGAGGTTCATTCTACCCAAATAAGGATTGTCCAAAGAGAGTGACGGTAAAACAGGGCTTCCCTTCATGAGCCCCTATCGCAGTGATGCCGGCTTCAAAGAGCCACTCGAAAACAATGGCGTGGATAAAGGCCCGCTCTTCAGGAGTATATTCCGGCAGCGCGTACTTCCAGCCCTTGCCGCATTTTTTGAGCGTTGCAGAAGTATGTTCTGCAATAGGCACAATCACACCTTTATTGAATTCTTCAAAAAAGACCCAGCCGGTGTGTAGAACCCGCATCACGGCTTTTTCAGCTTCTCGGATGACTTTTTCAGTCATGAGGGAAGAAGGCAGATCGATTGATTGTATCTTATTTAAAGAATGACGGTAGAGATAAAGCGCGCGATTTTCAAGACGCATTTCCAGCCATTCAGCAGCAGGCTCGGCCGCTTGCAGTTTCTCATCAACGATTTCTGCGAGCTTTAAAAGCTGAAGCTTGCGGACGATCTGATCCAAGTACGCGGGACTGGGAGGGGCTTCCTGGAGCCGGGCTGCCATGGCGGCATAGCCTTTAGGATTGAGAGGCGTGGGCTGTTTTTTAATGAGTTGTAGCAACGCGGTCATGTCTTCGACAAAGGAAAAATCATGAGGACGGAATCGCTGTATTTTAGAAATGTCGGAAATCGCTGGAGTCGTGGTTGTTTTTAAGAAAGTCAAATACTCGCGCCATTCATGAAAAGGAGTGACCCTTTCTTCCCAAACATCGCCGACTTGATGGTAGGCTAGACAACAGACAAAATGCAGCTCTAGAACGAGTACGTTCTCTTCAAACTGTTCACGTGTGATCTCATACTTGGCCATGAGTTCTTTGGCAGGGATGGCCAGCAGAGGAGAGCGCAGAACGTCTTGGGCCATCGCAGATACGACGGGATCACCAAAATTGAGTTCCATGAGATATCGCTGAAAAACTTGCGGAGTAAATAAATATTTTTCGACAAGAGATTCAAAGATATTGTTAGAGGTCCGGGGGATTGAATACCAGATCGGAAGGACATGAATAGGAACTTTTTTAAGGAGATTTTGAAGAAATTCCATACCTGGAATAAAGTCCGTTTCAAATTTCTCAATCTCAGTTTCAAAATATTTTCTTGTTTCTTTATCAACGACAATCGAGTCTTGTTCAATGATAAGAAGGCCTGTTTTACTAAACTTTTCTAATATAGGAAGGAGTTCTTCTTCAGTTTTATCGAGGTTTTTAGCGATTTTACGGACCGGGACCTTAATTGGGCTATAAAGTATTTCTTCCAAAACAGCTTTTTCAAAGGCTGTAAAACTGGCTAATAAGAGGCGATTTTCAATATCGCGGCGATAATTATAATCGGAAAGTGTAATCTTATTTTTCTTTGCCGCGGTTAATTCTATCATAGTTTTGATGGTTTTCACCTATAGTATGGGCTCCCGCTCGCTAGTGTAGTTGATTTTTCATTTTGAAGCAATTACCATTATACTGTATTTTTTCTGGATGACTAATTACGATCACCAACGAATTGAGCAGAAATGGCAGCATATTTGGGAAGAAAGGGAGACCTTTGTCGTCGAAGCCGACCCCTCAAAACCTAAGTATTACATCCTAGATATGTTTCCCTATCCCTCAGGGGCCGGCCTTCATGTAGGCCACGTCACGGGGTATACCGCCACAGACATCCTTTCCCGTTATATGCGCAATAAGGGCTACAATGTCCTCCATCCGATGGGGTGGGACAGCTTCGGCCTGCCCGCCGAACAATATGCCATCCGCACCGGCACTCACCCGGCCGTCACAACCGAACAAAACATCAATACCTACCGGCGTCAGCTCAAATCATTAGGCTTCAGCTACGACTGGAGCCGCGAAATTGCGACCAGCGATCCCACCTATTATAAGTGGACCCAATGGATCTTTACCAAGCTCTATGAAAAGGGGCTTGCCTATGAGGCCGAGGTCAGCGTCAACTACTGTCCCGCCCTGGGAACCGTGCTGGCCAATGAAGAGGTAGAAAACGGTTTTTCCAAAGAAGGCGGCTATCCTGTTGAAAAGCGGCCGCTCCGGCAATGGATCCTCAAAATCACCGCTTATGCCGATCAGCTGATCGAAGATCTTAAACTAGTAGACTGGCCCGAATCTCTGAAAAGACTGCAGGTGAATTGGATTGGTAGGAGCGAAGGCGTTAAAATTCATTTCACAGAAGAAAAAACAGGCGAGGTCATCACCGTGTTTACCACCCGCCACGACACCTCGTTTGGCGTGACTTTCTTGGTCCTTTCTCCCGAACATCCTCTAGTTGCAGAAATTACAACCCCTGATCACAAGAAACAGGTCCAGCATTACCAAAAAGAAGTCGCCGCCAAAACAGAAATACAGCGGACCGATCAAGCCAAAGAAAAAACAGGAGTCTGGACCGGCGCCTATGCCATCAATCCTTTCAACCATCAGAAAATCCCCATCTGGATTGCAGACTATGTCCTGATGACCTATGGCACCGGCGCTGTGATGGGCGTTCCAGCCCACGATGAGCGCGACTTTGAGTTTATCCACAAATACAATCTCAAGGCCATTCCTGTCATCGAGCCCCAGGATAAAGAGGCCAAAGCAGATCTAGTAGCTGGCAAACTCTGCTGGTCTTCACGGCTGCAAACAGATGACGATCGCATTTTCAATAGCGGCTTTTTAAACGGCCTCTCTATTGAAGAAGCCTTAAAAAAAGCCGCCGATTGGCTCGTGGAGCATGGAAAAGGGGAGAGGACTGTCAATTACAAGCTCCGCGACTGGCTTTTTTCCCGCCAGCGTTACTGGGGAGAGCCGTTCCCGATCCTTCATTTTGCAGACGGCACTAAGCGCGTCTTAGACTTAGATGAATTGCCGCTGTGTCCCCCGGAATTGAAAGACTTTAAACCTTCAGGCAATGGAGAAAGTCCGCTAGCCAAAGTCAAAGATTGGGTCGAGATCACCGATCCCAAGACCGGCAAAACAGCACGCCGCGAGACCAACACTATGCCCCAATGGGCAGGCTCCTGCTGGTATTATTTAAGGTTTTGCGACCCGCACAACGATAAAGCGGCCTGGGATCCTGAGAAAGAAAAATACTGGATGTCGGTCGATCTTTATGTCGGGGGAGTCGAACATGCCGTCCTCCATTTACTCTATGCCCGTTTCTGGCACAAAGTTTTATACGACTGCGGATATGTCTCTACGCCCGAGCCTTTTCAAAAGCTCCGCAATCAAGGACTCTTGACAGCCCGCTCGTATCAACTCCCTTCCGGCGTCTATATTTCTGCTGAGGAAGTCGTGGAAAAGAACGGAAAATATCATCAAATCGGCACGAATATAGAGCTCCGCAGCCAAATCGAAAAGATGTCCAAGTCAAAGCTCAATGGGATCACGCCCGATGAGATGATCGAAGAGTTCGGCGCCGACAGCCTCCGCCTCTATGAGATGTTCATGGGCCCTTTTGACCAAGAAAAACTCTGGAACACCGATGCTGTCCAAGGATGCCACCGGTTCTTGACCCGCTTCTATGCTCTGGTCACCTCGAATAAAATCACAGAAGAGGCCTCGGAAGAAGCCCTAAAACTCGGCCACAGAGTCGTCTTCCAAGTGGAAAAAGATATCCAACAGATGTCATTTAATACAGCTATTGCCAAGATGATGGAATTCATGAATGACTTCTCACCGCTGCTGAAATACCCCAAGATCGTCTTGAAAATGATCACCCAGGCCCTTTACCCCTTTGCGCCGCACATTGCCGAAGAGGCATGGGAATTGCTGGGAGAGACCGAAAGCTTGATCTATGCTCCTTTTCCCATTGTTGATCCTATTTATCTGATCGACTCGACAACGCTTTATGTGATTCAGATCAACGGCAAAGTCCGCGGCAAGTGGGAACTTCCCAAAGACAAGACTCAGGAAGAAATCCTGTCGTTTATCAAGACACAGCCTCAAATTGCCAAACATTTGGAAGGAACGATTGAAAAAGTTGTCTTTGTCCCTAATAAACTATTAAGCCTGGTAATCCATGCTTAAATATATCTATAACCTAGCTCTAATGCTCTACACGCTCCTCGCGCTGCCGAAGTTTCTTTGGGAGGCTATCCGACATCGTAAACACCGAAAATCGTTCATGGAAAAACTCGGCTTTAAGCTCCCTGTTTTTTCACTTCCGTCCGACGGCGTGAGGATTTGGGTTCATTCCATCTCTATGGGAGAGACCAAGGCCGTTGCTCCCTTAGTCCAGCAGATCCGGCAGCAGATGCCGCATGCGTCGATTGTCATTTCCACAACGACAGAGACAGGATTGGCCGAAGCCAAGCGGAGCATGCCCGAGCTCGACCACTATTTCTATCTTCCTTTGGACTTTTCATGGACGATGAAGCGGCTGAGCTCCAGGATCAAGCCCGATCTGTTAATCCTTGTGGAAAGCGACTTTTGGTATAACCTTATTAGCTACAATAAGAAAGTCGTGCTGGTCAATGGAAAGATGTCAGAGACCTCACAATCGAGATTCCGCTTCTTTTCTTTTTTCTCAAAGCGGCTCTTTTCTAAATTCGACCTTCTCTGTCTTCAAAGCCAGCGGTATGCCGCCCGCTTTGAGACCCTCGGCATTGACCCTTCTAAAATTGTCGTGACCGGCAATCTCAAGTTCGATCAGCCCTTTCCTCATCTCGATATTGAAAGATGGAAGTCAGACTTAGGGATCCACCCTCATGATAAAGTCATTACCCTCGGATCTACGCATGATCCTGAGGAAGATCAATTGATTTCCGCTCTAGAGCCCCTCTTCCATCAGTTTCCTACCTTGAAAATTCTACTCGTTCCCCGCCATCCTGAAAGATTCTCGGCAGTCGCTGCTTTATTAGAAAAAAAGAAGATCCCCTTCGCCCGTTTCTCAGACCACTTACCGAAACAAGGCAGCGAGCGGGTCATTCTTATCGACGCGATGGGCATCCTGAGTGCCTGCTATCGGCTATCTGACATCGCCATCGTCGGAGGAAGCTACGTGAGCCATGTCGGAGGCCATAATATCTTTGAGCCCGCCGCATTAGGCGTTCCCGTCCTTTTTGGACCTCATATGGAGACGCAAAGAGATTTAGTCGACGTGGTTGTTCAAGGTGGAGCTGGTAAACAGGTCGCCCTCTCAGCGCTGACCTCAACGGTCGAGCAGATGCTTAAAACACCTCCTCAACAGATGAAAAAAGCCGGTCTCAAGCTCGCCGAAGAAGTCCAAGGCGCAACAGGGCGCACTTTGAAATCTATACAAACTTTTTTAGGCACCTAATATTTGAGATTTGTTTTTAAATGGCTAGATGCGATAAACTTCGCGAAGTTTATCGCGGGGTGGAGCAGTGGTTAGCTCGTTGGGCTCATAACCCAAAGGCCGGAGGTTCGAATCCTTCCCCCGCTATTTTTATCCTTCCTAACTATGGCGGTATAGCTCAGTTGGTTAGAGCGGAGGAATCATAATCCTTGTGTCGTTGGTTCGAATCCGACTACCGCTATTTCTTATATCCCCTAGACTCTTTGACTTTCCTAAGAAAAAAAACAATAAAAAACCCCGTTATATAGAACGGGGTCATATTTGAATTCGGGATTCAGTTATTTATTGTGCGCTAACAGCTCGACTGATCATCAGAAAGCCTTCGTTAGAAACTTCGTGCGTAACTTCTTTAGATAAGAACCTAATGTGCAATAAGGCATCAGCTTTATTGTCAAAATTCATAAAATTCTTGCAGGCGTTTAAAAAGGTTTCTTTTTGCTGTTCACGATCCATTCTAGAAATTTTATCAGTAATCATTTTAACATTCGGATCAAATTTAATAGACATATTAACTCCTTGTTATTAACACTAACTATTATATAATTATTTTTAATTAATGTAAATAATATGTTAACAACATAATAAGGTCTTAATAATCAAGGGGTTGATATAACTTGCTGGTTTTAAAGGGGTTAATAATTATGAGAATCGAGCTGGACCTTGCCCTTAAAGCCCCTATAGACACATAGGGAAAGTAAAAGAAGGAGAGGGGGCCCCGGTTAATGTCACACCCACCATGATCCAAAGGGACAGCTCGGAAACGGAGCTATGCATAAAGGTAAGAGAGTTTTGAACGGGGTCCAAGGTTGAATAAGTCAGATGGGTTTTTTGGCGCTCTAAAAGCCGATTTTTTATGTTCCTTGGGTATACGCTTGATAACTTTAAAATTTCTTCTCTAATTTCTTTCAAAAGCATTTTTATTTATTATAGATTTCTATTTCATCAAGGAAAAACATGAGCGCAATTACAGAAATAAGATCATTCGTCTATTTGGATAATTTTCCATGGAAAACCCTCGGTATAGGGACCATTGCTGGTCTTGCGATTGCTACTTTTTTTTTCTTGCGACAAAGAACATCGTATAGAACATCGCATATCAAACTCATTTTTGAAAACCGGGAAGTTGTCTGGATCCCCTCCTCATCCAAAGGAAAATTAGGAGAGGAATTTCCGTATTTCAATAGGCTCTTTTTCTCAAAATTCAAAGAAGCAAATGCATCTGAGATACCCCTTCTTCAAATCAAAAAAGAGGTTTTTCTTTCTCTTCGAGGAGAGCCCGTTCCCATTCCCAAAAAAATCCCAGAAAAACTCCGATTCTTCGTCGATCAGTTCAAGCTCGCAAACTATCTCGGAAAGCCCAATGCCTTGGATTATCTGAATGCCTTTTATAAAGAGGCCATAGCGAGTATTGAATTAACAATGATCCATTTTTCTTGTGCGACTTCTCTATGCCGAGAACTTGTAGCCGTAGAGACTCCTTACTCTGAAACGATCCAACATCATGTGCAAAATTTTCTTTTATCCACGATGCAAAAATCGTATCGGAATCGAGATAAATTGCGCGAAGTCTTGCAAAATTTCCCCTACACTCCTGCCTCCTTTTCCCTGAAAGGGTTTTATCTCACTCTGCATCAGCTCCAAGTCGTTTTAAAAGTATTTCCCGATTTAGAGGGACTAGAACTCGAACTCGACCATGACTGGAATGTAGGAGAACTCCTTTCCAAATTTAAAAAACTCTCTTCACTGACACTCCATTGGTTTGGAAAATTTAACCGAATTCCTACCGTTTTAGATCAAATAAAGGGTCTAGTGCTAGCTGAATTTAACGTTTATTGGGATCCTTATAGTGGCTTAACAGATGAAGGAAGTTTGGATGATCATGACCTTGACGTGCATTTTTCGAATAAAACACAGCTCACAGGTCTTCATTTGTATCGATGTCATGGTGTTACACATAAAGGGTTAGAAATCCTTGGAAAATTGTGCCAATTAACAGAACTTGAAATTCATGAAGCTAATTCAGACCGCGGACTTAAACCTTTAATTTCTCTTGAAAACTTAAAAGTCCTCCGTTTGTGCAACTGTAAATGGATAAAAGACGACGACCTTTCTGTACTATGTTCGTTGAAGAAGGTGGAAACTCTCGACCTAAGTGGATCCTCTATCACAGATCGAGGTCTCGCCTATTTAAAAGAACTTCCTGCCTTAAGAGAGGTGAATCTTTTTGAATGTAGTCACGTTACCCCAAATGGAATAGCTCAATTAAAACTGGGCAAAAATTTGGTGGTTTCAAAATAAGGTGCTTGAACATAAAAAAACCGCTAATTACTTAGCGGTTCCTGTCTAGTGCCTGACCACAAAAATCTTTGTTATTCTGGCTGCATTAATTGTCGTTATGCTTCTTGCGCAGGGCTAAGAGTTTGATATTTTTTTTCGAGCTCGGTCATCAGCTTCCAAGCCTGATTTAAAGACTCAATGTTAACTTTCTCGCCAAATTTTCTTTGTTCGTGATTAGCATAGTCTTCAATTTCCCACATTCTACCAGGTGGTCCCCCGTTGAAATTACTGAGGAGGTCATCTAGCGTCGTTTTATTAGAAGCTGTCCAAAAAACATCAACCCATGAAGCCAAAGTAGCCGTTATTTTGGGTAGTTGTGCTTGAAAAAGATCAATCTGCTCTTGAGAAATCAATCGCTGCTCGATCACTTTTTTAACCAGCAGGATCTGGTTATAGACTGTTCGTACCACTTTTTCCATGCCTAATCTATGTCTGTAATATTCTGGATCAGAAACAATGAAATCAATCGTAGGAATGAGATGATAGACATTGTCATGAACGTATTCCTCACCCTTAGAAACATGCCCAACACTTCCTTTGAGATATGCCTCAATAAACTCCATATCACCTGCAACACCTTCGCTAGAGGTAATATTTAGAGGCTCTAAGTGAGGATGTGTCTTTTCTAATTCTTTTCTTAATTTTTCGAAGCGAGCCTTGATAGCCTCTGTATCGGGTAGATATATGTGTTGTCCGGTATTATCGGCTTCATTATTATAACCCAGATCCCCAAGTCTAGTTTCATAATTTTGCACTTTTATGAATATATTTCTATGGCTTGTTGGTTCTACGGCTGGATAAATTTCATCTCGCTTGAGAGACGCTAAACGCTCCACTTTGTAACGATTGGTCACCCAATTTAGAAGGTCTGTTTTAGCAGTTTCAGCATCGTATTGTTCTCTAAGTGTGAGCTTGTAAATAAAACCTGGCCCGTCCACTTCCCTCTCTACACAGACCCAAAATGCACTATCCTTCTTAGCTAAGGCCGGGCTTCTTGACTCAAGGGATGCACATGAATTATTTAAAGTCGGCATATTAATTGTAGTCATAAATACCTTATATATTATTACTTTTTTTATAATAATAATTATATAGTAATTGTTATTTAAATTAAAGCGTTTTTCTAAGTTTTAATGCGCTTAGAATCAAGGACTTAATAGCTATGAGTATCAAGGACAACCTTGCCCTTGAAGACCCTATAGACATAGGGGAAGTAAAAGAACGAGAGGGGAGCCCCTGTTAAGGTAACACCCACCATGATCCAGAGGGATAGCTCGGAAACGGAACTATTCATAAAGGTCAGGGAATTTTGAACGGGGTCCAAGGTCGAATAGGTCAAGTAGGGAAAAGTCCCGATCACAAAAAGAACCAGAAGAAAAAGGATCGAAAGGCACGAAAACAGAAAGGCCAGCCCGTCTTTTTTCACACGAATCATCTTTAAGATCATAAAAATGGACCCTAAGCTCAGCAATGGGAAGATCCCTACCAGAGGATGATGAAGAAATGGTTGGGTCATGCGCGGCTGAGTGAGAAAAGTCGCCGTTGTCCCAATGATCCAGGCGATCAGAAAAAACACGATACTGCGATGGGCCCACTTGCGGACTTTCTTATGGAAAGAACCCTCTGTTTTCATCAGAAGATAAAGAGAGCCGTGCATCATAAAGCAGGCAATACCCAAGAGTGCGATTAAAAGGGGATAGGGGGCAAACAGATCCATGATCCCGCCCACTAGCACTCCTTGACTGTCGATCGGCAGGCCTTGGATGAGATTACCCAAGAATAGTCCCACGATAAAAGCTAAGACAAAGCTCGCCAAAGAGAAGCCGCCGTCCCAAAGGCGCGTCCACCATTTTTCAGTCCCTTTGCTACGGAACTCTATGGAAGCTGCACGGAGCATGAAGCCAAATAGTAGGAGCATGAAAGGAGTATAGAGGTTGGGGGCTAAGGTAGAAAAAGCCTTAGGAAACGCTGCAAAAAGGACGCCGCCGCCGATGACGATCCATGTCGAATTTCCGTCCCAGACAGGGCCGATCGCATTGATCATCAGCCGCCGCTCTTGGTCTCCTTTAGAGAAAAGATGAAGACATCCGACTCCTAGATCAAAGCCATCCAATACCGTATAGGCAACAATGGAGAACATGAAAACGCCATACATGATGAACTGAGCAAGATAATAAGTATCCATTAGGCCTTCTCTTTATAAATATCACGATAGGGGAGTTGTTCTTGGTCCATATCAGGGGCAGGGCCTGCTTTGATCTTTCTGTCCAATAAAACAAGGAATAAGACAAAAAATAGCAGGTACATCACCACAAACATGATCAGCGAACCTATCACTTGTCCTGCAGAAATAACAGGGGAGAAGGCCTCGCTGGTCTTTAAAAGCTTATAGACGGTCCAGGGCTGCCTGCCGATGCACGAGCTATACCATCCGGCGACGTTAGCGATCTGAGGAAAGGCAACCGAAACAATCATTAACTTCAGAAAAACCGGCTTGATGTTCCACCGCTTTTTCCACCAATAATAGCCTCCGATAAAAGCAGCTGCTGTCATGAGCGCCCACATGAGAACCATCAAGTGATACATCTGAAAAACAACCGGAACATTGGACCAGTGATCCCGAGGAAATTGGTCAAGGCCTGGCACTGGGGTTTGGGGGTTTCGATATGTCATAAAACTGAGCATCCCCGGAACGGAAAGGCCGTAGACTTTCTCATTTTTGGCATCGACCCAGCCCAGGGCATAAGCAGGGGTATAAGGCTTTGTTTTATAGACGCCTTCAAAAGCCGCAAATTTCTCGGGATTGTAGGTGGCGACTTTCCGGGCCAAATGGTCAGCGGAGATCAATTGCAGGACCGCGGTGATCATGGCAATCACAAGGCCGACCTTCATGCTCCGGACTGCAAAGGTATGATGCCGGTGTTTTAGAAGGTAATAGGCAGAGACGCTGATGATTAAAAATGCGCCAGCCATCCAACAGCCGAGGATCACATGAGTCAAATGGCTAAGGTTAGAAGGGCTCAAAAAGACTTTCCACCAGTTGACGACTTGAGCAACGACAGTCCCGTCGGCCAGCGTCGTGATTTTATGTCCTGCCGGGGTCTGCATCCAAGAATTGAAGCTGACGATCCAGATGGCGCTGAAGTGGGCTCCGATCGAGACTAAGATGGTGGCCATGAAGTGCATTTTTGCACTGACCCTGTTCCAGCCAAATAAGAGGACGCCTAAAAAGCCAGCCTCCACCAAAAAGGCGAACATCCCTTCAGCCCCTAGCAGACTGCCTGAGACATCGCTGACAAACCGCGAGTAGCGGGACCAATTGGTTCCTAGCGAGAACATCATCGGGATGCCTGTTGCGACTCCCAAGGCAAAGGTCATCGCAAAGACTTTGAGCCAGAATTTGGTGAGTTTTTCCCAAAGGACGTCTCGGGTCTTCAGGTACATCCCTTCCATGATGATCATGGCAAGCGAAATCCCAATGCTCAGGGGAGGATAGATATAGTGAAAGGTGATCGTAAAGGCAAATTGAAGCCGTGAGAGAACTTCTACATCCATGCGCTTTTCCTAAAATAATCTTTGGAAGATATATGATTGAGGAACTCTTGTCAAATTCCTTTTTACTGTTAAACAAAGAATTTAATATAACATTTTTCATTGTTTATTTTTAGCAATTAATGTGTTATAATACCCGTAAATTTAACAAAGGCAATTTATATGGCAACTACTTATGACATGAGGTCTTCGTCCTGGTCACCTTCGTGGACATTAAATACTTGGGGTCTTTGTTCAATCAATCCTCGCTCCTATACTACCCATACAATAGAAACTTGGAAGGCAACCTGGAACGAGAAAACTGGGTACGTGCCTATTGATGGTAGCCATCGCCGCAACACTTACTTTTTGCCAAAGCCATACAGGGATTCAATGTTGACCTATGCCAGAGTTTATCAACTGACATTGAACATCCTAGGTTACATAGACTTTATTCCGCATCTCCCCGTCATTGCAGGGGGAATACGAATCATGGGAGGAGTACTTCTCTTAGGGCAAACTCTTATCGATAGAGGCAGCATGCAAGGAAATTTTTCAGATGAGAGATGTTATACAGCCCTGGCCCAGATGGTCCGGGGGTGTTTCGAGATTTATAGGCCTGCGGGAAACAATATTAATTTATTTCTAGATGGCCTCGGAACAATTTATAATCTCACGCATGTCGGCACTTATTGTGTCGATTATTATACCGGTTCAGATCGTATCGCATATGGAGATACACCGCCAAACCCC
>Ga0182024_10019668_pt1 | contig 12420 bp, 7 predicted proteins | sample P32metaG_FD_120480 | JGI IMG/M metagenome (GOLD analysis project Ga0182024, IMG submission 120480) | Permafrost microbial communities from Stordalen Mire, Sweden - P3-2 metaG (Illumina Assembly) | ecosystem: Environmental > Terrestrial > Soil > Wetlands > Permafrost | place: Sweden: Stordalen...
ACGTGCAGGCGCTCAAGCTTTCCCATGCGCCTATCAAATTGCAGTTGGGCGTGCGGCTAACCTCCGGGCTGGGCGCGGGCTCCAATCCCGACGTGGGCCGCCGCGCCGCGCTCGAGGACTCCGGAAAAATCATCGAAGCGCTGGAAGGCGCCGACATGGTCTTCATCACCGCGGGACTGGGCGGCGGCACCGGCACCGGCGCCGCGCCGGTAATCGCCTCGCTGGCCAGCGAAATGGGCATTCTCACCGTGGCCGTGGTCACGCGGCCCTTCGCATTCGAGGGCAAGCGCCGCCTGGCGCAGGCCGAGCGCGGCCTAAAGGAACTCCTCGACAGTGTCGATACAATGATTGTGATTCCTAACGAAAAGCTGCTGGCCGTGGCCAAGGACGCAGGATTCTTTGAGAGTTTCCGCATCGCCGACGACGTGCTGCGCCAGGGCGTGCAGGGCATCAGCGATATCATCACCATCCCCGGCATCATCAATCGCGACTTTGCCGACGTGAAGACCACCATGGCCGGCATGGGCCACGCGGTGATGGGCACCGCCATCGGTTCAGGGCCCAATCGCGCCGCGGAAGCCGCACAACTGGCCATGGCTTCGCCGCTGCTTGAAGAGGGCGCCATCGATGGCGCGCGCGGCATCCTCATCAACATCACCGGATCGAGTTCGCTCAAGCTGTCTGAGGTCAACCAGGCGTCCACCCTCATCCAATCGGCGGCGCACGAAGACGCCAACATCATTTTCGGCGCGGTGCTGGACGAGAAGATGGGCGAAGAAGTCAAGATCACCGTCATCGCCACGGGCTTCCGCGACCAGATGCCGGAGCGCCGCGCTCGCATGTTGAACGTGGAAGAAGCGCCAGTGGTTTCGGTGCCGGTAATGGCGCCGGGCAACTGGCTGCTGGAAAAGCATCCCGCGCCGGCTCCCAAACGCGCCCGCTTCAAGAGCGAGGAAGAGGAGAAAGCAGCAGACGACAACGTCGATGCGTTCTTCTTTGCCGCTGCGGCGCCGGGCGTGGCGACCAAGGTGACCATGGCCACGCCGCAGACCATGGAAGAGGCCGAGGAGGCGATAGATTTCGCAATGCAATGCGAAAGTGCGTCGGCCCCTGCGATGCCGCATTTTGAAGCCATGGAAAGCGAGCTCGAAGTGAAGGCGCCGCCCCGGGACTATGCGGCGGACTTCTCGGGGTCTCCGCGCCGAGCGACGGAGCAGGACATGATGGAGCAGGAAATGGCGGAGCAGTATCTGGCGAAGCAGGCGTTGGGCCCGGAGTCCTCGTTGTTTCCCGGGGCAGCTGGGGAGGAACGCGATCTGGATGTTCCCACGTTTTTGCGCCGTCTGAAGTTCTAGCGGCCGGGGCACCGGAGGCTGAGTGCGGGGTAATTAAATGGGGCGTTTGCGCCGTTTCAGCTCACCGGTCCGGCGCCGGCTTTCAAAATGGACGGGAACACGGTATATTAAGGGAAATGCCCCCGAAAGTTGTAGTCGGCAACCCTATAGTGCGAGGGGAATTCCCGCAGTTTGGGTTACTGTAAGTATAGGTACGGGTTGGTTGATGGGTGGTCCAGGAACAAACCCAACCATTCGCGCCATTTAGGGCGAGACCGGCACGCAGGATGGCTCTGCATGCGGTGGAGAAAATGATCCGCTCGCAGCATGAACTGAAAGCACGAAGTGCGTAGTCCAGTGGCGTACGCGGCATGAAATCCAATGGTTGAGAGGAAATGGACTGGATGAATTTGTCTCGCGTCAGGTCTCTTGGCACGGCCTCGGTTGCAGCTGTCTTTGCCGTATTCGGTCTCAGCGCCGCACGTGCGGCGGCATTTGATACTCCGCAAAGCACGCTGCATCATGCCAGGCCGCAGTCGCGGCTCAGGGAGCCGCACCATGCCACAGCGCATCACGCCGCAACGCATTCATCGCAATCTACGGCCACGCGCAGGAATTCATCCCGCGTAATCGCCCAGTCCCCGACGGCCAGCGCCCGCCTGCAGCGGGTTTCTGTCACCCGCCACCATCATTATTACGAGCGCTTCACGGCCAGTTCGTTTGTACAAGGCGAGATCGGCGCCGGTGATGTGACGGCCGGTGAAGATCCAGTGGTGCGCCAGGCCGCGATCGACGCTCTCGGCGATATGAACGGCACCGCCGTGGTCATCAATCCCGCCAATGGCCGCATCCTGGCCATGGTCAACCAGAAGCTGGCGCTCTCGCCGGGCGCAGAGCCCTGCTCCACGATCAAGCTCACCGTGGCCCTGGCCGCGCTTTCTGAGGGCCTTGTCACCCGCGATACGCAGGTGCAGCTGGCCGGCTTCCGCATGGACATGACCCAGGCGCTGGCCAAGAGCAACAACCTCTACTTCGAGGAGATGGGCCGCGAACTGGGCTTCGATCGCGTGCGCCATTACGCCACGCAATTCGGGCTGGGCGAGCTGGCCGGTTACAACATTGCCGGCGAGCAGCTGGGTGTTTATCCCGATCAGCCGATCTCTCAAGCCGACGGCGGCGTGGCCCGCATGTGCAGCTTCGGCCAGGGCGTTTCTCTTACGCCGCTGCAGCTGGGCGCATTTGTCGCCGCCATCGCGAATGGCGGAACCCTCTATTACCTGCAGCATCCCACCACACCCGAAGAAGTGGCCGATTTCCAGCCCAAGGTAAAGCGCACGCTCGATATCGCCCGCTACGTTCCCGACGTGGAAGACGGCATGGCGGGCGCGGTGGAATATGGAACCGCGCGCCGGCTCCGCGCCAACTTCAACCAGCTGCCTGTCTTCGGCAAGACCGGGACCTGCTCGAACGATGGCACGCGCTACGGTTGGTTTGCTTCCTACTCTCAGTCGCCGCAGGGCGCACTGGTGACGGTGTTCTTCCTGGAAGGCGGCCGGCCCACCTTTGGCCCGCGCGCCGCCGAGCTTACCGGCGAATTCTACAAGAATCTCTGGGACCGCGACTACTTCGCCTTGAAGAATCAGGATGCGCAGAACGCTCCAGCAGCCGCGCCTGCCCGCAATCCCGCGCCGGCCCTTCCGGCCCCGGCCGCTCCCACACCGGCCGTGCAGTAGCTGAGTAGCAGCTTCGATCCGCATCTTCAGCATTCGTAAAAGCGACGCCCTATGTCCGGGCGGCGCAAATACAAAAGGCCTGTCATCCTGAGCGAGCTTCGGCGCATTTATGCGCCAAAGCGAGTCGAAGGATCTGCGGTTGTTCTTTCCATCCTGCCCACCGAACTTTCGGGAAGACGCATTGGCTCGCGAGCGGTCATTGCACATCGAGTCTTTTCAGATCGGCAATCGGCTATCCTGAATGACGATGAGCAAACTGCATTGGGTCCTGGCCGGCATCGGCGACATTGCGCGCAAGCGGGTCATTCCTGCCATTCAAGCGGAGCCGCGCAGCACACTTTACGGATTCGTCACGCGCGACGCGGCCAAGGCGCTTGAGTTTCCCGGCGCGAAGTCATGGGCCACCGTGGAAGAAGCGGTCGCCGATCCGGCTGTCGACGCCGTGTACATCGCGCTGCCCGTGGCGCTTCACGCCCATGCGGCTATCACAGCCCTCCGCGCGGGCAAACATGTTCTCTGCGAAAAGCCCATGGCTATCGATTTCGCGCAGGCGCAGCAGATGGTGGCCGAAGCGCGCGCATCCGGACGTTTTCTCGGTGTCTCGTATTATCGCCGCCTCTACCCCAAGCTTATCCGCGCCCGGCAACTTGTAAAGGAAGGCGCCATCGGCCGGCCCTTGCTGGCCGAGGCCAACTGCCACAGCTGGCTCGACACGGAAGGCCGCGATTGGCTGCGCGATCCGGCGCTCGCCGGCGGCGGCCCGCTTTACGACATCGCCTCGCATCGCATCGACGCCATGAATTTTCTCTTCGGCAAGGTGGAGCGCGCCTGCGGCCTGCTGTCGAACACCGTGCATCGCATGAGCGTAGAGGATTCCGCGACCGTGCTCATGCAACTCCCCGCCGGCGTCCACGCCGTCGTCGACGTGCGCTGGAACTCGCACGTGCCGCGAGATCAGTTCCGCATCATCGGCGAGGACGGCGAGATCAATCTCGATCCGCTCAACGGCCCGGAGTTGCGTATCAATATTCGTGGCCAGGGGATTCGTGGAGAGGGGCTTCGCGAAGAGAGCCGCATGGAGAATTTACCGCCCCACGCCAACCTGCACTACCCCGCGGTCGAGAATTTTGTAGACGCCGTTCTTGCCAATGACCCCGCCCGCCTCGCCTGCCCCGCCGAGCAGGCCGCCTGGGTGGATTGGACTATCGAACAGGTGGTTGGCGAACAGGTGGTCCGTTCCCAGGCAAAACCCTCCTGAACCCGCCCTACGATTTTTCTCGCGGCTTTTGCGACGAATTCGATTAAAGTACATCCGATAGGTGTGGTCGATTCTTCCCCGTTCTCCAGCCTGCGGAGTTGGGCGTTCTGATTCCCCACATGCCGCACCTAGGATCTATTGATGGCGCTGCCGACTGACATTCTGTTGACCTACGGGTACGTGCTGCTCTTCGCCTGGGTACTGGTGGAGCAACTGGGCATTCCGTTGCCCGCCACGCCGGTGCTGCTGGCGGCCGGCGCGCTCTCGGCCGACGGCCCCTTGCACTTCTTTCTGGCCCTTGCGCTCGCTGTGGTTGCCGCGCTCATCGCCGACGGGGTGTGGTTCTTCATCGGGCGCAGTCATGGGCACCGCGTTCTGCGCCTGCTTTGCAAACTTTCGCTCGAACCCACCACCTGCGTTCGCCGCACCCAGGACTCCTTCGCGCGCCGCCGCGGCATCATGCTCATGTTTGCCAAGTTCGTGCCCGGCCTGGGGATCCTGGCGCCGCCGGTGGCCGGTGAGAACGGCATGGGTTTCGGAGTTTTTCTGTTTTTTGACGGCATCGGCGCAACGCTTTGGGCGGGAACGCTGCTGGCTGCGGGCCGCTTCTTTGGCGACCTGCTCAAGCGCAACGCAGGCCTGCTCAGCTGGGTGGGGCGCTTCTCAGGCGCATTGCTCGTTCTCGGCATCATCGCATTCTTCCTGGTCCGTCTCTATCGCCGCCGGGTAGTGCTGAAGCAACTGGCCTCCGCGCGCCTTGAGCCGGAGGACCTGAAGCGCCAGCTCGACGCGGGAGAGCCGGTGTGGATCATCGACCTGCGCCACCCGCTGGAACTCTTGCCCGAGCCCTTCACGCTGCCCGGCGCGCGGCACTTCTCGCCCGACGCGCTTGCCGAGCGCCATAGCGAAATTCCGCGCGATCAGGACGTCGTGCTCTATTGCACCTGTCCCAGCGAGGCCACCGCGGCCAAGACAGCCTTGACGCTGCACCGCCTCGGCATTGACCGCGTGCGCCCCCTCCGCGGCGGCTACGACGAGTGGAAGCGGCTGGGCTTCCCGCTCGATGCGATTCCGCCCGTCAACCCCATCGTGACGGTCGTGCAGCCCGCACATTGAAGCTTTAAATCGCCCGCACGATCGACGTCGATTTGTAGCGCTGGCCTCCCGGCCGGCTGTGGTGCGGGCGTCCCCGCCCGCACCTGCCTTCACTCACTTCACTCGCTTCACTTCCTTCACGCCCGTCACGCCATTCGTGAAAGGGCACGACTTCAGTCGTGCCGAAAACGAACACTCCTAATTGTTATCCTGAGCGACCTCGCGCTTTTCCATCACAAAGTGATGGAAAAGCGCGAGGGAGTCGAAGGATCTGCGGTTGCTCCTCTTGCTCCCGCGCTCCCCATCTCCTCTCCGCCTTCAGGCATTACGATGGGGGAGGTAGCATTACCGCTGTCAGGAGCACGTCCGTGGCATACGACGATCTGCGCGACTGGATCAAAGCGCTCGAAAAACACGGCGAGCTTCGCCGCATCCGCGAGGAAGTCTCACCCGAGCTCGAAATCACCGAGATCACCGATCGCGTGAGCAAGATTGGCGCGCGCGTCGGCGCGAAATCCGATTCGACGAAGCAGACCTACGCTCCCGGCGGCCCGGCATTGCTGTTTGAGAACGTCAAAGGTCACCCCGGCCACAAGGTCTTGATCAACCAATTCGGCAGCGAGCGGCGGATGGCGCTAGCGCTGGGCGTCGATCGCATCGACGACATCGCCGAACGCATCCACGCGCTGATCAACGTGAAGCCGCCGTCGGGCGGCTTTCTCGACAAGCTGAAAATGCTGCCGCAACTGGCCGAACTGGGCAATATTTTCCCCAAGCTCGTATCCGCCAAAGACGCCCCGTGCAAGGAAGTCATTCGGCGCGACCACTTCGATCTCAATTTCTTCCCGATTCTCAAGTGCTGGCCGCACGATGGCGGACGGTTCATCACGCTGCCCTGCGTGCACACGCGCGACCCGCGTAATGGCAAGCGCAACATCGGCATGTATCGCATGCAGGTGTACGACGGCCAGACCACAGGCATGCACTGGCAGCGGCAAAAAGTCGCCGCCGAGCACTATCGAGAGGCGCTGCGCCAGGCGGCATCGGCCGGCGCCGAGTCCGATCCCGCGTTGAACGCGTCAGCAGCAAGGGTCGCGATGATGGCCGAGTCCGCCGGCGGCGCAGTCACCATTCGCGATCAGTCCGCGAGCGCAATTCCGCAACTCGCACTGGGCAACTTGAAGGGCTCGCGGCTTGAAGTGGCCGTCGCCATCGGCACCGATCCCGCGACGACTTTCTCCGCCATCGTTCCCGCGCCGCCGGAAGTTGAGGAGTTTCTCATCGCCGGCTTCCTGCGCGGCAAGCCGGTCGAGATCGTCAAGTGCGAGACCGTCGATCTTGAAGTCCCCGCCCACGCCGAAATTATTCTCGAAGGCTACGTGGAGCTCGGCGAGCTGCGCTCCGAGGGCCCTTTCGGCGACCACACCGGCTTCTACACGCTACCGGACGAGTACCCGGTTTTTCATCTCACTTGTATTACCCATCGTAAAGATCCCATCTACGCCGCGACCATCGTCGGCAAGCCGCCCATGGAAGACGCGTGGATGGGTCGAGCCGTCGCACGCATCTTTCTGCCCGCGATGAAGATGACCATCCCCGAGCTGGTCGATATCAATCTGCCCGTCGAAGCCGTCTTTCACAACCTGATGATCGTATCGATCAAGAAGAGCTATCCCGGCCACGCGCGCAAAGTGATGAACGCGATCTGGTCGCTCGGCCAGGCCATGTTCACCAAGTGCATCATCGTGGTCGACGAAGACTGCGACGTCCAAAACATTCCCGAGGTCGTGCTGCGCGTGGCGAACAACATCGATCCCAAGCGCGACATTCAATTCACTCTCGGCCCCATCGATTCGCTCGATCACTCGAGCCGCTTGCCCAATTACGGGTCAAAGATGGGAATTGACGCCACGCGCAAGTGGAAGGCCGAAGGCTTCGAGCGCCCGTGGCCGGCGATGATCGAGATGGACCGCACGACCAAGGCGAAGATCGATGCGATGTGGGCGAAGCTGGGGTTGTAAAGAGTTTCGAGAAGTCGAAACCTCAGGACCAATCTGCTCCTCCACGTGCACGTTGGCGAGTGCACGTGCGGGCGCCTCGGCGATTGACCACTCTTCTATGATAGTTAGGCCAATCCGTGTTCAATCAATGAGCAACATTCTCGTCCAAATTCCTTTAACGCGTCTCGCACTGGTTAAAACCAATAGTAACCATTGAAACGCCCAAAAGTGTTCATGCTTCATTAGAATCTTCCGATAAATCGCACATTGCCACAAATTCCCTGCTTGAACCAAGGAGTTTCCATGCGCGCATTGTGCGAGCTCAGTATCCGTTGCGTGCGACGTGTCGTGCGCCCGCTTCAATGCGCTGTATTACTGAGCGCCATCGCGTTCATTCTCATGCCCGTGACCCGAATCGAGGGCCAGAGCGCAAGCTCTAAGCCGGATACGCCCCGCATCGTGAGCCGCATCGATAATTCCGTGCTGACGACCATCCCCGGCAGCACGCATCCCGCCGTCCGGAACGCCATCGACAATGGCCGATTGCCGTCAATGGAGCCCATGACCGATCTGATTCTTGTGCTCCAGCCCTCCGCGGCCCAGCAGGCTGCGCTCAAGTCCTTCAACGCGCAGCAATACGATCCGACCTCGCCTGAGTATCATCAGTGGCTCACGCCGGCCGAGTTTGGCGCGAGCTACGGGGTCTCGGAGACGGATCTCGAAACGGTGACAAACTGGCTCCAGAACCTGGGGTTCTTTATCGATGAGATTCCGCCTTCGCACACCAGCATCCGCTTCAGCGGCAACGTGGGCCAGGTCGAGACCGCCTTCCATACCGAGATGCATTCCATCACTTCCGGCGGCGCTGCGCATATCGCCAACATAAGCGACATCAGCATTCCCACGGCGCTTGCGCCCGTGGTGGTGGGTGTCAAGTCCTTGCATAACTTCTACGCCAAGCCACTCCATCATGCATTGTCCCCGGCTGGCGGCAGCGCGCCGGGTGCGTCGGCACTCTCCTCTGCGCCAGGCGGCCTGCGCCCAGGTTACGCGCCCGGCGACGGCTACCAGTTGCTGGTGCCCTACGACCTGGCGACGATCTACAACTACAAGTCGCTATGGACCGCTTCCAAGCCGATCAATGGGACGGGACAGACCGTTGCGATTGCCGGAACCAGCAACATCGTGCTCAGCGATGTGGCCACTTTTCGCTCGGCCACGGGGTTGCCTGCAAATGTCCCCAAGGTCATCGTCACCAACGCCGACCCCGGAACCACCATCCTGCTCGACGACCGGTTTGAAAACACGCTGGACGTGGAGTGGTCGGGCGCAGCCGCTCCCGGCGCGTCGATTGTGCTCGTCACTTCAAGCCAGACCAGCCAGACCACCGACGCCTTGTACGCCAGCGAAAGCTACATCATCAATAACAATGTCGCCAAGGTCATGAGCGTCAGCTACGGCGAGTGCGAGCTCGGCATGGGAACCGCCGGCAACCAGGAGTACAACAACCTGTGGCAACAGGCTTACACGCAGGGCATCGCCGTCTTTGTCTCGAGCGGCGACTCCATGGCGGCGGTGTGCGACGACGGCTACTACAACCCCGGCGCAGATTACGCGGCGGAATTCGGACTCAGCGTCAGCGGCATGACCAGCACGCCCTATAACGTGTCCGTCGGCGGCACCGACTTCAACTCCACCAGCTCCAGTTGGAGCGGCGCCAATAACAGCACCAATATGTCCAACGCCACCGGTTACATTCCCGAGGTTCCGTGGAATGACACCATCACCAATCCCATTCTCACTGCAAGTTTCAACGGCCAATTGGGCGTCAATTACAGCGCCGAGCAATGGGCAAACTACCTGCTGAAAAACGACGGCATCGACAGCGGATTATATGACGAGGTCATTCCACCTACGGGCGGCTCGGGCGGCGTGAGCAATTGCACCACGTCCAACGGCAGCACTCCCTCCTCGTGCAGCGGCGGTTACGCCAAACCCAGTTGGCAAACCGGCGTCACCGGAATCCTCTCTACCGACAAGCGCACCGTTCCCGACGTTTCCCTCTTCGCTTCGAACGGCTTTCTCGGCATCACGTATCTGATCTGCGATACGCAGCCGCCGGGCTTCTCCAGTCCTATTGCCTGCAGCTATCCCGCCAACGCGCTGGACATGGCCGTGGGTGGAACTTCGGTTTCGAGCCCTGTGATGGCTGGCATCATGGCGCTCATCAATCAGAAAGCCGGCGTCTCGCAGGGCAATCCAAATCCCGTACTGTATGCCCTGGCAGCCAAGCAATCCTGGAGCGGCTGCAGCACGGAGACCACGACCGGCTCTAGCAGTTGCTACTTCAACGACGTCGACACCGGCACTATCGCGCCCGTCTGTTACGGCGGCACGACAAACTGCACTCCGCAAACCTCGGGAGACGCTCTGGGTGTCATGCCTGGCTACGCGGCCACAGCCGGTTATGACAAGGCCACGGGACTCGGCTCGCTCAATGTCGCCAATGTAGTGAACGGATGGCCCGGAGCTGCGGCGACGTCTCCGGCGCCGGCGTCGACCCTGTCCACGACAAGTCTCACTTTCTCTTCAACCGCGATCAATGCCTCGTCTGCCACGCAATCCGTCACGCTCAGCGGCCAATAAGGAGAGGGCGGGGCGCTCGGGCGAGCGGCCCGCCCCACACCAGCACCTACACCAATGAATCCGGGTGCCCCACATCTCGCTTTTGAGATGTGGGAAACCCCGAAACCCGACCGCGACCCCCACCCAACCGCTAACCACTAACTACTAACCCCTGAATCCGGCGCCAGCAGAATGATCTTCCCAATGCCGCCCTTCTCCCCCAGCACGTGCGCTTCAGCCGCGTCACGCAACCGCATGCGGCGGCCAATCGGCAAAATGAACTTGCCGTCGCGCACGTCATCGGCAAACTCGCGCACCTTGGATGGATCAGGCCGGGCACCCACACGCGTAGTCTTTACGGTCGGATTTTTGGCCGCCGCACTTTCCGGCAACATCGTCGTATAGCCAAAAGACCCGCCCGGCTTTATTCTCGCGATCAGCTTCCCCGCAACGTCACCGCCAACCGTATCCGCAATGGCATCCACTAAGGGGAATTTCTCAATCGCCTGATCATCGTCAATCGCGAGCACGTCAGAAACCCCGAGAGCCCGTGCGTCTTCCAGTTCCTTTCCGCGAACCCCCGCAATCACCTGCGCGCCAATCTTCTTCGCCGTATGCACGGCCGCGCGCCCCACGCCGCCCAGCGCTCCGGTGATCAGAACCACCTGTCCCTTTTGCACGTTGGTCGCAATGCGCACAAGCTGGTCACCCGTGAGCGAAATAAGCGGGATCGCCGCCGCGTCCGCCAGGTCCACGCCATCCGGCAGATGGGTCACTTCCGAATCGTCCACTGCAACCAGCTCGGCATAAGTTTTGTTCGAGAGTGCAAGAACGCGGTCGCCCACTTTAAAGTGCTTCACATTGGCGCCCACCTGCCGCACGATGCCGCTTATATCGCGGCCCAGAATTGCCGGCAATGTCAACGGATACATTTTCTGTATCGCACCGGAACGCAGTTTCCAGTCAATGGGATTCACGCTCGCAGCGGCTGCCGCGATCAGCACCGTATTTCCGCTCACCTGCGGCGAGGGAACGTTGTCTTCAAATTTTAGATTCTCCGGACCGCCGTACTCATGCAGCACCACTGCTCTCATCATGTACCTCCCGGTACTTCAGGCTTACTGAACCTCAGAGTCAGATGCGCGGAAACCGGCTCGCGTCTCAACAGAATCATTTCCGGATTGCCGGCGAATTGCCTGCAACTCCGCTTTGCTGCGCACGCATCAGCCAGGAAGCGGGCATCGCCGGCGAGCTCACGCTGCTGCTGCCTCAGCAATCGGGCGATGCCGCCTTTCTATGCCGCGCTTCTCAATTCGGCGTCGGCTGCTCATCGATATGGTCGATCACCAGAACCGGTTCCGGACGCTTCTCTTTTACCAGTTTCAATCCAAGCTGCTTGCTGACCGCGTCATAAAACGGCACCGCCCCGTTCGGATCGGTCGCAGTTTCGCCTCCCGCATCGGACGGAGGAGCCTGTCCTCCGACGCCCGGCATATGATCTCCCGAGCTCCAGTTCAGCGTAAAATCCCAGCCCCCTGAAGGCCCGTCTTGTCCACCGGAGGGTAATGGAGATACCACGCCGCGAAGGTAGGAAATAGCTCGGCGGCCTGTGCCATGGTCACATTCTGGCAGGTCACCAGCATGTTCATGATGGGTTGGGCAGCCGGCCCCGGCCCCACATTGCACTGCGCCCGTTCCGTCGGATCTGCCTTGGTCATCTTCGGTTTCACGGCCACTAAGGTGTACGCATCCTCAGGCAAGTTATCCGTGTGCGTCTTCATCTCAAAACGCTCGATCAAAAGTTGCTTGAGCATTTCGCGCAAGTCCTCCAATGCAATCGGAGGTATCCCCTGCATCGTGCTGCCGCCTTGCACCATGTTGTCTGACGCCACCTTCGCTTCCACGTCAATCTTGTCTGAGTCCAGCCACTTGGGCGCCCCCATCATCTGTTCCGTAGCGTTGAAGTCAAGGTCCCAGGCAAAATCGATCAGAAATTTCAACGGCAGCGCGTGGAATGAGAGCCCGTCGCGTTGGATTCCGCCGCCGTTCGGTTTCTCGTCGGGCGCGCTGGGCTTGATGGTCGCAACTTCGAATTGGGGCGGTGGCAGCGGCGGCATGATCTTCGCCAGATCGGGCGCACTCGGAGTGGGCGTTTCGTTCACGCTGTCGACAATGAGCACTGGCCGGGGTGCGGTCTCAAGCGTAAGCTTGAGGCCCAGTTCCTTATCTACGGCATCGAAGATGGAGATGCCATCGGACCCTGCGCGAGAGAGGGCTCCGCGAGGAGTCCACTTGAGGTCGAAGTCGTACGCCCCTTTGAGTCCGGTGGAATCGACGACCGGGTTGGTAAGATACCCGCCCGCCATCATGTGCAC
>Ga0182024_10019669_pt1 | contig 12417 bp, 7 predicted proteins | sample P32metaG_FD_120480 | JGI IMG/M metagenome (GOLD analysis project Ga0182024, IMG submission 120480) | Permafrost microbial communities from Stordalen Mire, Sweden - P3-2 metaG (Illumina Assembly) | ecosystem: Environmental > Terrestrial > Soil > Wetlands > Permafrost | place: Sweden: Stordalen...
CTGGAAATTGGGCGGGTTGCCGTCGAGGCAATTCCAGACGCCATAGACGCCGTTGACCGGTACTGGATTGAAGCCATGCAGGCAGAGATTGATGCTGGTCGGATCGGTCGCACCGTTCGGGCAGAGCGTCTGACATTGACCGCCGGGTCCAGGCAACGTGTCGTGCGGACAGCATATGAAGCCCGGTTGCGGTGTGGTGCCGGGAGTGGGGCACTGAGTCGGGCAGTTCGGACCCTGACAGGGTGGTTGCGGGCAATTTGAACCCTGACAGGGCGGCTGCGGACAGTTCGGACCCTGACAGGGCGGCTGCGGACAGTTCGGACCCTGACAGGGCGGCGGTGCGCACAATCCGTTTGGCTGCACTGTCACGCCGATCGGGCAGCACTGGGTGGTCGGATAGCCAAACTGACCCGGCGGGCAGAGCTGCTGGCACGTGCCATTGAGGCCGATCTGGTCTGCTCCTGGTCCCGAGCACCCCGGTGGCGGCTGGCAGACGATCGCGTTGTTGAGGCCGGGATCCGCCTGCAATGTCCAGCTCGCCGGACAGTTCGCGGCGTTGGTGTAAGGCGATTGGGCGATGCAAGCGATTGATGAAACAGAAATTGCCGGCCACGGTACTGGGGGATTGGGGGCCGAGCCGTTGAGGCAAAGGAGTTGGCCGTTGCTGGCCACGGGATTGTATCCCATTGCGCACAACATCAAGCTCTGCGGATCAGTCGCGCCGTTGGGGCACAGCGACTGACATTGACCGTTGCTGCCCGCTAACTCGCCGAACGGGCAGCAGGTGAAGCCCGGCTGCTGCGATCTGCCTGGACCGCACGCGCATTGACCGTTCGGCCCCGGCGGCATGCCGCCCGGACAGGTGCACTGGCCGTTGACCATTTGCTGCCACGACTGACAGCACTGACCGGCCGGGGTCACCTGGCTCGGCGGACAATAGGACAGGTGCGGAGGCCCAATGAGCCAGCCTGGCAGCGGGAACGGCAACGCAACGACCGGAATTCCGGGAAGCGCGGCCTGGCCGCAGATCCTCGGGATCGCGATATCGCCCATATGGCCGCGCGCGGCGGGATCGTCGAGCTGGGCGGCATAATCGACGAAATAACTCTGTAGCGGCGGAGCATTCTCCGGCACGACGAGGTCGATGGCATTGCCTTGCAGACCGTTGAGATAAAGCGACCCCAGCGCCGCAAGCTGAGCGGCGAGGTTTGGATCGGCGGCGTTGCGCAAGTCCTCGCCGGTCGACCAGACAAAACCGCTGCACGATGTGGGGTCGAGCTGGCCGTTCGCGGTGTAGCCGTAGCCGATGGCGACGCCGCCATTGGCATTGGTCATCGGAGCCGGGAAGCCGATTGCATATTGATCCGGAGCGGGCTGCCACCCGCCCGGCGCGCCGGGCTGCGGTGAATAGCGCAGCACGGCGCCGATCCCCGGTTGCGCAACCACCATCAATTCATAATCGCCGGTCGGCGCGGCGCGCTCGGCGAGTAGCATGTCGCCCTGATCGTCGAAGGCGATTTTCGAAATCTCGGTCGGGCCTTCCGCCGCCGGCACCTGCACTTCGATGCGGGCGTCGCCGCCGAACGAACCGTCGGGCGCGAGGCCGACCGACCAGATTTCGAGATTTTGCGCCACGGCGTAAAACAGCCGCCCGGCATGCACCCCGAGGCCGAAGATGCGCCGCTCCGGCGGTGCATAGTCCCACGTTGCCGGATTATCGCTCGAGAATTGCGGGCTGGTGATGTCGAGGTGGCTTGGCGTGTAGGGAACCTGCGGCTGCCCTGCCGCGGCGAGGCCTTGCACGCCGTGATCGTACCGGCCGATTTCCTTGCCGGAGAGATTGAAGCGATGGATCATGCCGGTTTGACGGTCGGCAACGAGCAAGGAACCGGAGGCCGCGTCGAATGCGAGCCCGCCGAGCGCGGGACCCGAATTGGCAACACCGTTGAGCGTGACCTTGGCGAACAGGCTGACGGCGCCGGTCACGCCGTCGATGCGCCAGATCGATCCCGGCCCGCCGCCCTGCGCCGATCCAAATAATCCCGTCACGAAGCCCTTAACGCCCCCGGGCGCCGCCGGTCCGAACAGGCCCGCCATGAAGGTTGCGCCGGGCGCGCCCTGATGCAGGCGCGTCGGCGCACCGCCCTGCCCCGGCACGACAATCGGCAAACCATAAGCGGACGTGGCCGCGACATAGATGTTCGGCGGCGTGGCGTTGTCGAGCGTCACGCCGAAGACCTGGCCTACCTGCGCGGCCGTGACCGTGAAAGGATTCGGCGCCGGTATCACCTGGGCTTGCGGGGGCGCGCCCGGCGCCCGCAGATCGAAGACGCGCGCCGATGGACCGTTGGGATCGATGAAGGTCAGGTCGCCGGGATCCGTTCCCGGCGCTATCAAATCCGGCGGCGGGGCGCCAGAAAAGCCCGTTACGATCGCGTTGCCGGGAGCCAGGATGCCGGGAGCCGGCGTTTGCGCCGATGCAGTGTCGAGGCCCGCGATCGCCGCGATCAATATCGCGATACCAGCGAGCGTTCCGGCAAACGATTTCCAGCCTAGAGGAAAATAAAAAAAACTGCGCACCGCAACGCCGGCGCGTCGGACATTCAAGTTGAGGCCACCCCTGCTCAACTTCGACACCTCAGACCGCGTGCACAGCGGTCCGCAAGATCATGCCCCGCTAATCCGGCGCGTGCAAGAGACTCGCAAGCGCCCCGTCGCAACATCGTCACAGCCGCTGCATGCGGCCGAGCAGCGACGAACGCCGGCGGTTTCCGCAAGCCGCGTGCGATCGGTCAGTCGGCGTGAACGCGCGCGTTGGCGATCTGGTCCTTAAGCGCGGCAACGCCGACCGCGCCCGGTACGACAGCTTTGCCGATGATATAGCCGGGCGTGCCGTTGATGCCGATGGCGCGCGCGAGTTCGGCGTCCTCGTCGATCGTGGCGCGGACCTCGTCGCTGTCCATGTCCTTTTGCAGCCGCGTCAGGTCAAGGCCGGCGGCCTGCGCCGCAGCGAGCGCCTTTTCCTTATTCGCCGGTCCGCTATCGCCCAAAAGCTGACGGTGGAACGCCAGATATTTATTGCCGTCCTGCATGCGGACCGCGACCGCGACATGCGCCGCATCGACCGAGCCGGGCCCGAGAATCGGAAACTCCTTGAGCACCACTTTGAGCTTGCGATCGTCATCGAGCAGCGTCAGCAGAGCAGGCAGCGCCCCCTTGCAGTACCCGCAATTGTAATCGAAGAATTCGACCATCGTGACATCGCCGTTCGGATTGCCGAGCGTGACCTGGTGCGCGGAGCCGAACAAGGCGGCGGCATTTTTCTTGACCGCATCGGACTGGTTGACGGCCGCCGCAGGATTGGCGGTCGGGGCCGGCGCGCCGCCGGCCGCCGGCTGCTGTTTGAGCGCATCGACAAGAACGTTCATCAAAACATCGGGATGTTTGACGACGTAATCTTTGACGATTTCGCCGACGGCGTCAGGATGCGCCGCGAGATATTGTTTGACGACGGCATCGAGCTGTTCGTGCGCCTCCTCAGCCTTGGTTATGGAGGCGGGAAGCAAGATCAGCAGCGCGATTGTCGCCGTCGCGGCAATCCAAGACATCACACGACTCACTATCCTCTCCATCGCCTTCACACCTTCTCACCATATCCAATCACACGGCACATTCTGCGAATTTATCAGTTCTCGGTCAGATAGACCATGCGGCAGCGAGCGTGACGGTAAATTCATATAACGCCCACAAGCACGACCTCATGTTCAAAGTTAATATCGGGCGCTCGGGTTCTGCAGGCCGGATCGCCGGATCCTACTTACCGGCGTTACCCTCGGCGCGCTCCACACCCGACGTGCAGCATTCGTTTTTGGACGCCTGCGGCACTCGGCTTTTGAGCCAGCACCGCGCCTGAGGACCTTGCACGCCGGGCTGCACATAAGTCCAAGCCGCGCACTTCGCGTCGGACCGGCAAGCATCCTGGCAAAGCTTTGGTTCTGCCGATGCATTCCAGAAGTTGGAATAGTCCGCGCCATACAGATCGACGCCGATTGCCATGCTGCCGACGCTCGGTGCCGGTGCGGCGGGCAACGTCGCGTTGGCTTTTGCCTTAGCCTTGGCCGCGAGGAGGCTGGCGTCAAGCTTCGTAAGATCGTCCGCAATCTCGTCGTGGCTCGCCCCGCGAAGGCAGTCGGTCGTAACCAACTCCGCATGCGGTGTGGTGAAGTGATGCTCGTCGTCGGTCGCCTCGACCAGGAATTGATCAACCTGTCGGCCGGCCTTGCGAAGCTTGTCCACGAATGGGGTCTGGTTCTGCGGCTTTACCACCGTGTCCTGCGGATCGGTAATCACAAGAATTTTGGCTGAAGGGTTCTTCGCAATGTCCGCGACATGGGCGGAAGCATCGAAATACTGCAGCGCCGGGTCCGGCGATTTCGGCATCGGATTAGGGGCCAGGATGCCATCGGCAGGTACGGCGCAGCCGATGTCGCTGCGTAATGCAAGCAACGCGCCGACAAGAAGACCCCCGCCCGAGTGTCCATAGACGTGGAAACCGTCGAATTTGTAGCGCTGCTTGATGGCCTCAAGGGCGATATTGGTGGCCTGCACCTCCAACATGGTGTGGCGCTGTTTGTGCCAACCGGACGAGCCATCGCGACCCATGCGGGCGAGATAGATCGCCGTCGTCTTTTGCTTTTTCGACATCTGGTCCGCGTACTTGACCAGATCGTCGGTATTCGTGTCCGGGAGACCCGGCGGGACCAACCACGCTCCGGTTTTCGGATCGACGTTGAAGCCCAAATCGCCCTGCAGGAATACGACCGGCCGTGAGCCTTCGCCGCCGGCGGTGGATAGATAGTAGCGCATGCAAAGATTGCGCCCCATCGCATTGATCCATACCGCCTGCGGGATAGCGGCGCATTGCGGCTGCGTCATAACAATGCCGCGCGCAACGTCGGTCATCAGGATGATGTCCGCACGTGCCGCCACTGCCGCCAGCAGACTCAGAATGACGGCGGTGCCGGCCCAGCGCACGCCGCTCTCGAGAAATGCCGGTACACGGCGGAGAAGCAGCCTAATTCGATCCATCCAACAGCCGCCGCGCGATCACCTGCGCCTGGATTTCGGCGGCGCCCTCGAAAATACTGAGGATGCGCGCGTCGCAGAGAATGCGCGACACCGGAAATTCGACGGCAAAGCCGTTGCCGCCGTGGACCTGCACGGCATTGTCGGCCGCGGCCCAGGCAACCCGCGCCGCGAGCAATTTTGCCATGCCGGCCTCGAGATCGCAACGCCGCCCGGAATCCTTCTGCCGCGCGGCGTAATAGGTGAGCTGGCGCGCGATCATGATCTCGACCGCCATCATGGCGATCTTGTCGGCCACGCGCGGAAAATTGGCGATCGGCTCGCCGAACTGCACGCGCGTCACCGCATAACCGAGCGCCTGCTCCATCGCCGCCTGCGCCACGCCGATGGCGCGCGCCGCGGTCTGGATGCGCGCCGCTTCGAAGGTCGCCATCAACTGCTTGAAGCCGAGGCCTTCGACGCCGCCAAGGAGGTTCTCCGCTTTGACGACGAAGCCGTCGAAGGCGATCTCGTATTCCTTCATGCCGCGATAGCCCAACACCTCGATCTCGGTGCCGGACATGCCGGAGGCCGGGAACGGATCCTCGTCGGTGCCGCGCGGCTTTTCCGCGAGCAGCATCGAAAGCCCGCGATAGCCGGTCTCGGCCGGATTGGTGCGCACAAGAAGCGTCATCAGATCGGCACGCACCGGATGCGTGATCCAGGTCTTGTTGCCGTAAACTTTATAGACGTCGCCCTGGCGCACCGCGCGCGTCTTCAGCGACGCCAGATCGGAACCGGTGTTCGGCTCGGTGAACACCGCCGTCGGCAGCACCGCGCCCGAGGCGATCTTCGGCAGCCATTTGCGCTTCTGCTCCTCGGTGCCGGACCCCAGGATCAGTTCGGCGGCGATCTCGGAACGGGTGCCGAGACTACCGACGCCGATATAGCCGCGCGAGAGCTCCTCGGAGACGACGCACATCGATTCCTTGCCGAGCCCCATGCCGTCGTAATCCTCGGGGATGGTGAGGCTGAAAACGCCGAGTTCCGACATTTGCGAAATGACGTCGAGCGGGATGTATTCGTTGTTGAGATGCCATTGCTGCGCGTATGGCGTCACCCGATCCTCGGCGAACTTGCGCATCTCCTCGCGGATCGACTCGAGCGTATCGTCGAGGCCGCAGGCGCCGACCGTCGCGCCATGCCGTTGCCGGATCAGCTCGGCGAGCCGCGCCCGGCGCAGTGCCGTATTGCCGGTGGCGATGAGATGCTCGACGGCGGGCGTCACCCGCGCCGCCACCGCGGCGGGCGTCAGACCGAGATCGGCGAGGCGCACGATCTCGCCCTGGCTCATGGGAATGCCGCCGGTGATTTGCGCGAGATATTCGCCGGCGCCGATGCGCACCAAGAGCTCTTCGATCTCGCCGAAATTTCCGGCGTCGGTAAGCCGCTGCGCATAGGCCGCGAGCTGCCGGATCGCCTCGGAATAAGTCGCGAGCCAGGCGAGGCCATGGGTGGCGCGCTGCTCGCGGTCGAACACGCGCGACACCGCGCGCCCCTCGATGGTCACGCGGTCCGCGACGGCGCGGCGGGCATCGCCAAACAGCGCTGCGACGGCGTCGGCCGCGTCGTTGAGCGTCGGGATCACGTCGTGGCCCGCGGGCATCTGGGAGGCGGCAAGCGGCATGACGGGTTCCGATGAGCTGGTTTGGGGTCCCGGCCAGCCCTGCGACATTACGCGTGCAGTGCACAAAAGCCAATGCGCTGCGGGCAAAAGCCTCGGCCAATCGCTGTCTTTCGCCGGTTATGACAACGATTCTTGCCAAATATTAACCATTTTACGGTGTGCTGGCGTGAATTGCCGCTGCGACGCGGTGGTCTCGTCCATCGGGTTCTCGATGTTCATCGCGCAGATCTTTTCCCGGCTTTCGGTGCGTGCCCGCATTGTCGTGCTCGCCGTCATTCCGCTGATCGGCTTTCTTGCCACCGGAATCGCCTTCGTGACCGGCGATGCCGAAGTCGGCAGCGCCTTCGACAGCGTGCACCGCGACACCGAGGTTGCCGGCGCGAGCAGCGATCTCAAGGCCGGCCTCCTCATGATGCGCGCGGCGTCGACCGAATTCGTCGCGCATCCCTCCGATGCCGAAGTCCAGGATTTCGACGACGGCCAAACGCTGGCGATGCAACGTCTCGATCGTATCGAGGCAAAGCTCGCCGCTTCGCAGCAAGACATCATCACGCCGCTGCGCATCACGGTGCGCGATCTCAAGACCAGTTTCGCCAGCCTGGTGAGCGAGCAGAAAGCGCTCGGCTTCAACGAGACCCAGGGCATAACCGCCCAGCTCATCGCGGCGAGCAATGCCATCGAGCACATCATCCACGACGATTTGTCGTGGGTCGCAGATAACGACAGCGCCAAGCTCCTGGTGTCCCTTCTCACCATGCGCCGTTACGAAATCGAGTACCGGCTGACGCGCGAGCGCGCCGCCGAGAAGAGCTTCCTCGACGAGATCAAGCGATTCAACGCGCTGTTCGAGTCGGTCGACGGTGCGCCGGAGATGAAGCAAAAGCTCAACAGCCAGGTCCAGAATTACAGCTATTCGTTCGCGCAATGGGTCGCCAGCACCGATAATATCGAGCCGCTGCTCTCTCTCATCAGCCACGACACCGAGAGCGTGCTGCCCGAGGCCGACAAGATCAGCGCCGCCGCGCGCGACAGCGCCAGCGACGCCGCGGCGGCGCTGGCATTGTCGCGCACGCATACGCGGCAATTCATCATCTGGGTGGGATTGGGCGCGGTGCTGATCGGGCTCGCTTGCAGCTGGCGCATCGGCCGCTCGATCACCAGCCCGCTCGAGGATCTCGGCGGCGTGATGAAGCGGCTCGCCGACGGCGACACCGCGGCGCGACCGGACGCGACCCATGTCGACGACGAGATCGGCGCCATGGCGCGCACCGTCGTCGTATTCCGCGACAATATGATCGAGCGCGAGCGCCTCTCCGGCGTGCAGAGCGAAGCGACCGCGGCGCGCGAGCGGCGCGGCGAGACGGTCGCCGCGATGATCCAGCAATTCCGTGCCTCGGTGGAGCAGGCGCTGGCGCGCTTGCGCGAGTCCGCGGGCCGCCTGGAAAGCGCATCGAGCGGCCTCAACACCGCCGCCGATTCGGTCAGCGCCGAAGCGCGCGCCGCCGAGAATTCGGTCGGCGCCGCTTCGGTGAACGTCACGACGGTAGCGAGCTCGATCGAGGAGCTCGCGGTCTCGATCGGCGAAATCGCCGCGCAGGCGACCAAATCGACCGACGTCGCCAGCCGCGCCGTCGCCGAATCGAAACGCACCGTCAACACCATGTCGGAACTCGGCACCGCCGCGAACCGCATCGGCGAGGTGATCGGCCTCATTCAGGCGATCGCCGGCCAGACCAATCTGCTCGCGCTCAACGCCACCATCGAGGCGGCGCGCGCCGGCGAGGCGGGCCGCGGCTTTGCCGTCGTCGCCTCCGAAGTCAAATCGCTCGCGGCGCAGACGGCGCGCGCGACCGAGGATATCGCCGCGCAGATCGGTTCGATTCAGTCGGCGACCGCCGACGCCGCACAGGCGATCGAGCAGGTTTCCTCGATCATCGACGACATGTCGGAGATTGCGACCTCGGTTGCCGCCACGGTCGAGGAACAGAACAACGCGGTCGCTTCGATCGCCGAAGGTGTCAACCGCGCCTCGACCGAGGCGCGCAGCGGCTCCGAAGCCATGAGCCGCGTCGCCGGCGCCTCGACCGGCGCGCGCGCCACCGCCGCCGACGTCAAGGGGCTCGCCGATGCGCTCGCCATCGAGGCCGAGAATCTGCAAACCGAAGTCCGCCGCTTCCTCGTCGACGTCCAGGCGGCGTAGCCCTCTCCGGCCTCGCGATAGCGGGGGAGGAGGAAGTCACGCTGTGCTATGAATAAAGCCTGCGCTCACCGCGGAGGCTGCCTCCCCTTGAACATGATCCGCCTGTGTTACCGCGTCGCCATGGACGCGTTCTATCGCTTCAATGCCGACGACGGCTGGGCGATCGCGAGCCATATCGCGCTGTCTGTCCTGATGTCGATGTTCCCGTTCCTGATCCTGGTGACCGCGATCGCCGGCTTCATCGGCTCGGAAGATCTCGCCGCCGAGGTGGCGCGAATGATCGTCTCCGCCTGGCCGCGCGAAGTGTCGAGCCAGATCGGCGGCGAGATTCACAATGTGCTGACCACCGCGCGCGGCGATGTTGTCACCGTGGGCGCGGTGTTCGCCATTTATTTCAGCTCGAGCGGCGTCGAGAGCCTGCGCATCGGGCTCAACCGCGCCTATGGACTCGTCGATCCACGGCCGTGGTGGCTCTTGCGGCTGGAATCGATCGGTTATGTGCTGGTCAGCGCGGTCGGGTTTTTGGCGCTGGCTTTTCTCGTCGTGCTCGGCCCGCTGGGCTTCAAGACCGCGCTGGCCTATGCGCCCTGGCTCGCCGACGTCGAAAGCCACTTCAACATCGGCCGCTTCTCGGTTGCAAGTATCTTGCTGACATCGTCGCTGCTGATCCTGCACATGTGGTTGCCGGCGGGACGGCGGCAGATCGAGAACGTCTGGCCTGGCATCGTCGCGACGCTGGCGCTATGGCTCGGCTGCGGTTTCGTGTTCGGCCGCTATCTGTCCGACTTCTCCTACACCTACGTGACGTATTATGCCGGCCTTGCCTCGGCGATGATGGCGCTGGTGTTTCTCTATTTCATCGCGTGGATCTTCATCTATGGCGGCGAGCTCAACGCCGCGATCGCGCGCGAGCGGACGTTTGCCACGATGGCGAAGTGACGCGTCAGGCCGAAGCGATCGCTTCGAGCACGTCCTCGAAATTGCGCAGCCCCGGACGCGGCGTGTTGACCAGCACCGCCATGTTGCCGGGCTTGTGCTTGTTGGTACGCATCAGCTCGTGGGCATAAGGAATCTTCTGCCACGGAAAAACGTCGCTCATGCACGGATCGATGCGTTGATCGAGCACGAACTGATTGGCGGCGCTCGCTTGCTTCAAATGCGCGAAATGCGAGCCCTGCACGCGCTTCTGACGCATCCAGACATAGCGCGCGTCGAACGTGATGTTGTAGCCGGAGGTGCCGGCGCAGAACACGACCATGCCGCCGCGCTTGACGACGAGGCACGACACCGGAAACGTCGCCTCGCCGGGATGCTCGAACACGATGTCGACGTCGCGCTTGCCGGTGATGTCCCAGATCGCCTTGCCGAAGCGCCGCGCCTCTTTCACCCAGATGTCGTATTCCGGCGTGCCGACCTTGGGCATGGCGCCCCAGCACTTGAATTCGCTGCGGTTGATCACGCCCTTGGCGCCGAGATTGAACACGTATTCGTTTTTGGAGTCGTCCGAGACGATGCCGATGGCGTTGGCGCCGGAGGCGGCGACGAGCTGCACGCCGAACACGCCGAGGCCGCCCGATGCGCCCCACACCAGCACATTGTCGCCGGGCTTGAGGATGTGCGGCGGATGACCGAACAGCATGCGATAGGCGGTCGCGAGCGTCAGCGTGTAACACGCCGATTCTTCCCAGGTCAGATGCGGCGGCTTGCGCATCAGCTGGCGCGACTGCACGCGGCAGAATTGCGCGAACGAGCCGTCCGGCGTCTCGTAGCCCCAGATGCGCTGCGACGGCGACAGTAGCGGGTCGCCGCCATTGCAATCCTCGTCGTCGCCGTCGTCCTGATTGCAGTGAATGATGACTTCGTCGCCGACTTTCCAGCGCTTCACTTTGGAGCCGACCGCCCAAACGATGCCGGATGCATCCGAGCCGGCGACATGGAACGGATTCTTGTGCACGTCGAGCGGCGAGATCGGCTGGCCGAGGCCGGCCCACACGCCGTTGTAATTGACGCCGCCGGCCATGACGTAAACCAGCACCTCGTCCTCGGCGATCGGCCAGGTCGGCACCACTTCGCACTGCATCGATTTTTCCGGCGGGCCATGGCGCTCCTTACGGATCGCCCAGGCGTACATTTGCGCCGGGACATGGCCGAGCGGAGGCATCTCGCCGATCTCGTAGAGATCCTTGAGCGGCGCGGCGGACGGTTTCTTCTGCGCGACGGCCATTGTCGACTCCGATCGAGCCGGCAGTCTGCCGCAGCTTATGTTGCAGCGCAATAATTACTTCGAGTGATATGCCTAGAGGGCCCATGCACGCTGACAGGGCTTGGGCAAATCTCTAAGCTTGGGGTGCGCAGGCAGACTGCGAGCAAGATCCTGACCATCGCAAGGCAGGGAATCAGGGGGAAATCATGGGCATCATTATTTGGCTGATCGTCGGCGCGATCGCAGGCTGGCTTGCCGGCATGATCGTCAAAGGCGGCGGCTTTGGGCTGATCGGCGACATCATTGTGGGCATCATCGGCTCGGTGATCGCCGGCTGGCTACTGCCGCGGATCGGGCTCTTCATCGGCGGCGACTTGATCGGCGACATCATCAACGCCCTTATCGGCGCGATCATCCTTTTGATCATCTTGCGCCTGATCAAGCGATAACACAGCGGAAAGGAATGCGCGGTATGGGAAGGCGCGAAGGGCGAAGCCTTCGCGCCAGCGCCCGCTATTCGACCGCGCTTCCAAATTACGCTTCAAAGAATGGCCACCGCTCAGATCGACAACAAGGCCGCACCTGACACCGCTTCGCCGCTCTCCGCCGCGCGCACGATCCGGCTGATCGGACTGACGCTGGCGCTCGGCTATCTGATCGTCCTCGGCGGCACGTTTCTCAAAGGCGATTTCCTCACCGACGCGCAGCGCTCGCCGATCGCCAACGACTTCGTCAATGTCTACGCGGCGGGCCGGCTGACGCTCGACGGCAATGCCGCCGCCGCTTACGACTGGCCGGTGCACAGGGCGGCGGAAGTCCGCGCCGTCGGCCACGATTTTGAAAACTATTACGGCTGGCACTATCCGCCGACTTTTCTGTTCGTTGCCGCCGCGCTGGCGACGCTGCCGTATCTTGTCGCGGCGATTGTTTCACTGGTCGCGACACTCGCCGCTTACGTCGCGGCGATGACCGGCATTCTCGGGCGCACCGGTATTTTCGTCGCACTCGGCTTTCCCGCCGCGCTGTGGAACGTCACCGCCGGGCAAAACGGTTTCCTCACCGCGGCGCTGATCGGCGGCACGCTCGGGCTTATGGAACGGCGTCCGGCGCTCGCCGGAATTTGTCTCGGTCTTCTCACCTACAAACCGCAATTCGGTCTGCTGTTTCCGATCGTGCTGATCGCGGACCGGCGCTGGCGCACGATCGCGGTCGCGGCGGGCGTGGCGCTCGCGCTTGGCGCGGTGTCATGGCTCGCCTTCGGCA
>Ga0182024_10019670_pt1 | contig 12417 bp, 12 predicted proteins | sample P32metaG_FD_120480 | JGI IMG/M metagenome (GOLD analysis project Ga0182024, IMG submission 120480) | Permafrost microbial communities from Stordalen Mire, Sweden - P3-2 metaG (Illumina Assembly) | ecosystem: Environmental > Terrestrial > Soil > Wetlands > Permafrost | place: Sweden: Stordalen...
ACCGTACCGACGGACAGCTCCTCGAGCCAATGCCGCCCCTTGGCGATAGACCCGACGAGTTTCGCGCGGGTCTCAGCCCGGATCGGTCGGTGGTCCGTGGGGGACGATGAGTGAAGTGCCGGAGAAATGATCTCGCGCGGCCGTTTGGCCGGCATCTTCTTCCAGGGAATCATCAAGATGTCAGTGGACGTATCGATTTGCGGACCGGTGCGATTGCGCTGAAGCTGATGGTGCTCGTCATGGACGTTGATGATTTTTTGTCTCGACTTCTTTCCAGGCGACCGTGTGGAATTGGTAGCAAGTCTAATCGCGAGATGGTTGAGCTTGACGTCGACCCGGGCGACATAGGTTGATATCAGGTCTTTGTCGTTCAGCTCGGGTTTCTCAGGCATATGGTCGCGTTCGTGTGCTCCGGCCCGCACCTGTTGACGGACCCTGGCAACGATCAATTGCTCAATCTCGACTGCCGGGACACGATTGACTTTGGCGGCCTTGGTTGGGTGGCCCTGATTTAGAATCGCCGAGATGTAATAGCGGTACCGGACACCGGCCTTGGTTGCGTGAGTTGGTGTCATCCGGTTGCCCCGATCATCAAAAATGAGGCCCATCAGAAGGGAGTCAGAGGCATATCGGGTTGTCGTATGATTGCTCCGCTGCTGGTCGAGCTTCACTTGAACGGCCTCGAATAGCTTGCGGTCGAGGATAGCGGGCTGCTCGCCGCCGAAGATCTCGGTCTTGTATTTGACCTGCCCGATGTAGAAGCGGTTACGCAGAAAATAAGCGAGGGACCCCCGCGTAAAGGGAATGCCTCCGATGGTTCGACCGGTGGACAGCGGACGGACCTTGGTTTTGATGCCAGCCTTGCGAAGGTCGGCAAGCAGCAGATTGAGGCTTCCGAGTTCAAGATAGCGGCGGAAGATGTGCCTCACGGTCCGCGCTTCATCTTCGACGATGGTGATCTTGCGATCTTTGGCCTGATAACCGAGGGGCACGACACCTCCGACCCACAGCCCTTTGCGCTTCGAGGCCCCGATCTTGTCCCGAATCCGTTCTGAGGTGACCTCGCGCTCGAACTGAGCAAACGATAGCAGCACGTTCAGGGTCAATCGGCCCATGGATGTCGTAGTGTTGAATTGCTGGGTCACAGAGACGAACGAGACACCGTGCGCGTCGAATAGCTCGACGAGCTTGGCAAAGTCGGCCAGCGAACGGGTCAGGCGATCGACCTTGTAGACGACGATGACATTGACCTTGTGAGCCTTCACGTCAGCGAGCAACTGCTGGAGGGCGGGCGATCGGTCGAGCCGCCGGAAAAGCCTCCGTCATCGTATCGGCTTTTGATCAGCGTCCAGTGCGCATGAGCTTGGCTGCGGACATAGGCCTGCGCTGCATCATACTGGGCATCAAGCGAGTTGAAGTCTTGATCGAGTCCGGAATCCGTCGATACTCGGGTGTAGATCGCGCAGCGCACGGCGGCTTTTGAGCCCGACGTCACGACTTCACTCCGATTACTGCCTGATCTGGTTGCTTGTCCCGTAGACCAAAAAACCGGGGACCATTCCACTTCGTCCCGGTGATCGCAAAGGCAACGCTGGACAGGCTGTCATAGGTCTTGCCTTTCCAGGCAAAGCCCTCGTCGATCACCCTGACCCGCTCGGGACGGCCGTTCCACTCGCGCATCAAAATCGTGCCGGGTTTCAGTTCCGATCGCCGGTGATCGAAGTCGGCCGTCAAGGCAACGGAGTCCATCTTGGTGCCACCTGCGGCAATCTGCTTCAGCAACCGAATGGTTGCGACGTCGAGGTCGCCGAGCGCGTCGGCCTGCAGCCGATAGGCCAGCACCCCGAATAAAAGATGGCGCGGAAGGTGCGAAGGAGCCTGGCGCTTGAAGATGCCCTGCCATCTAACACGTAGTCCCTAGAGGACGAGATCGCGCAAATGCGCGATCTCGTCCTCTAGGGACGGCTTTTGCCGTTGCCGGTTAATCCGTGCATTCCGGGCCATCGCATCACGCCGTCTGCGCTGTCTCGACGCTTACAGTCCGACGCTTCCGATCCTTGATGCGATAGATCCGACCATCGTCGCTCTCTTCGGAAACGAGGTTGAGGCCGAGCTTCTTGCGAATGACACCTGCGAGAAAACCGCGAACTGAGTGCTGCTGCCATTCCGTTGCCGCCATCATCGCGGCAACCGTCGCACCCGACGACGCCCGCAGCATTGTAATAAGCCGGGCTTGTTTGCTTTCGGCGCGACCGGCCGTGATCGATGACCGGACTTTCGACTGCGTCTCGGATTTGCGGACTGCAGTCTTGCTCTTGGGCGAGCGCGATATTTTTGTGCGTGCCGATTCGGGCTTGGGCATTGGAGGTCCTCTTTCAGGTTAGTGCGGCGCCAGCCGCCGCACTACCTCAAAGCCCCTCTCAGCCACATTCGCTGCGGGGCAGGACCCAGGGCCTCAGGCACCGGTGTGAACGCAGTACCGCTCCAATCGAGCACGAAGGCCAGTCGTTTCTGAGCAACAACATTGCTTTTTGTCGTAACCGGCGTTCGTACCAGCGGTTCGAATCACCCCTTCCGCCAACTATTATTATAAGCACTTGTAATAATTAAATAATTTTTATCATGCTTCTATCCACCCCACATTATGCCCACACCTTATTCGTGTTACCGTCAATTTCAATAGCCCTTATAAAACGGGCACTTCTTACGGGGTCGATGCGATCTGCTGCGGCAAGCGCCCATTTCGACCTCCGCAGCAATTCCTCCGCCGAAATCGAAGCAGTTTCGATCGCGACTATAGCCTGAACGGTAGCAGCATAAGCGCGGATATTCGTCGCTCGTCGCAACGATTCTGCTTTGTCGAGCAAGCCGATCGATCCTGGCTTGCTCGAGCTGTTGCCGGCGCTCCCGCTCTTCGCGCTCGATCTGGAGTTGGTGCTGACGCGCCTCCTCCTCCAGCTTGGCTTTCCGCTGCACCCGCCATTCAGATTCGCGGATGCAGCTTCGCGGTAGCTGACCTCAGCGCTCGTGACGAGTTTGACGGCGATGTCGCCAGACATTATCGAGGCGGCGCCCTTCCCCGTCCTGGCCAGAATGACCGGACCCGATGCCGGTCATAACGGTCGACGAAGGCAAAGCGCAGCTCTTCGGGACCGTCGCGACCCTGGCCTATGGCCCTTGTTCTTCCCGCCGGCGGTCGATCAACAACACGGCCACGCTGGTCTGATGGATCCCAATTCCGATTTCACGGGCTTCATGGCCGCTCACCTCCGGTTTGCCGCCACACTTTGCCGTAGCAATAAATCGCGCATTGAGAAACCGCAGCGCCGTTGCTCAACGTGCTGTCGAAGACCGGCTTGTCCCAGGAAAACGTCTGCTTTTTGCCGGCGGACTTCGTCTTGAGCGATCAACCGCGCGATGGCGGGATCCTGGATGGTCATCACCCTAGTGACACTGACCTTGCCGATCATCTTGCGCACCCGATCGCGGACCAATGCAATATCTTCCGGAAATGTCGGCGGCTCCGGCGGCGGGCCCAGGATTTCCTCGTTGGTCAGTTGATTGTACCAATAGCGGTTGCCGCCGTCCCCAATGACGACCTCATCGTCCATGCCGGCCGCCCGACGCGGCATTTCGATCCTAGTGACGGGCTTTCCGCGTGGCGCCCGCGCGACAATACGAAGTCAGCCTTCTTCGGGCCGTACCGGGAGGTTGCTTCCCCTCGATCAAGATCGGTTATTGATAGCCTATGAGAAATGGTTCGATTTCCTCCGGGCGAAGGCGAGCGACGAGCACAGCGCGGCTACCCGGCGCAGCACGAAGCCGCGGCAGCGGCCAATTGGAAGATTTCTCTAATTGTTGATCGGCTTGCTGAACTTATTTTGCTCGGCACTGTTCCCGAACGAAGTCGCCGGCCGCCAAGTTCGCGATTTCGAGTGCACCAGTTGGATTTCGATCTTCGTCACGAAGCCACGCCAATAAAAAGGTTGCCAGAAAATAGTCGCCGGCCCCTATTAGATCTGCCTGGCAACCACTGGTGCTTTCTGCAAGATGGCGTCTTCCGTTTGCGTAAACGACTGCTCCCTTTCCGGCGAGCGTGACGATGCAACAGCGCGCCATACGAAGCGCATTCTGCTGACCGTCCATCAGCTGCACAAAATGACGGAATTCGACTTGGTTAAAAACACAAATGTCCGCTCGCTCCACGAAACGCGCGACTTCCAGCGGCGCGTGATCAAATAGAGAGTAAGACGGCGCAAAAACAAAAATTCCCTCTCGTGACTGAACTCCTTCACCAACCGCTTTGCGAAAATCGGTGGAGCGGCTACCAGCGTACACTAGAGGAGCGCCAGACGTCAGCCTTCCTGTCATTTCGTCAAGGGTTGCTCGCTTCACCTTGTCGCCGACGAACACACTTTGGGCAACCTTATCGTCGGCGAACGCGATCAACAGATTTGTGGCGCTATCGTCACTGATAAGGCCCGACGCCTCGATATCCTTTGATTCCAGAAGAGATGTAACCGCTACTCGATCAGCGCTTCCGACAACGGAAACCAGGTTTGAACGATGGCCTTGAGCTGCCAGGTGCGCTGCAATGTTAATTGCAGATCCTCCAACAATGGCAGTTTCCCTCGAAACTGTCGTAGTACGGTTGCGCTCGGGAAGCTTCTTTCTCGAAGCATGGATATACCACATAATGTCCCCGACGATTGTTACATTCATGATCGCTCCGCACATACTTTTTCCTACGAACCGTACTATTCACGCGGATCAAATTGTGCAATTGTATTTCTGCTAGAACTCATCCGATACGTGAGAGAAAATTATATGGCCCAAATTTCGCTTGAAGATGCGATAAAGGATCTACGTAGCCAGCTTGAAAACGCTGCCACGGCCGGCGCCGGCGCCGGTATTCGCTTCGTGCCGAAGTCGGTCGAGGTCGAGCTGAACATAGCGATCACCAAAGAAGTAGAAGGTAAGGCGTCCGGTGGTTTATGGTCGATTATCGATCTGTCCGCGTCAGGAAAATATGCGAACGAACAAAGCCACAAGGTCACGCTGACCCTGGAGCCGGTTGGGAAGGATGGCAAACCAACCCTTATTAAGAGCAATGAAACCGAAAAGTAGCGATTGAACGATCTTCGGGCGCTCCATCTGTTATGGCGGACTATAGTACAGATCTGTACGCTGATGGGGTGCAGGTCCAGCACGAAGCTCTTGGCTCGTTCGGATCGGGGCGCCTGGTCGGCTTGAACCTCGTGCTCACTGCGGGTCACGTCGTCAGACCGGACGGCTGGACCGACGAAACCGACCGCGCCTGGTCTGTCAGATTGCAGAAGGATCGGCCCCCAGGCGCGGAAGAATGGCCCTTCCATAAAGCTGCCGTTGTGTGGGTTGGCGAAGGCGGCCTCGATCTGGCTCTTTTGAAACTAACAGACGAAATCAGCCTCAAGCCGAAGTACCGAACACGCATTGCGCTGGTCACACAGACGGCAGGTCATCAGGTACTTGGACTGGGTTACCCGAGCGGGTCAAAGACGGCCGAGAGAAAGAATCATACGGTACCGCCGGGCAAGCTCCGCAATGAGAACCGGCCGACGCTTACTTTTGCAATCGATCCATCTTACAAACCTGAAAATCCCGATGATTGGTGTGGCTTCTCGGGGTCCGCAATATTGCATTCTGTTGTCCGTGACGAGCGGGACATTTGGATCTACGGCGTGGCCCAGCAGGTACCTGAGAGTTTCACCGGGCAACTTGATATCGCTCCGTTAGTGGAAGCATTGAAGAGCAGCGCATTTCGCGACCTTCTTGAGAAAGCTGGCGTGACTGACATCACGCCTCGCGATCCGAGCCTCCTTCCGCCAGCAGATGATTTTCCTGACATCGAGCGCCTTCGCAAAGATGCGGAGCATCGCCTCGGCGTGCTCGAAAAAGGCGTTCTAGCGACGGAGTTGGTCCTCTGCGAGACTTTCGACGAAATCGAGCGCCTGCAGCTTGGCTCAAGCGAGACAGCCGATCGCTTCAATCCGGACAACCTGCTCGATCGTTTCGGCACCGGAAAGACCGTTCACGTTCGCGCACCCGGCGGACTGGGCAAGACCTTCTACTTCGTGCGTCTCGCCCTTTCTGCCATAGATCGCGGTTTCGTGCCGTTTTTTCTTGACGTGAAGGGTAAGTCATTAAGCGACGAGCCCAGTGAGCACGCGTGCGAGACTTTATTCTCCGCGGCGTCGAAACTGGGAGTGAACTGGCAGGTCTTTCGACAGGCCAAAAAAGAGAAGTTTCCCGTTTTGATTGTTGTCGATAGCCTGAATGAGGCAAAGAACCCGTCTGCAATTCTCAAAACCCTGCAGTACTTGGCAAATAACTTCAGTGATAATGTGTTCCTTATTGTCGCTGACCGGATGTCCGGAGAACAAAAGGACTTCATCGCTGTACCCGCAACCATGCTTCCCCTGCCATTAGCTGTGGTTGCCGAGCGTCTGCCTGACCTGAATCTCGAGCACTTCGGCAAGAATTTCAGAACCCTTCTCACAATCCCGTTTTTTCTTCGTCTATATGAGATAGTGTTAAGCCACGCGGGTTCTGCACCCCATACTCGCGCGGACATGCTGTTTGCATATGTGGCAACCAGTCACGACGGTTCGTCGCAGGATCTCCCCACCGACAGGGTGGTCTCTAGAGGAAAGGAGCTTGCCAAGTCACTATCCACGATCGCCTTTGATGCATACGCACGTGGCAACATCCGGATGGAACAATCCTGGCTTATTCCAAAACTGGAGGCGGCCAATATTGATTTTTTGAAGCTCGTGAACGCGGGCATGCTAATCGCCGACGAGCCCGACTGGATGCTGTTCCGCCATCAGTTGATTCACGATTTTCTCGCCGGGTGCTGTCTTGCCTGGCGAGATCAGCAGGAAGAACTTCCCCATTGGCGAAGCGCAAACTTCGAAATCTCTACCTTGAAGGCGAGCTCATTTGACGCCCTGGATTTTGCCGTTGAACTCGCAGGTAGCGACGCAGACGAGCTGATAATCCAGATTTATGACTGGAGCTATTCAGCAGCTTTCAATCGAATTCGCGATTCAGAGGCACACGTTTCGGGGTCGTCACCCAAGGTTTCGAACGGTCTTCGTGATGCGCTCATCGCACTCGACACCGAGAAACAGTTTGATTTTTTTCAGCACACACGTGAAGCAGCCATCAGGCGTGCGGATGCTATAAATCGGGTTACCGAGAGCGAATTTACAAAGCACAAGTTTCGAAATCTCAACGAGCTTCTTGAGGCTGTCGACCAGCATTACCAGCTCGATAAGCCACCCTATTCCGTCTGGAAGCGCACATTCCTTCTTTCGCGCAAAGCGAAAGTGTCAGAGCTCGCACTCCTGCAGGCCTCGCCGATAATCGCGTGGACGGCAGCGAATGCGTTCAAACGCCACATCGAGAAATCAGACGAGTCTGTAAGCTATCTGTTGGAGCTCTATGACGCCCTTTTCGGCACGCAGCCCCTGATGGACTCAGCTATAGGAACGCGATGGAGAATCGTTCACATTTTGGGCGCTGTCGACAGGAGCGATGTAATTGAGAAATTGTTTGCTTCTGTCAAACAGGAAGGAGAGCAGGAAAAGACGCATTGGATTCAGTACGGCGCGGTCAGGAGTCTGGTCGAAATCGCCGGGCGACAGGAGAGCCAGGGCCCCGCGGATGGAATTCTTGCACGGCTCAACGAAATGATGGGAGATCAAATCAGGCTCGGCTCCCACGCTTTTCGCCAGCTTCGCGAGGTGGCAATCATAGCCGAAAAATCGCCACCCTGGTGGGGAAAGTCCTACGCTAGTATTCTTGAGAATGGACAGAGACTGGCCGCAACCCCCGGCGAGCAGGAAGCGTGGCAAAAACGGCTACAACTACTAATCGGCGGCTGATAAGGATAGTGCGGCAGATTTGGGGATATGGATGGCGGACTGGGATCTAAGGTTCATGCGGCTCGCGGAGCACATCGGCTCGTGGAGCAAGGACAGGAGTACCCGTGTTGGCTGCGTAATCGTCGGCCCTGACCGGATTATACGGTCGATCGGATATAACGGCTTTCCTCGCGGGATCGACGATCATTTTGAGGAGAGGCATGAGCGACCGGCCAAATATAAATGGACCGAACACGCGGAGCGGAACGCCATTTACAACGCAGCGAGGATCGGCGTTTCAATCGATGGCTGCACGATGTACGTTCCCTGGTTTCCCTGTATGGACTGTGCCCGAGCAATCGTGCAAAGCGGTATTTCGACCTTTGTCGGATATCAGCCTGATGTTAAGCACCCACAGTGGGGAAACGACTTCGAGCTCGCACTCCAACTCTTTGAGGAAGCAGGGATTACCTTGAGATGGTGTATTCCGCCGATTAGTGCGGAAGCGGGGGACAACGCGGCAAAGCCGTGACGCGGGATCGACTGCCACGCCGGACCGGTTAAGAGGGCACCCGCAGGAGCTTCAGCATAGCGCCGCCGCTGGCGGGAAGCGGAACCGAGTGCCCCGGCGAGGGGTTCCGAATCTCATTTTTTGCGCGAGGGATCGTCACCCGGGGAGGACTGAGAATATTGACTAGGCGAGCACAGCGAATAGGACCCGACCTGCGAAGCCGGACGCGACAGCATTTACGGTGCGTCCCTACATTCAAAGATGTTTCCTGATTTCATCATCCTGAAAGGTGTGAATGCCGTGTTTGCAGTTTTCTAGAAAGTACTGGGGATTGCCCGTGTAGCGCCACGCGGCAGCAATCTGTTCGGCTGTGGGATAGTCCCGGGTGTTTCTGTCGGGCGTCGGTCTGGTAGCCGTCGCGAGGAGCAGGTCGAACGAATCCACAGCCGCCCCTGTATCAGCAAAGACCGGCCACGCAATTTGAAGCTCGCCGCTATTGCTGATTGCCGCCCTTCCCTTCACGGCATAGGCTTGGCTGTCATAGCACCGTGCCTTTGTTCTGAAGTGCTTCTCCTCCGCTACGCGAGCGGCCCATGCGTCGAACAGAATCCCGGGAAGGGCGCTGGCGGCAGGGGCGACGCGGCGCATTATTGAAAGAATTATTTTGAGGCCCAACTGGCCATGCGCTTGCTGACGACCGTCTCGAAGAAATTCTTGAAGGTGAGAACATTCTTGTGACGGTCGTATTCCGTTTTGTCTGATTTCTTCAGCAGCTCGGGCACGACGAGATTAATACCCATCGAACACATCTCTAAAATTGTGTTTGCCGCAATATTTTCGTCAACGGTACCAAGGAAAAGTTCGGAGCCGTGCATCTCACGCTCCACCTGTTTCCACCGTTCGCGCAACGTCGTCTTGGCGCTCAGGATAAGTCCCGTTGCCTTCCCGTTGGGCGGATTCGTCAAATGATTCAGCGATGGCAGGACGAAGTCCGGCCGCTTTTTGGCCTGGATGACGACCTGCTTGAGGAATGGCACGCTGCCATCCGAAAGCATGCGCTCAATGTGATGTTCAAAGGACAGACCTGCGCGCGACTTACGCTGCTGGCCGGCTGACAGCATGTACCGGTCGATATCGGGCAGCCGGTCGACAAGACTGTGGATCACGGCTGACATTTTGAGTTCGCCTGGCGTGTCGCCCAGAACAATGCGCACCAGTCCGACCGCACGCTCCCTGAGCTGGTAGTCCCGAAACAGCTCCCATTCGATCGCCCGGCTGATCTCGCGAAGCGCATCGCCGGGTGTTTCCATGTCAAACGGGTTCAGATTTTTTACGGCGTGCTTTTTGAAATAGACATCCCGCGCCAGTCCCGCGAGCGCGAGCGTCTCCGGCATCGCCGTCCTTTGTACGGCAAAGGTGGCGATTGTCCCGGCCAGCCAGGCAATCACGACTTCTTCGGCAAAAGTGAGAATCCGCTCGCGCTCCCGCTTGCGATTTTCGGCGGGATGTTTTTCGTCGATGAGAAAGTCCGGTGCCAGCTCAAGCGCGTCGACCAGCATGACGGCTGCATCGGAAGCGGAATCGATCGTGAGACAGCGATAGCTGGTCCTTTCACCCTCGCCTGTTTTCTCCATAACAAGGAACGAAGCCGGGGACAGGTCAGCAAAGGCGGCCTTCGGAAGGCCCGTCATGTGGGTCTCTTCGCCCTTGCTCGTATAATGGACGAGGCGGGTCTCTCTTGTTTCATCGACCTGCGGCCATTCGGTCCTGAAATAGACCTCCAGGATGTCGGCCTCGCCTTCTTCACGTTCCTTTAGCTTGAGATGTGGAACGAACCCGCCATCGCGCTGTTTTGCGGGAACATAGACCCCGGCCTGGCGCTTGTTGAAAAATTGGGCCCAGTCGCGATCGTTGTTTGAAAGCTTTTTGACGAGGACTGTGGGTGCTGTATCCAGCATCTCGATCAGAAGGCTCGAAGCCTCGTCGGCATCGTCCGGGAAAAGATCAGGCTGGTCGCTCATCGCACACCCCTCGCCCTCGCCTGCGGCAGTTCGATTGCGTCCCGGTCAGACAGCAGCCAGCCTCCCAGGCGCTCGAACACGTCATCGATCGGCATCCGGGATTTTCCTCGCAGGGCGCATTCCCATACGATACCACGTCGCCACCCCAGTTTTTTCAAGGCCGCATCGGCGCGCGCGTCAACTTCGCGGTTGCGTGCGATTTTGGCTTTCCAGAAATCTTCGCGGGTCTTCGGCCATTTGAAGAGGTGGCAGTTGTGGCCGTGCCAGAAGCATCCATGCGCGAACAGAACGGCGTGCCGGCGCGGAAACACAAGGTCGGGTTTGCCAGGAAGCGCACGGTCGTGAAGCCGGAAGCGGAAGCCTGCCCGGTGCAGACCGCGGCGCAGCAGAAGTTCGGGCTTTGTATTCGTGCCGCGAATTCCAGCCATCATGCGGCTGCGGACGGCGGGTGAAACCACATCAACCATGCGCGGTGACCGCCTCCGGCCGGTCAGGCCGTGTAACGACCAGAGCCTTCTGCTTTTTTGTCACGGTCGATTTGCGGGCAACCGCGGCTTCAATGTGCGTGCGCAGGGCGTTTGCCAGAAACGCCACTACAGGAACGACGACGGCATTGCCAAACTGCTTGTAGGCCTGCGTATCCGAGACACCGATCGTGAACTCGCGTTCTTCTGTATCGAAGCCCATCAGCCTAGCGCATTCACGTGGCGTCAGACGCCTTGGCCGTTTGCCTTTCTGCGCGATCAGGATTTCGGAACCGTCCTTGTAGTAACGCGCCGAAAGCGTGCGGGTCACATCATCGGGTCCGAAAAGGCTGAAGCCAAAGCCGTTACCGGCGGCATTGTGCTTTGCCTTGTAGTCCTGGAGATATTTCCAGAGGTTCGGCGTCAGCGTGTATTTTTCCGGAACATCAGGCCGAAGGATTTTGCGCAGCTTAGGCCCTTTCGCCGCATCGGGAATTTCCAGTGCGGCAAAGTCAAAATCGGTTGGATCGCGGAATCCAACGATGAAGATGCGTTCGCGCTTCTGTGGCACCCATGGCTGGGAATTAATGACGCGGTACTGGACGTGATAGCCCAGCTCTTTTGTCAGGGCGTGCAGGAGGGTTGCGAAAGTCCTTCCCTTGTCATGGCCTTCAAGATTCTTGACGTTCTCAAGGATGAAGGCTACCGGCCGGTGATGGGCGATGATCTGCGCCGTATCAAAGAACAGCGTGCCCTGCGTATCGCAGAGGAAACCGTGCGGACGGTGCGGCGCGACAATCAAGATGAGAATCCGGCGACAATCAGGATGAGAATGCACCGCTGCTGGGGTGACGAAGGGAGGGCGTAGCCCGACCGGAGTTACCCCAGCAGCGGCGTCGACGCCCGAAGGGCTATCATTTGGCGGTAACGGCGGCTGGTAAAGGATCGGCTTTCTCCTTCGAGAGGACCAATTCTTTGGCCGGCCGGCATGTCACCGATCAACAAATGAGGCTTTTCATGAGCTTGCGTCGTACCCATTCGCCAGCCGTCGCCGGTGCAAAGGCTGGTTTCAGCACATCCGCCGCCTACCGGTTCGAAAAGGATCCCCGACTTCCCACCCAAAAGAAGGCGCATCGCGAACGTCGCCGAGCCGATCCATTCGTCGATGTCTGGGAGAACGAAGTCCTCCCGATGCTGAAGGCCGCACCTGGGTTGAGGCCGATCACCGTTTTCGAGGAACTTTGCCGTCGGCATCCGGAACTGGGCTCCGGGACGCGGCGGACGCTTGAGCGGCGGATCAGAGCGTGGCGAGCAGTGAACGGCCCGGATCGGGAAGTGATCTTCCGCCAGGAACATCCGCCGGGCCGCATGGGGTTGTCGGACTTCACCGAGATCGCCGATCTTGGCGTCACCGTTGCCAGCCAGTTGCTGGACTGCCGGCTCTATCACTTCCGTCTGCCCTTCTCCGGCTTCGAACACGCCCACGTCGTGCTCGGTGGCGAAAGTTTTGTCGC
>Ga0182024_10019671_pt1 | contig 12417 bp, 14 predicted proteins | sample P32metaG_FD_120480 | JGI IMG/M metagenome (GOLD analysis project Ga0182024, IMG submission 120480) | Permafrost microbial communities from Stordalen Mire, Sweden - P3-2 metaG (Illumina Assembly) | ecosystem: Environmental > Terrestrial > Soil > Wetlands > Permafrost | place: Sweden: Stordalen...
ACGGGGACGATGTTTGCGTTCCAGAGTTTTGGAGTGACTCCGGATATTGTGGCGATTGCCAAGCCGATTGCGGCGGGGCTGCCGCTGGGGGCGTTTATTGCGAAGGAAGAATTTGCCAATGCGATTTCGCCGGGACAGCATGGGACGACGTTTGGAGGTGGTCCGCTGGCTTGCCGCGTGGCGCTGGAGTTTTTGGCGATTGTGGAAGACGAGAAGCTGCTCGACAACGTAAATAAAGTTGGAGCTTATCTGCAGCAGGAGTTGAAGACGATTGTCGAGAAGAGTGCTGCGGCGAAAGAAGTGCGAGGGCGGGGATTTATTCAGGGGATCAATCTGGAGATTCCGGCGCGGCCGATTGTCGATGAGGCTTTGAGCGAGGGCGTGCTTTTTAATTCGACGCAGGATACCGTGGTGAGATTTTTGCCTCCGTTTTTGTTGGAGGAGAAGCATGTGGATAAGGGGATTCGGGTGTTGAAGAAGTTGTTGAGGAAGAAGCGGAAGGCGGCGGCGTGAGGCGGGTTTCGGCAAGGTAGAGATCCTTCGACTGCGCATCACCTTCGCTATCGCGAAGGTGATGCTTCGCTCAGGATGACAAAGCAGAAAAACGGGGAGCCGAAGCTCCCCAAGTGAAGCGAACAGAGGCGATGTTCACTTAGATAGAATCGGGTGGTGGGGAAAAAGTTGTCCCAGAAAGGTGAGGAATTAGCGGGTCCGACGGCGCAGGTGGAAGATTCTACCGCGCCGTTTCCGGGTTTCAGTCCGGGTGTTGAGGAATGCTGGATGGAGCTGGAAGGGGCGCGCATGCGGTATTTGCGCGCGAGAAGCCCACTTCTCGCAAGAGACGCGAGAAATGGGGAATCCCCAGTTCCGCCGCGTCCGGCCCTGATTCTCTTGCATGGGCTGCTGGGGTATTCGTTTTCGTGGCGGTACACGATGCCAGCTCTGGCACCTTACGCTACGGTATACGCGCCGGACATGTTGGGAGCGGGCTTTTCAGACCGTCCGGCGGGGATTGACCACTCGATGAGGGGGACGGCGCAGCGGGTGCTGCGCTTCATTGCGGGGTTGGGAATTACGTCGTTTGATTTGCTGGGGACGTCGCACGGCGGCGCGGTCGCGATGTTTGCGGCGGCACAGTGTCTGGATGGGAATAGCCGGCTGCGATTGCGGCGGATGGTGCTGGTGGACCCGGTGAATCCGTACTCTGCGCATGGGAGACGAATCGCGCCATTTTTCGGCAGCAGTTTTGGGGCTGGGTTGTTCCGGGCGACCATTGCGCGTACGGGTTTTTCGTATCCGTATTGGCATTCGCGAATGTATGGCGACCGGAGACGCATTCCTCCGGATGCGCTGGCGGGGTACATGGCTCCGCTGGCCAAGCCAGGATTGTTTGAACATGCATTAGGTATTGTGCGGACCTGGACTGAGGATTTGCGCGAGCTGGAAATGATTTTGCCGAAGCTGGCGAGTGTTCCAACAGTTTTGATGTGGGGTAGCGATGATATGGCGGTCTATGCTTCGTCGGCAGAGGCATTGAGGAAATTCTTTCCGAATTCTAAGCTGATTGTTTTTCCTGGAATTGGACATCTGCCTTATGAAGAGTGTCCGGAGGAGTTCAATCGGGCGTTGATTGAATTTCTGAGGAAGGATGGGCTTCCTGCCTGATTAGCACCTTCAAGCTATTGAAGACGAATGTGACCTGAGCGTGAGATCCTTCGCTTCGCCTGAAAAGTGGCTACGCTCAGGATGACAAGTCTTTTTCTCAGTCATGACTCACCACATTCTTGATTTGCTGCGCGGGGCACTGGTGCATTACGGGTACTGGGCGGTGGCGGTGGTGTTGCTGCTGGAGAATGCGGGTGTGCCAGCGCCGGGAGAAACGGTTCTGTTGCTGGCGAGCTTTCTGGCCTACTCGCAGCGAGAACTGCAATTGCCGTGGATCATTCTGGTGGGGACGCTGGCGGCTACGGTGGGCGACAACGTGGGTTATGCGCTCGGGAGTTACGGCGGGCGTCCGCTACTGGAACGCTATCGAAACTTGTTTCACGTTAGTGATGTTGCAATAGCGCGGGGCGAAAGGCTTTTCCAGCGCTATGGGTCAGTGACGATTTTATTTTCGCGGTTCATGTTTGGGATGAGGGTGATTGCGGGACCGATGGCTGGGATGCTGCGCATGCCGTGGAAGCGATTTGCGGTTTTCAACCTGATCGGAGCGGGATTGTGGGTGAGCGCGATATCGCTTGCGGGATATTTTTTTGGCAGCCGCTGGCGGATGCTGATGCATTTCATGCAGCGCTTTGACTTGTTTCTTGGCGCGGCCTTCGTTCTCGTGGTGGCGATCGGGTGGTGGAGAAATCGCAGAGCGCGAGCGAGTCGATAGAGTGAGCATCTTAAGAGTCAACTCATGCACCGCAGGATTGTGCGGGGGCGGCTTATACTGTGCGGGTGTCTCGGGCGTACCGGCGTGAGTGCTGGTACGTTGGGCATTGATTTCAGAGGCGGCGTCCGCGCCGGAATTCGGACGAGGAGGAACAAATGAAGCGAATTGGGTTCTTGAGTTTTGTAATCCTGGCAATGCTCGTGTTAACTCTGGCCTTCTCGGCGGCAGCGAGTCCGAAGGCGCCAGCGACTGCCGTGGCGGCAGCTCCAGCGAGTCCGGCGGCGGCTGCTCCGGCTCCGGTGCCACCGCATCCGCGAGTGGAACACGCATTAGAAGCGATGCACACGGCTAAAGAGCATATGGAACATGCCGAGGGCGAATTCCATGGGCATCGTGCCAAAGCGATCGAGCATCTCAACGCGGCGATCCACGAAGCCGAGGAGTGCATGCGCGAGCCGTAAAGTCCGGACCCATGAAAATTCAAGCGGCGTCAAGAGACGCCGCTTTTTTATTTCAGGGCCGCTGCCATCGCAGATGGGAGTGCTGTCCCAAGGTTCAGTAACAAGTTTCAGCGATTGTGGAAGGTGTAGCCGACCGAGAAAGTGGCGCGGAATACATTGTCGGAGTGGAATTCCACGTTATTCTGGATGTGATAGTAGTGAATCTCGGGGCGGATAAAAATGTGGGGGATGCGGTGCCAAACGTAGCGGACACCCAAACTCGCGTGTTCCATGAAGTGATCGCTGCTTACGTAACAGGTGCCGGGGACGGCCGCACAAGCCGTCACTCCCGGCAGATAGAAGCGGTTGCTGTCAACGCCCACGCCGGCCATCAGGTCGAGGCTGAGTTTCTTGCGTATTTGCGGCTCGAATAGAGCATTGACATCGGTAAAAATCGGGCGATAGCTTTCGTAGCCGTCGTAGCTGGCCTTTTTATATTCCCAGGAAGTTTCCGCGTTGAAGCCAAGCCGATTTCTGACCAGGGCGTCGAAGCTGACGCTGGGAAAGACTCCGCCTTTTTCCTGGGGCGGGATAAGCGCCTGGGACGCATTTAAGTCTTCGAAGGCGAGCAGCCTGCCGTAGCCGACAGCAATGTCCATCTGCTGGATTTGAGCTTTGGCGAAAGTGGCAAAAAAAAGAACAGTACACGCGGACGCGATGGGCGCGAGCCTTCTCAAATACAGCCCCCTTTTAATGTCATGCAGGATTTGGAATCAATGCGCCGGAATAGTGGCGTTTCGGCGCGCCAGTACCAGTAATGGTCGAGCCCAGAATGTCTCAACTCTAGTAACAGTAACTAGCTGCGCCGAAGCCAAAATACACGATCACGCGGCGGAGTCAAAATCCTAGTCGCTGCCGATGGTATAGCCGATCGAGGCGCCTACGCGAAACAAGTTGTCGCTACTGAAGTAGCCTCCGCTGTTGATGTTGTCGTTGTTCACGATGTGATAGTAGTGAATTTCTGGGCGGACGAAGAAGTGGTTCCAGACGTAGTAGCGAATACCGCCGCCGAGGTCCACCATGAAGTGATCGTTGCTGGTGTAGTTGCTGTAACCCGTATAAGGATTTCCGCCGGTGATGTAAGGTACGTAGAAGCGAGTGGCAGCGACGCCGATGCCTCCGAACAGGTCGAGGCCGACTTTCTTGCCCAGCTTCGGTTGGTAGAGCGCATTGAAGTCGGTCAGGATAGGCCGGTAGGTTTCATAGCCAAAATAACTTGCCTGACTCGCCCTCCAAGAGGTTTCGACCATAATTCCGAAGTGACGTTTGAAGCCGACGACATCTCCAGCGACTCCAAGATAGGTTCCTCCCTTTTCCGCGAGCTGCCCGGACAATAGCGAGCTCGTACTGGGCGAGGATGAGAGCAGAGTGCCGCCGAAGAACATGATGTCTCCCTGTTGGGCGGACGCAAAATGGCAAGAGAACAGAACAGCCACAAGTGGTGCAAGAAACACTAACTTTCTCAAGAGAGCCTCCAATCAGTTCGTGGTAAGCCGTAGGATGCGCTTACCCAATCGTTCGGATGTAAGCAAAGCCGGTCGACTCATCATAATTTCAGACAAGGCAAAGATTCAACTGAGGTACCTTGTAAGGGAACGTCAGGCAAATAGTTTCGCCCCGTGAGCGTTTCCGACAAGTGCGTACGACGTGCGATGAAACCCGAAAGGCGGCAAGAAGTTGTGCGCACAGCGTAACTTTCCGCGGCCGATGCCGCGGCACTCTGGAATCTGCATGGGAAGAAGACCCGGTGATCACTTGGATTTCCCGGCGCCGGGAGCGCGGATATGATCGAGTGCAATGGGGCCTGCGCCGAAAAAAATCAGGCCGAAGGCCAGAGCCGCCAGAGCCAGGGGAAATTCGTATCCGCCGTTGCCCATCAATCCATTGTGGAAGTGAACCTTGGCGATGGCGACGGAAAGATCGATGCAGATGGCGAAAGCAGCCACGCGGGTGAACAGGCCGATGAGTACGAGGATGCCGCCAAAGAATTCGGCGAATGCAGATAGATAGGCGCTCCAGGCGGGAAGTCCGAGGCTGGTGACGAATTGAACGTGGTGGTGGAGTCCGCCGAAAACTTTGTGATATCCGTGGCCGGTCATGACGGCGCCCAGAGCCAGACGCATCACGAAGAGTGCGAGCGGTTGCAGGCGATCGAGGTAGCGCAAGCGGTTCCCTCCGTTCGAAGAATCCATAGATTACAGCAGCGGGGTGGTAGAGGGAAGCGCTCGATCGCGTATGTGTCTTAAGCTCCATAATTCTGTCACGTTGCAGTTAGGGGTGACATTATCTTAGAGCAGCTACACAGGATCGACAGAATGTTGCGCGAGTTGCAATCTTCTGGTAACGTTCTTTCGCCTCAAGATACGGGGTTGCCGGTGGCGTCTGAAACAGTTTGGGTTGGGGAATTTTACCGGCCTTCCCTCTGGCTCAAAAAATTAGTTTCAATTGCGTGAGTGGAATCGGACGGTTTCGTGTTTGCAGTGCATAGATTTCTTCCCAGTCGTTTTTTCGCACTGCGGTCCGGGAGATCATTTTTTGGGAATCAGATGGCATTGAGAAGTCTGACGATCAGGAGGCGGTAATGAATTGCACTACGACGAGTGGAAAGTTGCTGCAGAGTTGGCTGGTGGTTCTGCTGTCGCTGGTGGTCCCTGCGCTGGCATTCGGTCAACATAAGACAACCAGTGCGCCCGCTCCCAAGGCGGCGCCAAAGGCGAGCGCGCCTTCGCATTCCTCGACGCCTTCGCATGGCTCGACTGCCGGCCATACGAATACGGCGAGTCATGGAAATACGAATGCCGGCCATACGAACACGGCCAGCCATACAAATACGGCGAGCCACGGAAATACCAACGCCGGGCACACGAACACAGCGAGCCATACAAATACGGCCAGCCATGCGAATACGGCGAGCCATGGGAATACGAATGCCGGCCACACGAACACGGCGAGCCACGGCAACACGAATGCCGGCCACACGAATACAGCCGCCCACGGGAATGTGGCAAGTCACGGGAATACGGCGGCGCACGGAAACGCCGCTGCCAGCCGGGGCAATGCCGGCAGCCGTACTCCTCCGGGCAGGACGGTTTCGCTGAAAGGCGGAGGCAGGGCGAACGTTCGTCCGAATGGATCGATTCGTTCGATCGACCGTGGCGGTATGCACATTCAGAGCGGGGTTCACGGTGGGCGCACGGTGGTGAGTGAGCACAACGGAGTACGCGTTGTGAACACCGGAGCGCATGGTGGCTATGTGCAGCATGCCTATATGAACCGCGGCGGGCACGCCTATTATTCGCGAACCTTCTACGATCACGGACATTACCGGGTCGGGGTTTATCGCGGCTACGGATGGGGCGGGCATACGTACTACGGCTATTACCCCCATTACTGGTACCATCCCGGATTTTATGGGTGGGGCTATCATCCGTGGGGATCGCCGATTGCCTGGGGCATTGGGGCATGGGGCTGGGGCGGAGCGCCGTGGTGGGGATACTACGGTGGATGGTTCAATCCTTATCCGGTTTATGCTGCGCCCTACTATTGGCTGACGGACTATCTGATCTCGCAGCAATTGCAGGCGGCATATGCGGCAAGGCAGGCGGACAATGCGGACGCTATGGCGGCGGATGCGTCAGCCAGCGGCGGTGGCGATGCGGGTGGAGATCCGCCTCCGGCAGCGTCGTCTGGCCAAGTGGCGCTGACACCTGAGGTGAAGGAAGCAATTGCACAGGAAGTGAAGGCGCAACTCGCCGCGCAGCAGGCGCAGTCCGGCCAGGATTCAGGCGGGCAGGCTTCGGCGGCGGCTCCGGCGTCCTCTACCGATACACCGCCGCCCGCGCTCGACCCATCACAGCGCACATTTGTGGTGGATTCCGATGTGACGGTGGTGGCTAACGGTCAGGAATGTGGATTGACGTCGGGTGATGTAGTCACCCGCCTCACCGACACTCCGGACGGTGACAATCAGGTGACTGCCAGCGTTTCGGCGAGCAAGAAAGGTGATTGCGGTTCGGGACAAACCGTTGCCGTGAAAGTGGATGACTTGCAGGAGATGTACAACCACTTCCAGGAGAACCTTACCAGCGGCATGGGCGAATTGGCCAAAAAGCAAGGCACGAATGGTATGCCCAAGGCGCCCGATACCGGCACCACGAATGCGGCGGTGGCACCTCCGCCACCGGACCAAACTGCGGCAAAGACTCTGCAGGATCAACAACAACAGGCGGACCAGACGGAGTCGCAGGTGAAGCAGGAGACGGCAGCTGGAGGGGGCTTGTAGGAAAGGGCGCTGACAGAAGCGTTGGCGTTTGAAAGCAATTCAGTGGAAGGGGCGCCCGAGCAAGGCCGCTCCTTTCTTTTCTTTCTTCTCTCATCTTTCTTCCTCGGGCGAGAAATTGAGAGTCTATTTCGTATGCGGTGGATGTTCTGAGTTCTAACAGAGCTAAATCGGGAGGCTTATTATGTCGCAGAAATTCGGCATTCTAGTTTCGGGCCTGGGACTTCTTGCTGCCGCAATCTTTCCGCTGCCGTTGGCCAATGCCCAGGCGCAGGTGTCGCTGCAGGAACAACTCGCCGCGCAATACAAACTGGTGAAGATGGGATCAGACACGAGCGGATATTCCGTGGTGGAAAAGGGCACGCTGCTGGCGATTCAGAAGGGTGGAATTCTTGCGGTGCCCTACGGCGACCAGAACGTACTTGCCAACAAATACGAAAATGGCGCCATTCACGCCCCGAACGGACTGTCGCTCATGGGACGGAAATCCATCATGGGAAAGTTTGGCAAGGAACAGTCGACCCATCTGTTTGCCGTGGGCGACAAAGTTTATCCCATGAAGATCGATGTGAACCCGGCGAAAGACACGGTCACCCTTGAAATCGTAGCCTGCGATACCTGCAACAAAACTGATCCGCCCACCTACAACAAGGCGAATGTGGTCTTTCAATTTCCCAAGGGGTCGCTGGCAAACGGCAGTGCTGGTGGAGTGGAAGACATGATCGGGCAGGTGCTGACCATCAGCAATGAGGACGCGCAGCAGGATCAGGGTGGTGGACAGCAGGGAGCGGACCAGGGCGGTCAGCAGGGAGGCCAGGATCAGGGTCAGCAGCAGCAAGCGCAACAACCGGCGGCTGAGCCGCAGAGCATTGAGAAGGGAATGACTCCGGATCAGGTGGAGGCGGCCATGGGGCAGCCGGACAAGAAAGTGAATCTCGGCAGCAAGCAGATTTACGTTTACAAAGATTTGAAAGTGACGTTCCTGAACGGCAAAGTTTCGGACGTGCAGTAGGACCAGCGGCGTGTATTACCACGTCGCTGTTTTAGCGCCTGAGCAATCCCTAAAACCTAAAACGCGCGGGAAAATTCGTCTCGTTCAGCGTTGGCCTGGAATTCATAAATACAGGCGAACAAAGCACTTAAGCCGCCGTCGTAGTACTTCCGTACCGTCTCTAGTACTTCGGTTACCGCTCTTCAAGTGACTCTTCAGCATTGGTGCGAGCAGTCCTTCTAATAGTGCTATCCTCGCAATAAGCCACAATATATAGAATCTGACCGGTATCTTCCGTTTCATCATTTCCAGAAAAACCGCCAAAAACCCAGCAAAAACCGGAAATTCGCTTTGGCGCGGGGTTTTTCTGGGCTGATATATGCTCGGGACACCGAAAGCCCTCTGACAGGCATAGAGGGCGCGGCATCTCCTGAGATTAGCCTGCGGGCCGGACGTAGGGCGCGGGAAATTCTGGAGGATAGGGCAAGGGAAAAATGGCCGACTCGCGGGAAGTGATGAATATTCGCCAGGCGTCGCAGTATCTGGGAGTGAGTCCGGACACGCTTTACAAGTACGTGGGGGAACAGAGTATTCCGGCATTCAAGCTGGGCAACCGCTGGCGTTTCAAGAAGTCGAAGCTTGACCAGTGGATGGAAGAGAAGTCCAGCCACATGGAGTTGGGCGCGAAACGAAAACCGAAGGCGGCGATGAAAGCCGCCGGGTCGCAGTAAGTAAAGAAAAGGCCGGCGGGACGTCGGCGCTACTAAGACCGTCACGGGCATTAGTGCCCGTGACCACACAAGCAAAGGCGGGCACACATGTTTGGAATGGGATCAAAGACGATTGTAGGTCTGGATGTGGGCTCTTCCAGCATTAAGGCCGTGGAGTTGAAAAAGAAGGGTGGGCAGATTGAAGTGGCGCACCTGGGACTGGAAGCACTGGCCTCTGACATCGTAGTGGATTCGATGATTGTGGACTCGGGAACGGTGTCGAGCGCGATTTCGAAGTTGTTCACCGACTGCCTGATTAAGACCAAGGCGGTGGCCACAGCGGTGAGCGGACACTCGGTGATCGTCAAGAAAATCTCGCTGCCTTCGATGAGCGATCAGGAACTGGCGGAAACGATCGAGAAAGAAGCAGCGCAGCATATTCCCTTCGACCTGGCGGACGTGAGTCTCGACTACCAGATTCTGTCGGAAGAAGCGGGCAGCCCGCAGATGGATGTGCTTCTGGTGGCAGTCAAGAAGGACAAGATTTTGAACTACACCAACGTACTCTCGATGGCGGGACGTACCCCGGCTATTGTGGACATTGATGCGCTGGCTTTGCAGAACTGCTACGAATACAACTACCAGCCGGCGCCGGGCCAGGTGGTGGCGCTTTTGAATCTGGGCGCCAGCGTAATGAACATCAATATTGTGAAGGGCACTACGCCGCTATTTCCGCGCGACGTCAGCGTGGGTGGACATCAGTATACGGACTCGCTGCAGAAAGAGTTGGACCTGAATTTCGAAGATGCCGAGAAGTTGAAGCTGGGCGAGAAGGTCGGCACGGTGAGCGAAGATGCGAAAGCGCCGATCCTGCAGCAGGTGACTGAAATCATCGTACTGGAAATTCAGAAGACGTTTGACTTCTTCCGGGCCAGTGCGGCGGGCGAGCATATCGAGAAAATTTATCTGGCCGGAGGCTCGGCGAAGGTGCCGGGATTGATGGAAGCGTTGCGGCAGGAATTTTCCATGCCGGTCGAATTGTTGAATCCATTCCAGCGCGTGGTGCCGCCGGCAGACGGACCGGGAGCGGAACTGGTGGAGCAGAATGCGGGCCAGCTGGCGGTTGCGGTGGGCTTGGCTTTGAGGAGCTTTGAATCCCTATGATCAAAATCAATCTGCTGGAATCCTCCAAGGGAAAAAACAAGCGCGGCGGGAGTAATGCGCCGTCGATGCCCACGATGGAAATGGGTGACATGGGATCGCCCAAGCTGAAAGTGCTGATCGTGATGCTCTTGGCTGGAGCGCTGAATTTTGGCTACTGGTACCGGCTGGACCATCAGGGCAAGGCGATTGAAGTACAGATGCAGGCTGCCCTGCAAAAGAACCGGGAGCTCAGTGATGTCAAAGCTCGTTATATGGAGCGTCAGACCCAGGCCAACAATTACAAGCGAAGGGTCGATGTGATCGATTCCTTACGGGCCGCGGGTCAGACTGGCCCGGTAACCCTTCTGGCGATGCTGGGTGAAACCGTGAACGGAACGGAAGCGGTTTGGCTCAGAAGCATGGATGATACGGGTTCGAATGTGAGTTTGGAAGGCACTGCGCTGAGCACGGACGCGGTGGCAAACCTGATCGCAAATCTGCAGAAGACTGGATACTTCAAGACGGTTGAGATCAAAGAAACCTTCCAGGACGACACTATCAAGGACATGCAGGCGTTTCAATTCACGCTGACCTGCGAGAAGGGAAAGTCCTAAGAGGCGCACTTATGGCGATGAACTTTAGCGAACTGTCGGGTCTGAAGCAATGGGCAGCGGTCCTCGCGGGAGGAGCACTGGTAACTGCAGCGCTCTATTTCACAGTGTTCAAGACCCAAAGCGATAAAAACATGGCGGCGCAACACGCTCTGCAGGACAAAGTTCGGGAGAACAACGAACTGGAGTCTTACCGCCCCAAGCTGAAAGACATGGAGCGGCAACTGGCCAACTTGAAACAGCAGTTGGAGATCGAGCGGCGCATCGTGCCGGACGACAAGCAGGTAGATAGCTTCATTGAAACTCTGGACGGTGAAGCAGCCAAGGCGGGGGTTGAGTTGCGACGTTATACCGCCAAGCCTGTGGTGGCGAAGGAATACTATTCGGAGCTTCCCTTCGATCTGGAGTTGGATGGTCCGTATTACTCGATGCTGAATTTCTTCGACCGGGTGGGCAAGCTGGAGCGAATCGTCAACATCAGCGGCCTGCTGGTGTCAAATACGAAGAATCCAACCGGCGCGAAGGCAAAACATACCTACCAGTACGCGCCGAACGAAAGCGTGGTAGCGACGTTTACAGCAACCACTTTTTTCAGTCACGATTTGGAAGTAGCGGGAGCGGCACCTGGACCCAAGGGCGCAACCGCAGGCGTTAAATAGGAACCGCTATGAAGCTAACGACAGGCATTCTGGCAGTGGGACTGATGACAGGCGGACTCTGGGCACAGAATCCGAATGCGATCAACAATGTGCAGAACACCCAAACGGTGCAGCCGAAGAAACCGAGCGACGCTAAGGCTGCGGCGGGAATAACCAATCCGGCGCCGGCCAAAGCTTTGGCCAAGCCGGCGGCGGGCGCTTCGGCGAAAGCGGTCGTGGCTGCGCCAGTGCCTGGAGCAAAGAATGCTCCGGCCGCGCGCGCCGCGCTGGCGAAACCGAATACTGCAACGGTTACCAAGAAGACGGCGGCGCCGCATTCCGTAATTGTGGCTAAAGAGACGGCTCCTAAGCCGGCGGCCAAGGCGGAGGCGGCTCCTGCCAGGATTTCGCCCGATGCCAAGGCGGCGGCTGCGGCCGATGCTTCCAGGGCGCCCAAGACGGAAGAAAAGAAATGGGCGATGACTGGGAAACGAGATCCCTTTTTCAGTCCGGTGGTGCAAGAGCCTTCCGGTTCGGGTTGCTCGACGGGGAAAAAGTGCCTGGAGATCGGGCAAATTAATCTGCGCGGGGTGGTGAAGTCGGAGAGCGGCTTCATCGCGGTTGTAACCAACAGCCTGAATAAAGCTTACTTTCTGCGGGAGAACGATCCGGTGTTCAACGGTTACGTAGTGAGAATTACCGGCGACACTGTGGTCTTTCAGGAAACAGTGCAGGACAAGTTAGGCAAGGCGATGACGCGGGAAGTGGTTAAGAGAATCTTTACGCCGGCGGTATAGCGCGGGCAACGGTGTTCCGGGAAAGCCGGAACATCAACAAAATCGAGTTCGAGTAAGGACACGCGGGGCAGACCCGCGAGTTGGGGAGAGGCGAAATGCGAAAGCAACTGCTGAGTGTAATCCTACCGCTGATACTGCTGGGGCTGATGGCTTCAGCCGCAGAGACGCCGGCCTTAGAAGGGTCGAGCCAGCGAAGCGAGCTGCAGCGAGTGAACGTAGTTCGCGGCGCGGATGAGATCCGGGTCGAGATCAGCGCTCGCGGCACGGTGACGCCCAAGCTGAGCACCGCGGACTCGCCGGCACGCTTGATCGTGGATTTGCCCGGGACCGTCATGGCGACAGGGCAGAGGCGCATCATGGTGGGCAGC
>Ga0182024_10019672_pt1 | contig 12416 bp, 7 predicted proteins | sample P32metaG_FD_120480 | JGI IMG/M metagenome (GOLD analysis project Ga0182024, IMG submission 120480) | Permafrost microbial communities from Stordalen Mire, Sweden - P3-2 metaG (Illumina Assembly) | ecosystem: Environmental > Terrestrial > Soil > Wetlands > Permafrost | place: Sweden: Stordalen...
AAAAAGCTCACCATCCGATACCGCGAGGCCGGTGGGCATGCGGGTGTGATCGGCGTTCACGGCAAGGTGGCAGCCCTTTTTTGCCCCCGCGAACGGCGCCGGCTTGCCATCGCGGGTGTATCGGGCCACGCCTGAAAAATCCTCGCCCCCGCCGTCACGCGGGTCGTGGCCCATTGAATAGTAAACATAATCGGCGTCGACCGCGACCGCCGGGCCGCCGCGCCAACCCCACGAGTGCCAACCGGGCGGGGTGACGACGAATTGCCCGTCGCTGGAATAAATATTGGTCTCGCCGCCATGCTCGTCCCATTGGACGATCGGGTAGACGCGGTCGCCGGCGACGGCTAGATCGTCAACGCCCTGCATCATCCAGCGTGCCGCCGCCCCCTTGCCACCGGGGAAAGAGTTGCCGAACCAGAAGGTGCGGTCGTTGAGCGGCGGTGCGCCCTTATCCTCGACCACCAGCGCACAGAAGCAGCAGATCGCCAGGATCAGAGACAGCCAACGCATGGGCATGGTCTTTAGGATAACTTTTTCGCGATCGACCCGATATCGGCGTGGCCGGGCTGGACATGATCAGCGTCGAATTGGAACCAGATCGGCGACAATCGGCCGGTGTGGCGAGCCAAGGAACGGGCCGACAAAACACTTTTCGCAACGAAATGAATCATTCATCAGCACATGATCGATGCGCACGCGCGTCCAGCGAATGATGTAGCTGTATCCGAACCCGAATCCGGCCGATTCGAAGCCATCGGAAAGGTTGGAAAAATTCTGGCGAAAAATGGTGCTGTCCGGAACAAGATTAAAATCGCCCATCAGAAGCAGCGGAAGCTTTTGCTTATCCGCGAATTCATGAATGGCGGCCGCTTGCCTGGTTCGCCAGGTAATGTTGTGTTGTATCTCCGAGAACGCATCTGGAAACTGCTCGACCGTATCGCGCAACGCCGCATGAGGAGAGCTCAGATGCAGAACAACGACATCGACCGGACCACCCGGGAGAAGAAGGGCGCAGTGGAAAAAAGCCTCGCCCCGGTGCAGGGATCCTGGCTGGACCGCAAATCGCGACGCCAGGAGGTTATCCCCGCGCTGCACGCAGTGCCACGTGCCCTCCTTAAAGACGTCCGAATAACGGCCGCCTCCCCATTCCTCCAGCGCGACGACATCGGGATGTGTTGCCTGAATATACGCGGCAAGCGACGGGGCCCACATGGTGCCGAAATGGGTATTAAAAGTCAGCACCCGGATGGCGGTCCCGGCCGGCGGCGGTGATGCGAGCAGGCGCCGCCATCCCAGCGAAAACCCCAGCAACCCAAATAGCACCACCCCCGCGGCAATGCCCAGCAAAACCAGCAGCCGCCGATCAACCCATGCCGCCAGGGGAACGAGCAAAACCAGCGGCAGCGCGAACAGCCAGCGCGGCGCGAACAGAAGAACGGTGGCCGTGGTTGTCCGGTCGCCCCAGGTGCGGATGAGGTACATCGAGCCGATCAGGGCGACCAGGTAAAGGCAGGAGAGGATCGCGAGGGCGATTTTCGTCCAGCGGAGCCCCGCCGATGCGGGGGCGCGCAGATCTGCCTTGGGTTGCTCTAGAACTTTGTTCGAAAACGGCACGTCCATGGTGCCGGAATTCTACGCTTGGGGCTAAGCGAATTCATTAGAGGCCCTGGCGGGCTACACTGACCTGGGCGAATTTGCGGCGGCGGACAAGCATCAGGGGGCTGATTGCCAACCCGCCCAGCAGAAGACTGGTCGGCTCAGGCGTGGCGTCAAAGGTCACAACAAGGTCATCGCCGCCGCCGCTGTTCAATTCGGCGCTGCCCAGCGAGGAATCCGCAACATCAGAGAACGTAAAGCTATTGGCGAAATTGCTGCTGTTAACCGTGAAGGCCGAGAGGGCGGCGGTGAAAGTGCCCGTGGCCGCGTTGGCAATGGCAAATTTATACTGTTTGCCGGCGGTGAGGCCATTGTTCCCCTCGGTGACAATGTTGATGGTGAATGGATTTCCAGAGCTCGCGTTGTTGGTCAGACTGGACAGGAGCAGAGCGTCCATATTGCCCGAATTGCCCGGGCTGTTGACTGAGTTAATGCTCGTAGTGCTGTAAGAAGTGTTCGCGATGTTTAGTTTCCAGGCATAGCTGCCGCCGCTGTTCCATGTTTGCGTGCCCGTTTGGAGTATCCCGTAGCTGCTGGTATTGGATGCCCCCGAGCCGGCGGTGATCGTCGCGCCGCTGGCCACGTTCACCGTCCCGCCCACCTGTCCCGCTGCCGATGTAGTGCCGCCTGCAAGGACTCCGCCGCTGTTGATGGCGACGCCCGCGGAGCCGGTGGCGGAGTTGGCGCTGCCGGTGGTGTTTGCCTGGAGGGTTCCGCCATTGATCGTCGTGCCGCCGGAATAGGTGTTGGTTCCGGTCAGTGAGACGTTACCCGGCCCGCTAAAAACCAATGCGCCGCCGTTGCCTCCAATAGTCCCGCCAAGATTCAGAGTGGCTCCGACGTTGGCTTCGCTAACGGTTAAACCGCTGTTAAGGGTGACATTTCCGGACCAGATATTGGTTGGGCCGCTGACATTGCTCGAAGTTAGATTGAGCGCTCCGGAGGATGCGCCGCTTACCGTAACCAGAGGCGTCGAAATAGTCTGACTATTTCCGGTCATGGAAACAGTGCCTGACAACGTTGGGCTCAGGCCTGAGGCGCCGTTATCCTCGCCCAGATAGATGGTCGTTCCAGTAGCCGTACCGAATTGCCCAAACACCAAGGTACTACCGCCGCAAATAAAGGTGCCACCTGTGTAGGAGTTGATCGAATTGAAAATAAGGGTATTGCCGCTATTAACTTCCAGGTATGAAGCATGACCATTGTCATTGAACGGGGCGTTTAATGTAACGGTTTTCCCCGAATTACCATACATCTGTATGCCCGCTACATAAGTGTTTTCGACATATATGTCGTTGTTGAACGTCAGGTTGGCGCCGACGGCATTTATTTCCCCGCGCGGAGTGCCAGTTGAGGCGCTAAAAGCCAAGGGTAAATCGATGGTTGCGGGGGCAGATCCGTCATTTTCAATTTTGGACTGGGTGCCACCGTAATCGAATAAATTTATCCCCTGGTCTCCACTGTCGGTCAACGTATATGCGCTGGAGGCATTGAAGTAGACCGACCATTCACTGAACGAGCCCAAGTCGTCGTTGCTGATATAGACACCGGAGTTCCCAAAGAACATTTCCCCATAAACGTCGTTTGGCGTTCCGTTGCTCCAGTTGGCGCTATTGCTCCAAAGACTGTTGCCGCCGCCGCCCGTCCAGGTATCGATGGGCTGTGCCTTGGCGGTCGAAAGGTGCGTCGCCAGACAGGTAATTCCGCAAGCGCAAGATAGCTTGGCGAATCGATGCATTTTGCTTTTGGTGGTGTGACTGCGTCGCCGTGAATTCATCTGCCTCTCCCCAATCTTCCACGAACTGGACCACGATCAACAACCAAGTTGTACAGATCCGCTAAAATGAATCCGAGCGAAACGAAATGCCCGAAACTGCAAAGACCCTTTCCCGCCTGAAATTGAACGCTTTAACGCCGGGACTTCCTGCCGTTTATGAACACTGCCCGCGGGCGTCATGGAAGCCAGGCGAAACGGTTAACCGGAATATGGTAATATCATCTTCACCATTCCGCAAACAATTTCTTATTGGACTAGCCTTACCGGACAGCAAAAGCGCGCCCGGGCTGGTTGGCAGGTGATATGATGAGGATTGCAGCAGATTGAGCGAAGCGTTTATGGCGCATTTCAAATCGCAAACAATTGCATTATCTGGGGTTGCGCCTGCCAAGGCCCCGCCGGATCGCGTGGGGGGTGCATGGATAAATTTGCAATATTGGGCAATCGCCGGCCTATTTTTGATCGGGGAGTTGCCCCTGCTGCTCAAATTCGGGGCGGGATTGTGGGAGCGACCGCAATATCAATTCTTCCCGCTGATGGTCGTGGGGGCGGCATACCTGGCGTGGGAGAAATGGCAGGAGCTTGTCCCAGCGTCGCTCAAACCTGGTTCCCTGGCGGTGACCCTGATCCTGCTGATCCTGTCGCTGGCGAGCCTGCTGATCGGGGGAGTGCTGTGGCTCAGATTCCTGGCGGGAGTTTCAACGCTGCTGTTGCTGCTGGCATTGGTCTGGCGCGTGGGCGGAGGGAAATTGGCAGCGGCGATAGCGCCTTCGGCCATCCTGCTGGCGATCATCATCCCCCCGCCGGGCCATCTGGATAATTCCATTCCACTGCAATTGCGGGCCATCGCGGTGCGGGTCAGTTGCCGGGTGTTGGATGCGATCCACGTGCCCAATTTTCAGTCGGGGAACGTGCTGGAGATTCCCGGCCGGCGACTGCTTGTGGAGGAGGCGTGCAGCGGGATCAATTCGCTGATGGCGATCCTGGGCTTTTCATTGCTGTTGGGATTTTGGAAGCGCCGCCGAATCCCCCAAATTGCGGTGCTTGTCCTGTGCGCGGTTTTTTTTGTGATGTGGGCGAACATCCTGCGGATCAGCGGCGAGGCGTGGCTCAAAGTGCGGTGGAATATTGACGTGCTGGGCGGGTCATTGCATGAAATGCTGGGCGTGGCGCTTTTTCTGGCTTGTGTCGGCTTGATCGCAAGCCTTGATGTTGGCTTGGAGGCATTGTGGAATCTGCGCAAATCCAATGACCGCCCCGCCGATGCTCCGTCGCCAACCGATCGGCCGATGCGCGCAAATTCTGTTGCCAAAGCCAACCCCGGGGCGCCCCGGCGCCTTTTGGCTGGAATGTGGTGCGCGGGGATTGTTTTCGCCGCGGCCGGAGTGTTTGTTCAAACCCAGATCGCCCATGCCTGGAGCCCGCCGTCGATACGCGCGAATGCGACTTTTGATTTGCCGGCGGAACTGGCGGGTTGGCATCGCCTGAACAAGAGCGTTCTATTTATCGAACGGCCGCAAACAATCGCCCGTGAATCGCATCTGTGGGAATATCGGCAAGGAAATCTAACCGCCAGCATCGCGATTGATTATCCCTTCGCCGGGTATCACGACCTGAATACTTGTTACGCGCTGGCGGGTTGGCAACTGAGAGATCGAAGCACGCAAACGGAGCCGGCAGGATCGAATGACGCCTTTTTCTCGCGGACGCTCATGAGCAAATCGACCTCGGAGCAAGGGTACCTGCTCTTCGCGCTGCTGGATGAACAAAACCATTGGAAAAGATCCGGCAATGAGGCTGACGGCGCCGGACTTTCGGGGATGATGCAATGGGTCCGAAGCGATGCGAGCGGGCCGACGTATCAAATCCAGGCACTGGTCCAGCAATATTCGCCGTTTACCGCGGCGCAGCAAAAGCAGGTCGATTCGTTATTTTTTTCGGCAAGAAGGCAATTGGCGCAGGAAGTGCTCGCTCAATTGGAGAACAAGCCGTGAGAAGAATCCCGCCCGGCATCTCGGCACGGAATAAGGGAAGGAAACTCCTGGCGGGATTGCCCGCCCTGTTGGCGATCTGCAGCGGCTTGTTGATCGGGACATGGCTTTGGATCAAGCCGGCGCAGAATAGCTGGTACATGCAGCAGGCGCAGGCATCGTTGGACGCGGCGGACTACAAAACGGCCGCAATCTGCTACGCAAGACTGCTTCAGCAAAATCCTTCCGATGCCGCCACAGCGCATGACCTGGCGCTGAGTCTCCAGGGCCTGGGGCAGAACGAAGCCGCCGCGGCACTGATGTCGCGGTAAATGATCGCTCAATCGACTCATCGCAGCGCGCCTAGCTGCCGCCGGGCTGGGAGGTGGGATTGTGCTGCTGTTCGCGGCGGCGTTGGGCGATCTGGAGGTTGGTGCGGGCGGCCTGGTAGTCTGATTTCAGAGACAACGCGGTGCGAAATTGGTAGATCGCCAGATCGAGCTGGTCGGTGGCCACCAGATCGGCGCCCAGGTCATTTCTGGCTTCGGGCGAGTCGGGCTTGAGCCGCACCGCCGCGCGCAACATCTTTTCCGCGTCGGCATACTGGTGCAACATGCAAAGCATCAGGCCGGCATTGTGAAATGCCTCGAAGTTCTGCGGATCGACTTTGACCGATTCCTGCAACTGGTTGGCGGCTTCGGCGAGCTGGCCGGCGGCAAAAAGCGCGTTGGCAAGATTGATGCGGGCGGGGACGAAACTGGGATCCATCCCAACGGCCGCGCGAAATTCGCCGGTTGCCCCCTGCAAATCACCGCGCTGGTCCAGAAGCAGGCCCAGATCGTTGTGCAGGTTGGCATCGTTGGGAGTGGCGGCCAATGCCTGCTTCAGATAGGTATCTGCATCTGCCAATCTGCCCGCCTCGATATATGCAACGGCAAGTCGGGAGATATTTTCCCGATTGGCAGGCTGGAGCCCAGCGGCACGAGAATACCAATCAATGGCCTGGTTCAATTGGCCGCGCTGCTCGTGAAGCTGGCCCCCGGCGGCCAGACAATCAATGTCGCGGCACAGAGCCGGCTGCAAACCACGCAATTGTTCATCGGCAAGATCGGGCTTGTCCTGCTGGAGGTACCAAAGAGCCAGTCGCCCGCGGGCGGTGAGTGAATCGGGATTTTCCGCGACGGCGGTCCGCCACAAAGTTTCCGTGTCGGCGTACGCGCGGCTTCCAAAACCGGTCATCAAAGCGAATACAGCCACTGACCCCAGCCCCACCGCCAGCCGCGCGACGCCAATCCAGAACCGGGAAGCCAGATGTGAAATTGCTGTGATGACGGCGGCGACCAGCAGCGCAAGCAACGGGATGCACACGATGTAAAGGCGGGCGTCGCCACCGGGAATCAGGCGGCTGAGCGCTTCCTGCTCGTCCAGGGTTGTCGGAGCCAGGACGATCACGCAGCATAGCGCAATCAGCGGGCCCGACCCCAAGCGGCGGCGCGCCAAAAACAAAGGCACAAGCAGCGCGACGAATCCGATTTTGACGAGGGTGGCAACGCGATCGGGGACGCGCAAAGACCGCATCGCGATCAACGGATGAGGCCAGACGATTCGAAAGACGGACTCAATTGATTCCCCAAGCGCTGCTCTTTGATTCCTCAGGAGCATGGGAAGCCGTCCATGCCTTAATACCAAGACAAGCAGGACAGTCGCAATCACGAGAAAAGGCCCCGCCCTGAGCCAATCCGCAAGTTGGAGCCGGCGGTGACGGGCGATAAAGCAGGGCAGAACCAACGCAATTGCGGCGATGGCGGGCAGACATAGAACGCCGCATAGGAACATTGTGGACGCTGTGGCGCAGATGAATAAATTTTTCCAGCGGCTGGGCTGTAGATCGGAATCGTCAACATCGGTAGCAAGAGCGGTACCGGCTGGAATGTTCGAAGCTCTCAAAAAAAGCAAAATGGCTCCAAGCGCGAAGAAGGCGGCCCACAAACGGTCCTGTTGGCCGATCCATGCGATCGGCTGAAGCATCAGGGGATGTACTGCGAAGATGGCGGCGGCCAGCCAGGCGCCGGGGATTTGCAGACGCCGAAGCAGAAGCCAGAGCAGAAGCGCGTTGGTAGCGTGGAGAAGAATTCCCACAACCTCGCAGGGGAGGGCGCCCGACCCCAGCTTGTGCTGGTAAAGGAGCAACGTCTCAACCAGCGGCGAATATGCGCCCAGATTTGGATGGGACCAAGCCGCAGCCAATCCCTGGAAAGTTAAAAGCGCCGCATTGTGTTTAAACGACTGCTCATCTGGCCAGAGAAGTTGCGTGCCCAGCAGCGGTAGATAGATGATCAGGGTCAGCAGGAAAAGCGCGACACCGCGAAATACCAGCCGGCCGGTGAGAATATCGTGCTGATCCGCGGGAAAAAATGGCGTGTCCTCGGTGACGGAATATAAGTCTTCAACGCTGGGCATTTTGCCCGCAATATACCATCGTTGATTGGGCCAGTGATCCCGGCCGGCGGCTGCGGCGGCATCAGGCTGGAGCCGGTGAGGACACCTTTAAGCGGAGAATTCACAAGGGAAATCGACTTCACTTTCCGGAGTTGAGCAGTTGTTCAATCTGGGCGTCGGCGGCTTTGAAGTCGAACGCATCGAATAGGCGGACCACTTTCCCTTCGCGGTTGATCAGGATCGTCGTGGGATAGCCAAACACGCCGTACTGCTCGGCGGTCAGGCCCTCGTAGCCATCGGGCGTCGCTTTTCCCAGGGAGAGGGCTGTTGGAAACGGCAAATCCCTCCCTCCCCAAAGAGATGACCTGACCGCCGCCGTCTTGGCATCAAGCTTGGCCGCGGTGTCCACATCGCCATCGCTATCAACGTGTACGCTGATGATGGCCAGGCCCTTGTCGGCATACTTTTCATACAGGTCAATGAGCACGGGCATGTCATGGACACAGGGGCCACACCAGTATCCCCAGAAGTCGATGAGCACGTATTTTCCGCGCAGATCGGCGAGCTTAACGGGTTGGCCCTTCCAACCCACGATGCCCGCGAGCTCGGGAGCCGGTTGCCCTTCCAACCTGACCCGACGCGAGGCGGTCAAGGCTATCGGCGGGGCTTCATATTCGGTTCGCCCCTCGGGAACGGTGACTTGGACGGTCCTGAGCAGCAGTGACTCGCCAAGGGCGTGGAGGGAATATGTGCCGGGCGCGACGGGAAATTCATAATGATCGGAAACGGCATCCCATTCTGCGATTGGTATGCCGTTCTTTTGCAGGACGACGCTGATATTGCCGAGGGGCTTGCCCGACTTGGCCAGCTCATCGCAAACGATTTTGCCATGGAGGAGGTATTCGGGCTGAAGTTGGAGAGTAGCCAGGCCCTTCTGAAGCAATGCAGGCGAAGCCGTGGTGAAGCCGATCAACTTTCGGTCCGTGTCGCGCACGCCGGCGGCGCGGAAATCTTCGTAGGGAATCGTGGTTGCGCCATGCGCGTTGGTCAAAAGAATCTCCCCATAACCCCAATCGGGTTTGTCGACAGCGGGAACCTTGGTCTTGTTTAAATAGTACATGGATTGGAAAACTTGTGCCCCGGCGGTGGGTTTTCCGTCCGGGCCGATGACTGTCAACGTCACGATCTTGGGATAGTCCTTGAAATCGGGATCGGCGCGGCGAAGAGTAAGGAGGTTCGTGTATCCGCTGTCGATGTGATGAAAACTGGTGGGCCGTTGCGGGTCAGAACCCGTCTGGAAACAGATTGTGAGAAGATCGCCTTCGAACTTAAAAATGCCCGGACATGTGCACGCGGGATATGTGATGGGCTTGCCCATCGGGGTGCAATCGATCTGGTCGTTCTTCAAGTCGATGTGTGGCGGACTGGCAGTCGGATCAATCGTGAATGTGCCGGTGACATCCTTAGATAAGCCCCAGAATCTGGAAACGGCGAACGACCGGCCGGTCACGGTGAACTTGGAGAGGTTGATGTAACCCAGGCCACTGGTGAACCCATTGATTTCGTATGATTGCGGCAGCCATACTCCGGCGAATGACGCATAACTGGCGGTGGGCTGATTCGGCGGTTCGGCAATGGCGCAGTCATTGGCAAGCGCGCACAGGAAAACAAAGGCCACCGTTAAAATTTCTCGCCGCATGACAACGTCCTGAAAACCGCCGGCCTATCGTTGCTCCAAAGTAAGCGCGAAGCAACGACCAAATCCGCAAAAAAAGCCCGGAATTTCCGGGCTTTGCCTCGTCAACATCGAGAAAGCGGGCTCACGCCAACGCGGAATAACGTATATTGGCCAAGCCCTGGTCAGGCGGAGGCCGCTGGTTCACGTGCTCGGCGATCCAGTATGCCAACAGAGCGGCCATTATGATGCATGCGAAGACCAGGAGTCGAATTCCCCAGCGCCGCCAGCGAATCGACGAGCGGTGCTTTCTATGGCGCCTTTTTTTGCGAACAGAAGGTGTTGAAGATGTTTGTTCGCTCACACTCTCACGCTATAAGTCGTGCCGCCAAGCAACAGGGAATCATATATCTTTTCTATTTTTTTTACAGTCTGCTCGATATCAAACGATTCACGTGCCCGCCGGCTGCCGGCTATCCCCATGCGATTGCTGAGTTGCTCGTCTTCGAGCAAAGTGCAAATCGCTGTGGCCATTGTGGAGGGGTCACCCATGGGAACCAGGATTCCGGTGACGCCGTCGATGACGATCTCAGGAACGCCCCCGCCGTTGGTGGCTACAATCGGTTTGCCGGCTGCCATGCCCTCAACAATCACCTGGCCAAAGGGTTCTCCGGTTGTTGAAGCATGGACAAGGATGCGAAAATTGGAAATAAGCCGCGCGACGTCGGTGCGGAATCCCAGCAACTCAACGGAACTTGCAACCCCGAGCCGATTGATCAGGTCGCATATGCCCTTTTCATAGTGATCCTCACCAAATAGGGCCGAACCCACGATTTGAAACTTGCAGCGCGGAAATCGCTTGAGCACCTCGGAAGCAGCCTTAATAAAGATGTGTTGTCCCTTCCAGGGACTAATCCGACCAACGATTCCGACGATGGGAATCTGATCGAAAGGTTTCTCGGAATTCTTCTGGTCCATGCTGGCGGGTGTCCCATCATGGACGACGCGCAACGACGGTCCGAGGGAGATTCCCGAGGGAACTGTGGCCCGAAAACGATTCGCCGGGAGTTGAAGCGTCTGGAGCGTTGCCGCCGAGTTGCCTATAACGCATGTGGGAATGAACTTGGCGAGCATTCGAAAAGCGGCGACGACTCGGGTCGGAAGATAATCGGTCTCGATACGGTCGCGAACGTGCCAGATTATCGGGACGCGCGCGATTTTGCCCGCGATTCCGCCGAGAATATCCGACTTAAGCGAATTCGTGTGAATCAGGGTGAATCCTTCGGACCGAAGATAATTTATCAGCCGCACGCAGAAACCTAGCGCGCTGATCAACTGCGGGATCTTCAGAAACGTTGCGGCTCCCAGGGTGTCTTTGCGAGCGTTGACCACCTTGGCGCTTAAGGGAATAAGGATCGATCGGACGCCCACGTTGGCCAGCTTGTCGCGTAACGGCCCGTCGGAAAACAGGATGACGACTGGTTCGTACTTGGATCGATCCAGGAGGCGCACGAAGTTAAGCAAAGCAATTTCCCCGCCGCCCAGGGCCGCAGTGTGGTCGAGGATGGCGATTTTTGCGGGCCGGCGCGATAACCGGCGCGAAACGTGATTGAATGGTCGAGAGATTGTCCTATTGGCCAAAACTGGATGAGCGGCGAGGGTTTGCGGCTCGGTCAGCATTGCATTGCTTCCCTATATATATCCATTACGCGTTGCGCAATATTCGACCAGTCATACCGTTCTGCAGCAAATGCCTGGCAACGATCCGTCGAGGGCAAACTGATGCGTCCATTGAGCGCATCGGATAGGCCCGAGGAAAGGGACGCAACGGACGAATCTTGAAGTATGAGATTTGGCGACAAGTCCTGAACTGCTTCGGGCAACCCGCCTACGGGCGTGACCAACACCGGGGTGCCGGCAGCCAGGGATTCGACCGTCGTCAAACCGAAGCCTTCAAGGCTTTGCGTTGGGACAATGCTTAAATCGGCTGCCCGATACATTGAGGGCAGATCCTTATCGGCCGCGACTCCAAGCAATCGAATGTTTTCTTCAAGACCCGAATCTTTCACTCTTTGGCGCAATTCGCACTCCAGTTTGCCTTGCCCGATGACCAGAGCCAATACATCCGGAATATTGCGGCGAACTTCGGCGACTGCCGAGATCAGGTTCTCCAGCCCCATGCGGCGAGCCAAACGTCGAACGCACAAGACGATTGGTCGGTCCGTTGGCCAGCCTAACTTTCGGCGTAATTCGTCTTTTGAGGTCTTGATTAAGAACTTTTTTATATTTACTCCGCCGGGAACCACGCGAATGCGCGCATCAGCAATCCCGTACGATTCGGTTAGAATTTTTCCGAAGGCCTTGGACAAAACGATACAGAGCCCGGCACGATGATAGACGATTCGCTCCAGCAGCCCCTTTGCCGCCGATATCGCGATGCCATCTCCCTCCACGCGCGATTCCGCCGCCCAGGGCCCGTGGAAATGAACCACCAGCGGGATAGAGCGAATCAGCCTGAGGATGGGAAATGCATAAAGGGCAAAATGAGCGGCACACAAAGCGGGTTGCGGATCTTGAGCCAGAGATTGGCGAACCGCCCGGCGCACCGCCCGCCATCTGGCCGGAATTGAAGCATCCGTTGGGGCAAAGGCGCGAACATTGGCATTGGACGAGCTGTTCACTGCAGCACTGCCCGCGACCAAGCCGACCGCATCGACCCGCAATTGGGCCAGGGCGTGCATCAACTCAAAATAGTATCGATCCAATCCGCCCGGCTGTTCGGGAAACCAGGCCATTCCAAGTTGCAGAATTCTGCGCGCCGCCAAGGTGTCTACCGCAACAGTGGGCGCGGCGCGCAGCGGATCGTTCACCTGCGTGCTTACTGACAAGGGACGGACCG
>Ga0182024_10019673_pt1 | contig 12415 bp, 10 predicted proteins | sample P32metaG_FD_120480 | JGI IMG/M metagenome (GOLD analysis project Ga0182024, IMG submission 120480) | Permafrost microbial communities from Stordalen Mire, Sweden - P3-2 metaG (Illumina Assembly) | ecosystem: Environmental > Terrestrial > Soil > Wetlands > Permafrost | place: Sweden: Stordalen...
CGGTGCGCGAGATCTGCGACCGCTACGGCGTCATCCTCGTCTCGGACGACGTCATCTGCGCCTTCGGTCGTTTGGGCACCTGGTTCGGTGGTCAGAAGTTCGACTACGTGCCCGACATCATCACGTGCGCCAAGGGCATCACCGCCGGCTACGCCCCGCTCGGCGCGATGATCGTGTCGGATCGTCTAGCCGAGCCCTTCCAGCACGGCGACGCCTCGTTCGTTCACGGCTTCACCTGGTCCGGCCACCCGGTCTCGTGCACCGTGGCGCTCAAGAGCATCGAGATCATGGAGAACGAAAAGGTGCTGGAGAACGTCCTGGCCAACCAGGACTACTTCCAAGAGAGTCTCGTGAACTTGCGCGACATCCCAATCGTCGGCGACGTGCGCGGCACCGGCTACTTCTGGGGCGTGGAACTGGTGAAGAACCAAGTGACCAAAGAGACGTGGGCCGGTGAAGACGCCGAACGACTGCTTCGCGGTTACGTGTCACCCGAGATGTTCCGCCGCGGTCTCATCTGTCGCTCGGACGATCGGGGTGACCCCGTGGTCCAGCTCGCGCCACCCCTGATCTCTACCAGGGCCGACATCGACTTCATGGTGGGCACCATGCGCGAGGTCTTCACCGGAGCCGTCAAGTTCATTTGATCGTGTCGCCATCGCAGTCACTGTGGTGGTCGTCACTCGAGCACCCGCTCACGCCCCGGCCGACCCTGCAACGTCATCTGGACGTCGACGTCGCGATCGTCGGCGGCGGCTTCACCGGACTCTGGACCGCGCGAGAACTCCTACGCCGAGATTCCACGCTGCGCGTCGCGATACTCGAGAAAGAGGTGTGCGGATTCGGTGCGTCGGGGCGCAACGGCGGGTGGGCCTCGGGACTCTTTCCGATGAGTAACGCCAGTGTCATCCGGCGTTACGGCGAAGAGTCCTTCGACCACCAGCGCCACCTACTCCAAGAGGCCGTCGCCGAGCTCGGTTCCTCGGCGCGCGAGGACGGGATTGACGCGCGCTACGTGCACGGTGGCACGATGAAGTTCGCTCGAAGCGCAATCCAAGTCGCGCGACTCGCCGAGGAGATCTCGTCGTCGCGCGACGAGGGCATCGGCGAGGCAGATCTCTCCTGGATCGACGGAACGGACCTCGACGGGCACGGTCGCGTAGCCGGTGCGCTCGGCGCGACGTATTCCCCGCACTGTGCACGGATCGACCCCGCGCGACTGGTTCGGGGACTGTGCGACGTCGTGGAGCACCTCGGCGCCATGATCTTCGAGAACACCGCGGTCACGCGAATCATTCCGGGCCGTCTCGGCCGTCAGGCGCAGGTCGTGACCATCGGGGCGAACGTGCACGCCGACGTCGTGGTTCGAGCCACCGAGGGATTCACGCCGAACCTGCCGCACGAGCGTCGCTCCGTCGTGCCGCTGTACTCCTTGATGATCGCCACCGAACCGCTCTCGAAGGGCTTCTGGGATGGCGTCGGTTTCGCACACTACGAAACCTTCGCCGACGATCGCCACCTCATCATCTACGGCCAGCGCACGAGTGACGACCGGATCGCCTTCGGGGGCCGTGGTGCGCCCTATCACTTCGGATCCTCCGTCGAACCGGGTTTTGACACCGATCAAAAGGTCTTCGACAAGCTCGAAATCACGTTGCGCGAGCTCTTTCCGACGTTGGACGCCTCGATCACTCACGCCTGGGGCGGGCCCCTGGCGATGCCCCGGGACCACTCGCCGTTCGTGCGCGTCGACTTCGAGTCGGGCCTCGCGTCGGCCGGCGGTTACACCGGCGACGGCGTCGTGCTCAGCCACGTGGCCGCGATCGCGCTCGCCGATCTGATCACGCGACCGGATGTCGAGTCCGCCTTTACCCGCCTGCCCTTCGTGCAACGCTCGGGGCGTCGCTGGGAGTTCGAACCCTTTCGCTGGATCGGCATCAACGCGGGACTTTTCCTCGCCGGCTGGGCCGACCGCGTCGAAGCGAAGCACGCCCGGGTCAGCCGCGCGAGTCGTTGGCTCGATCACCTCGTCGACTGAGGATTATTGAAGAATGTTGACCGCGCGCGCCGCGACCACGGCGATGGTGATGAAGGACACGATCGATTCGCCCGCGAACAGCACCTTCATGCGGGCCGAGAGGGGCATGGCGTCGGCCGGCGCGAAACTCGTACCGTTCGCCAACGAGGTGTAGAGGTAGTCAATGAAATTAGGACGCCAGTGCTCGGGCGCTTGGTCGGGATTCTGCATTTGAGGAAACTGCAGATCGGGCATCAGTTTCTCGCTCGAGGCACGACGATGTGGTCCCCCGCGATCAACCTCCCAGAACCAGAGACCGTAGACAATGACGTTCGTTATCCACACCGCGACCGCCGAAAAGATCAACGCTCGTCCTTGAGAAACGTGGCCCGCCAACAAATGACGGACGAGCAGCACCAACGAGGTGACGTTGGCCAGGGTGACCAAGGCAATGAGGCCAATCGTGGCGTGGCGAATCCACACGCTCTCGTCGGGGTGACGATTTTTTCGCGCCGACAGCGGGGCCAGCGGCAGGGCCACGAGTACCGGCACGAGCCATTGCGGTCCCACGACCAGTCGACTAGGCAGCGCGACGTAGAGCGCGACGCACGCGACCAGGGCGAGTGACGCGGGCCAGCGAGGCTCGGCTCGAACGCGGCTCACGGCGCTCAACTTACCTGCGCGGTCCCTTGGCCCAACGACGCCAGGTTGTCGGGCAGTAACAACGTGGCGATTGACGTCGAGGAGAAAAGTTGGCGAATCGAGGAGACCTTGACGGCATTGATGTCGCTCGCCGATGGAGCGGTGATCGTCGTCGGCTTGTTGTACGAGAGGACCTGCAACGTGATCTTGCTCATGTCGTGTCTCGAACGTGAGGTCATCGTCGCGCCGGTCACCTCGCCCCCACTGCCGGTGGTGATGGTGATATCGAGCGAGCCGAGGACCGTCTTCTTCGGGGTTCCCAGCACGTTGCTCAAGGCGACGTGGTTGCTCGAAAAGTCATACGTCGTGGAGTACCCGCTCGTGGTGACCGTCTTGTGGTCGAAGCTCTTGATCAAATTGAGGTCCGGCGCCGGTTGCGTCATCTCGAGCGCGATACCGAAAAACGACGGCGCGTGTTCGTTGATCTCGAGCCACTTGCCCGACGAGATGTCGGCCGCCTCGGCGTAAAGGTGATTGCCGACCAGTCGAAGTTCGACCGAGGTCTGGGTAAACAGCAACGGAAACTGCACGATGGCCTCGGCGCGCGACGTGTCGAAATTGACGTTGATGGTCGCCGAGACGGTGTAGGCCTGACCGTTGGACACGGACATGAGCAGACTCGCCGAACGCGGTGGCACCCCGTTCAAGACCAGCGGGTCCTTGGGAATGCCCGAGGGATTCGGGTCGGTGGCGGCGAGCACGACCCCCATCAACGTGAGGGCGAAGGCAAAAAAGGCGAGCGCGATTCCCGACGATTTCTTGAACGCGGCCATACGAACACCCTACTGTTCGGAATTTTCCACTCCGGTGGCGTTCAGGCCAGTGGCTCTTGCAGTATCTCCAGCAGTAGTTCCAGTGAGATGTTGCGGCCGCTCGCGATGAAGCCGATGCGCGAGGTCGTGTCGTCGACCAGGTCGTTCGTGATCGCCGCGTACGACGCCGACGCCGATCCCTCGATGACGATGCCGTTGTTCTCCGCCGCTTCGCGCACGGCTCGACGAATATCAATCTCGGGCACCAAGACGAGGGGGATGTCGTGCGACGCGATCAGGTCATTGGTCACCGATCCGTCGTCGCCGCCGCCCGCGAGTCCGTCGGCGATCGTGGGACGGTGCACCACCTCGGCCATGGTCGCGCCGCGCAACACGTGATAGAGCGCGGCGCTCTCGTTCGGTTGCACGCCGGTGACGCGAATGTCCGAACGCCCGTGCGCGTCGCGGGAGATGAGCGCACCGGAGAGGAGTCCACCGCCGCCCACCGAGATGACGAGGTGCTCGAGCTCGGGCGCCTGGAGCAGTATCTCGTCGAAGACGGTCGACTGTCCGGCGATGACGTCCGAGTTATTGAACGGCGAGATGAAACGAATGGATCGCTCGTCGGCCAACGCCACGCCGTGGGCCTGCGCTTCGTCGAATGACGATCCGAATTGGATCAGCTCGATCATGTAATTGCCCAGTTTTTTTACCTTGGCGGCCGAAGCGTTCTGGGGAACCACGACCGTCGCGGGAACGCCCAGCACGGACGAGGCGTAGGCGATGCCCAGCCCGTGATTGCCGGCCGACGCGGTGATCACGGCGCCGTTGGGATCGTCGCGCCGTGCGGCGTCAACGGCGGCCAACGCACCTCGGACCTTGAACGACCCAGTGGGTTGGAAGCTTTCCATCTTCACCAGTACCGGTCGCCCGCGCAACGAAAGGGTGATGGTGGGCGTCGCGATGAGGTGGTCGGCAATGACGCGTCGCGCCGCTTCAATTTGCTCGACGCTCGGGGGCAAGACCTGACGAATCATCGTTGACAGCCTACAGTGCTCGATTTCTCGCTTTTCTACGGTCAGGTAAGGTCATCGAGTGCACACGATTCTCAGTGTCATTGTCGTGGCCATCCTCGCGTTTGTCGGAACGATGTTCGACAATTTCTTCGCCTTCGCCGCGCAATTGATCGTCACGGAAAAAAAGCGCTTCCGTCGTGTGAGTTACGCCCAGGCCCTCGGAGTCGCCACATTGCTCGTTCTCGCTGGGGGCCTTGGATCTTTGCTCACGCCGATTCCCCTTCCGTGGATCGGCCTTCTCTGCCTGGCACCGTGGGCTCTGGCGTGGTACGCGTGGCGACACCGCGACAGAGCGCCGCACGAGGTCTTTCGACGGGGTGCGCTCACCACCTTCGTGGTGACGATGGCCCTCGGCGGCGACAACCTCGCCGTATGGATCCCCCTGCTTCGCGCCGACGGGATCGCCCACGCCTTCGTGACCGTCGGGATATTCGCCGCCATGGAACTGTTGTTCATCGTCGGCGCTCAGTGGATCAGCGGCCGACCCGGCCTCGTCGCGTGGGGTACGAAACACGCGCCGTTATTTCTACCGTGGCTGTACCTCAGTCTCGGCGTCTTGATCTTGATCGAATGTGGTTCGCTGTAGCGCGTATTGCGGCTATCCCTGTCCTTGGCCTTATCGATCGCCAACATTGCTTAACTTCGGTTCAAAAGATGAACGGCAGGAGCATCTTGGTCGAGCGCTTGTATGCCGGGTAGGTGTCGGGGAACTGCTCGGTCAGGTAGCGCTCCTCGACGGTCGCGCTGTAGATGAAGTACACCCCGGCGAGCGCCACGGCAATCAGCCACGGCCAACTCAGCGCAACCGCGGTGCCGATACCCGCGACCAAAATTCCGGTGTAGATGGGATGGCGAACCAATCGGTAAGGACCGCTGGTCACCAACTCCGGGTCGTCCTTGCGTGACATCGGAGTACCCCAGTCGCGACCGATGTGCCCGCGGGCCCAGATGGCGAACCCGAGTCCAACCGCGAAGAGGACGAGTCCGAGAGCTGCGCGCAACGAATCCGAATTGAGACCGCGATTCCGGAAGGCTCCCAATCGAATCAGGAGGAGTACAAGAACGGCAATGAGCGCCCTGATCCGCAGTTCGCGGCCCCACGATAAGCGCCCCTTCTTCATGGAGAAAGCTGCCACCAGCCAGTAAATCCAGAACGCCGTCCATCCGAAGGCGAAAACGAGCTCGATCGCGTGCACGCGACTCATATTTCCATACGCACACCAAGGGATGCCTCGCGTCGCATTTTCGTGCGGCCCGATCTTGGCCCAACCGAATCTCGCCGCCACGAACTCAACATGACTAGCGTTGAACGGTGGCCCAAAGCACTCCTCAACAGACTCTGCGACGCCTCACCATCATCGTGGCGATCCAGTGGATGGGCGCCACCTTGGGTCTTCCGCTGCTTCCGCTGTTCCTCGAACACCGCGGGGGCGTGCCCACGATCATCGGATTCATCATGGCGTCGTTCTTTTTGGCGGGCGTCGTCACCCAGTTCTTTCTGGGACGACTGGCCGACCGATTCGGCCGACGTCCGGTGCTCATCTACAGCCTCGTCGCCTACGGCATCGCCAGCACGACGTACCTCCTCCTGGTCTCCGCACCGTGGTTCGCCCTCGCGCGAGCGGTCCAGGGTGCGTCGGCCGGCGCGATCGAGGTGGCGTCGATGTCGGCCGTGGCGGCCCTCTTTTCTGAGAGCGAACGTGGTCGAGCGATTTCGCGCATCATCGCCGCGCAATTGCTCGGGCTCGCACTCGGACCAATAGCGGGCGTCGTGGTATCAGTGAACAGCCTTGGTTGGGCCTTCTTCGCAGCCGGCATGATCAGCTTCGTCGCGGCGATCGTCGCGTACCGCACGAACTTGGGCGACCGAGCGTTCGATCCGACGCCGCTGCCCAAGTTGCAGTGGAGCCCGCAACTCACGGGTGCCCTGGTGGCCGCCAGCGCCAGTGGTCTCGTCATCGGCGTCTACGAAGCCTGTTGGAGCCTGTTAATGCACGCCCACCACGCTTCGACGTTGCAGATCCGCTTGAGCTGGACAATCTTCTGTCTCCCCTTCGTGGCCCTCAGTGGCATCGGGGGATGGTTGGCTGATCACGCCAATCGCCGCTTCGTCGCCCTCGCCGGATTGCTGAACGGAGCGGTCTTTCTCTCCATTTATCCGCATATTCATAACAACGACCTCATCTTGTTCATGGGGTCACTCGAATCAATCGGCGCGGCCATGTCGGCGCCATCGATCTCCTCCCTGATGAGCCAAGGGGCGGTCCATCGCGAACTCAGTCGGCGCCAGGGCCTCTACGCGACCTCGAATACCGCGGCACTCGCCGTCGCCGCCGGGACCTCTGGATTCCTCTTCACGATCAATTCGGCACTTCCCTTTACCCTGCTCGCTGTCGTCTCGGCGGTCTTCGGACTGACGACACTTTGGTGGTGGCGCGACGTGACGGGCAACATCACGGAAACCGCGTGATCAGGTGGCAAAAGGGGCGGCTCTCGCCGCCCCTTTTGTTAGTTCTTCAGTTGGTAGCTACAGCAACTAGCTCTTCCAGATTTGGTCCCAGCGCGCCGCTCCGGCGTCCGGGCTGAGGCAGCGAGTCGTACCATCACCGGCCGTTCCCGATACCCAGTTCTGCACGTCCGACCTCGCGGCCCACGCATTGACCGTGGTGTCAAGCATGACGTAGGGAATCTCGATCGCGAAGCGACGGTTTACCGCCTGCCACGCAGTCTTTTCCGCCGCCGAACCGGGACGCGCGGCGAGGGCTGCCAACAAGGCAGTCTCGACCACGGGGTCGGCCTGGTGGGCGAAGTTCACCGCACCGGCGATCTGGGTTCCGGCCGGAAGTCCGCCCATGCCCAAACCTCCGACGGCCGGTGAAGTCGTCGCTGACTGGGAGTTCCACCACACGTAGTTCTCCGACTGGTCGGCGCCACCGAATTGGTTCCAGCCCGCGCAGTCGTACTCGCCGTAAATCACGTTGTTGATGAGCGTGCTCTGGACCGCTGAACGAGGCGTGATCGTGACGCCGATCTTCGCAAACTCCTGCTCGAAGAAAGCGAAGGCCTTGGTCGCGCTTGCACTGCCGGATACGATGTCCATGACGAAGGCAACCTGGGACACGTTGTTCTTCGCCTTGTAGGCGTCGACGAGGGCTTTGGCCTTCGTCGGGTTGTAGGCCGGGTAACCGGGGTTCTTGTAGAACGGCGAACTCTTTCGGAAGATGCCATCCGCGATTGCACCCACGCTGTCGTCAATTACCCGGAAGTACGTACTGCGATTGACCGCCATGGCCAAGGCCTGACGAATGCTTTGGTCGTTCACGACTGGCTTCATGGACGTGTCCCACTGCCCCGACGACGGGTTGACGGCGCCCATGGTGCCAATCCAGTCAGCCTCTTGGACCAGCAGCGGCGGCGCCTGACCCTTCAAGATGTACGGCAGTGAACCAGGCACGGTCGGTGCGAATTCGCCGGCCCACGCGAAGTACTGGTTCATCGTTCCCGTCGTGTTCATGATCAAGAAGTTGAGCCCTGGGTCGCGCGGCGCGTGGATGTCCGTAACGTAAGTGACGCCCTTCATGTGCTTGAAGGCATTAATCTGCGGACCGTTCTGTTGAAGGATCATGTCCACGTTGCCGGCCTGCAGTGCCTGGTTACGGGCTTCGGGGTCGACGATCGTCTTGAAGTGAATGTTGCTCAAGTACGGCAACTGACGACCGTGCGCGTCCGACTTCCAGTAGTCTGCGTTTTTCGTCAGTTGGGACTCAACGTTCACTTGCCAGGACTTCACCTTGAACGGACCGGTGCCGATGGGGTTGCCCGTATACGTGGGCACGAATGAGGTCGGGTGCGCCATATAGCTGATCTGTTGCTCGCACAAGAAGATCGGGAACGACGAGAACGGAATCACCAAGTTGTACGCAACGGTGAAACTGTCCACTTTCGTTACCGTACCGATGATTGGCTTAATTGCTAGTCCGACCGTGGGGTCGGCGTTGGCGGCGACCCAGTTGGCTACGACTATGTCGGCGTCCAATGAATCGCCGTTCGTGAAGGTGACGCCCTGGCGAAGGGGAATCGTCCACACCGTGTAATTCGCGTTCGGGGTGGCTGAGAGCGCCAGCATGGGCAGCGCGACCTTTCCGTTAGCCGACACCACGAAGAGTGGATCGTAGAGCGCGTTGGCGACACAAAAACCTGAGGCGTCCAACTTGCCTTGTGAGCCGTTAAAAACGTGATAGTTCGGAACGTCGGAGAGAGTCCCGACGGTCAGCGTCCCCCCACGCTTCGGCTTTCCATTGTTCACACCAATTGCGGCGGCGCTGGCCGACGTGGCGAGAAGATCGTCAACGATCGATCCGGCCAGTGCGACACCACCGATTGTGGCAGCTGAGTGAGTTAGGAACGATCGGCGATCGAACGTGGATGACATCTTTGTCCCGCTTTCCCCCTGGAGCTCCGGCCTTGTGCTGGCGCTCCTACTGGTCGCAACTTAGCAAGAACCCAACGAGAAAAAAGGCCAAGGACCAAATCTCCTCGGGTTATAAATCCCAGGGCCCGATGGGCAGGGCGACGCCAATCGGACCCTGGGAAACTCGTGCCCGGCCGTGCGGGTGACGGCCAGCGAGGGTGTGCAGAGCGTCGTGACATCGATTACGGCTCTGATGGTCGCTGTGATATTCACAATGCGAGTTCCGGCGACTTTGAGTGCCCTCGCCCACTGATTCGCCCTGAAATGTCGTTGAATCAGCGAGGAGTGTTCGTTCGAAACCGATGTCGTTGCAATCGATGCCGCGTTCTTGCCGTGTATCCCTGGCGAAAGTGCGGTACTGACGAACAGTGTTCGACCGGTTCGGACCCCGTACGTGGTTTCTTTTGCATCGCTGCATTGCGGGGTCCACCGACGCGTCGACCGGTCGGTCACGCCGTCCGTCGTTAACGAGATGAATCCGGTGCGATCAATGGTTCTCACGGTCTTGGTACGGAACATCGTGAAACTCGCCCTCTATCTCGAGTTGCCTTGCATCGAGACTTATCCATCTTCAAAGTTCGGTTTGTGAGAGCCCTGTGAAAGTCCTTCGAGGCACTTTAGATGGGCATAAATAGCAGCTTCTCGCCAGACTGTGGAGTATTCACCCTGTATTCAGGTGATAATGCTCGATCCTTGGCGAGTTCCGCCTGAATCGAGGCAGATACCAAGTAAATCGACAAGTTTGAGATCGTGTCTTACTTAAAGCAGAGCCCAGACGGAAGGGGGGCCGTCTGGGCTCTGACAGAACTGATGAAGTGGTGCATCAGGGCCCGGATGGTAGGGAGGGACCACCCGGGCCCTGAGATTGTGTCGACACCTATTACTTAGGTGTTCGTTGCTGCGGCACCTCGCGCATTCGCACCGATTCCGCTCGAGGTCACCTCACGTGCGAACCCGGAAGAAGGTCCTGCGTGCCGCGGGCCTCTCTTCCGGGATCGCTGGTACATGGGAGTTTCGCTTTCTGTCTCGAGTGGGGGATATCGAGACAGGGACATCTTCCTCAATGAGTGTGTGGATGACATTGGGAGGACGTAAGAAGGAATTAAAACTCGAAGTTCGTCACGAAGTTGTCACGAAGGCCTCATGAACGGATTGAATTCGGGCATACTGGGCGCGTACGACTAGCACCTCACGGAATCGTGTCAGGTGCACACCAGCTATTAGGGAGGACCACACGAGTGGCGACAGGCATTGATATTCACGACGGATCATCGGGCGACGAAGCCTTCAAGGTTGAACGACGAGGCATTGACTACGTCCCTGAGAACGAACGCTGGGCGACCCCGCGCAACATTGCCGCCCTCTGGGCGGGTACGTCGATCAACGTCGAGTACTTCATCTACGGCGCACTCTTGATGGGCTTCGGCTTCAGCTTCTATACGGCGCTCGCGGTCATCATCATCGGCAATCTCTCGTATTTCCTCTTGGGCCTCGCGTCGTTGCAGGGTCCCGAGGCCGGCACGACGGCCTTCATGATCTCTCGAGCGCCCTTCGGCACTCGAGGTTCGCGTTTGCTCAGCTTCTTCAACTGGCTCACCCAATTGGGATTCGAGACCGAGGGACTGATCCTGATTGTCGGCGCGGCGCTCGTGCTGACCCAGATGGCCGGCCTCCACACCTCGAGTGGTTTGAAGGTCGCCTACATCGTTCTCGCGGCGGCGATTCAGGCGGTGATGCCCTACCTGGGTCACGCGACGATGGTCAAGGTGCTCCGCGCGTTGATCATTCCCTTTGGCGCAATTTTCGTGTTGTTGGCGATCTATGACTTCAAGCACGGGTCCGCGAGCTTCAAGGGATTCGGTGGTGGTTGGGAGCTCTTCACCGCGGGGCTGGCCTTCACCTTCGCCTTGTCCGGGGTCGGCTGGACGGAGTGCGGCAATGACTACACCCGCTACGTCGCTCGCGACGCGAGTAAGGGATCCATCGTCGGCTGGATGTTCCTCGGCACGGCGATTCCCGAAATCTTCATGATGGTCCTCGGTGCGGCCACGTTCACGTTCATCTCCTCGAGTGCGCAGTCGGCTGACTGGAACGGTTCGAATCCCTTCGAGGCGCTGCACGTACAGCACATCATTCCCAGTTGGGTGGTCGTGCTCTTTCTGATCTTCGCGATCGTGCAGCTGTTCGGCATCAACTCACTCGACCTTTACTCATCCGGCGTCTCGCTCCAGGCGATGGGACTCAAACTCAAGCGCTACCAGGCCGTCGTTCTCGACAGCTTCCTTGCCTGTGGACTCACGATCTGGGCCATGTTCCAGTCGACCTTCTCGCTCTACATGAGGGAGTTCGTCGGCGTCATCATCGTGTGGATCGCCCCGTGGCTCGGCATCTATTTGATGGACTGGATCATGCGCAAGTATCGCTATAGCGCGTCGGAACTCCAGCGCGACGACAAGGACGGGATCTACTACGTCGGCAAAAGCGGCGTGAACTGGAATTCCATCGTCGCCTTCGTCGTCGGTATGGTCTGTGCCACGATCGCCTTCTCCAAGGCGCCGCCGCCGGTCAACTTCCCGTTCCATTGGATGACGCCGATCTCGAATCACTACGGGGGCGCCTGCGCCGGCAATCTCGTCCACAACGTCTGCACGGCCGGGTGGTACGGGGGCGCCGACTTCTCGGTGCCGACGGGCATCATCGTTGCCGCACTCGTGTATTTCGTGCTCGAAAAGGTCACCAGGAACGTGTCTCGACAGGTCGCCAAGCAACAAGAACTCGAACCCACGTCGTAGAGAACGACACTGCCCTCGAGTCTCGGCTCGGGGGCCGTGTCGTTCTCGAAGCTATCCGGCCCAGTCTTCGACGAGGCCACCCGAACCATCGGGGCGAAAGACCGGAATCGAGCCGAGTGCTCGAACCATTTGCGCGTCGTCGCCGAGCGAGGTTCGCCAAATCGACGCCTCGGTCACCAGTGTGCCGATGACGACGATTTCGGCACCGACCCCGCGCAACAGACGCAGAGCCGTTCCGGTCGAGGCGCCGGTCGAAATCACGTCGTCCACGATGGCCACGCGCTTGCCGGCGACGTCCTTTATCCGAGCGCGATCAAAGAGCAGGCGTTGCTCGGCGTCGGTCGTGATCGAACGAACGCTCTCGCTTACTGCGTCGGCCAAGTGGATCTTGGGGGTCTTGTGCAAGATGACGTACTGATCGAGCCCCAGGTGACGCGTGACTTCGACAGCCACTGGGATGCCCATCGTCGCCACCGTCGCGACGATGTCGACGTCGTAGGGTCGAATGATCTCGGCCAGTTCGGCGCCCGCGCGCGACATGAACTCGACGCCCATGTCGACCGTGATGAGGAGAGCCAGGGCCAACTGCTCATTCAGCGAGACGA
>Ga0182024_10019674_pt1 | contig 12415 bp, 8 predicted proteins | sample P32metaG_FD_120480 | JGI IMG/M metagenome (GOLD analysis project Ga0182024, IMG submission 120480) | Permafrost microbial communities from Stordalen Mire, Sweden - P3-2 metaG (Illumina Assembly) | ecosystem: Environmental > Terrestrial > Soil > Wetlands > Permafrost | place: Sweden: Stordalen...
GCCTGGGCCTTGCCAATCAGGATCGCGACGCTGGTCTCGAGCTCAGGCGGCTCGATCGCCACGGTCAGCCCCCAGCCGAAGCGCGATTTGAGCCGCTCTTCGAGGCCGTCGACCTCGCGCGGGTAGCGGTCGCAGGTCAGGATCACCTGGTGCTGGCCCTCGAGCAGCGCGTTGAAGGTGTGGAAGAACTCTTCCTGCGAGTGCTCCTTGCCGGCGAAGAACTGGATGTCGTCGATCAGCAGCGCATGCAGCGAACGGTAAGAGGTCTTGAAGTCGTTGATTCGATTGTGTTGCAGGGCTCGAACCATCTCGCTGACGAAGCGTTCCGAGTGCACGTAGGCCACGCGGGCGTCCGGGTCGCGGGCCATGATCAGGTGGCCGATGGCATGCATCAGATGCGTCTTGCCCAGGCCGACACCGCCGTAGATGAAAAGCGGGTTGTAAGCCCGGCCGGGGTTGCCGGCGACCTGCAGCGCTGCTGCCTTGGCGAAGTGGTTGCTCTTACCCTCGACAAAACTCTCGAATGTAAAATTGTCGTTGAGCGCCACTCCGACTGCCTGCACATGGGGCTTGAGCAGGCGTGCCCCATTGACCGGCAGCTCCTCGGTGCCCGGCTTCGAGCCCACTTCGACTGTGATCTGTCCCGGTTCGGGGATGCCGCGCTCGCGCAGCAGTGCACCAATGCGGTTCAGCAGGTTACTGCGTACCCAGTCGACCACGAAGCGATTCGGAGCGAACAGCCGCAGCGCGCCCTCGGTCTCAACCGATTGCAGCGGTCGCACCCAGGTGTTGAACTGCTGTTCCGGCAGCTCGTGCTCGAGCGCACTGACACAGCGCGACCACAACGACGCTTCCAAGGCATAAGCTCCGGGAAAAAGGGTCGAGAGTCTATACCGTCCCGATGACGGCCCGGAAGCGCTTGTATTGACACGCCGTGAACCGCTGCGTACCCTGCCGACCCATTTTTCGTTCAGTTTTCAGAGCCTTGAAATCATCATGAAACGTACTTATCAGCCCAGCAAAGTGCGCCGCGCACGCACCCATGGATTTCGGGCCCGGATGGCCACCAAGAACGGCCGCGCCGTCCTGGCACGGCGACGCGCCAAGGGCCGCAAGCGTCTGAGTCCGTAGCTGCGTCCGGTCGACAGCGATGATCATGGACGCGGGTGCGCCGGTGGCAGCCGCGCGCCCACTGACTTTTCCGCGCGCGCGGCGCCTGCGCAGCGCGGCTGACTTCAAGCGCGTGTACGCGAATGGCCGGCGCATGGGCAATGAATTCTTCACCGTCAACACGCAGCCGAATGAATTGTCGCTGGCGCGGCTTGGCATGTCGGTGGCGGTGCGCACCATGGGCAATGCGGTCGAGCGTAATCGTCTGCGACGTATGATCCGCGAAAGTTTTCGACTGCATCAGGCGAGCGTGCCGCCACTGGACATCGTGATCGGTGCACGCAGCGCAGCCCGGAGCGCGCCGACGGCGCAGCTGCGCTCGAGTCTCGAGCGGCTCTGGCAGAAGTTGCAACTGTGACCGGCATGAATGCGCTGATTCGATATCTGCTGCGCGGCTATCAACTATCGTTAAGTCCGCTGCTCGGACCGCGTTGCCGTTTTTATCCCTCGTGCTCGCAATACGCCATCGAAGCTGTGCACCTGCACGGCAGTCTGCGCGGCAGCCTCATGGCTGTGCGCCGCCTGCTGCGTTGTCACCCCTGGCACGCCGGCGGTTACGACCCCGTGCCGGCGGTGCCGGCGGTACCGGCAGTGCCAGCGGTTCACCACTGCGCTAACCCAATAGGTTCCCTCCATGACCGCTAACTTGAGAGTGTTCCTGTGGGTGATGCTGGGCATGGCGGTGTTCGTGAACTACCAGACCTGGATGCACGACTATCCGCCGGTGTCGACGCTGACCGCAGGCCACAGCGACGGGCCGCCGGCCGCCGCGCTCGACAGCAGCGCGCCGACCGCCGGCGCTCCCGCGACGGACACGCAACCCGGCGCTGCGCCGGAAATGGCTGCCAGCGCGACGCCGGCCAATGCGATGGCAGCCAATGCGAGTGCAGCAATACCCACCACCCCGAGCCTGACCGACAGCGCCGCGGCACCGGCAGCGGGCCGCGTGCATGTGCGCACCGACGTGCTCGATGTCGAGGTGTCGCTCGCCGGCGGCGAGCTCGAGCGGGTCGATCTGCCGGCCTACCCCGCCGCCAAGAACACGCCGGATGTACCGGTGCGATTGCTCAATCGCGACAGCCCCAATTCGCTGTTCGTACTGCAAAGCGGCCTCGGCGGCACGAATGGCGAGGCGGCTCCGACTCACCAGGCCACCTACACGGCGGATGTCAGTGAACTGACCCTGGCGCCCGGTCAAACCGAATTGCGCGTGCCGCTGCATTGGAGCGACGGCCATGGCGTGACTGTCACCAAGACGCTGATATTCCATCGCGGCGACTACCAGATCGGGCTCGACTACCAGATTCATAACGGCAGCGGTACGCCCTGGAGCTTCGCACCCTACGAGCAGATCCTGCGCTACAACGTACCGATCGAGCGCTCCTATTTCCGCGTCGACAGTTATGCCTTCAAGGGTCCGGCCATCTCGGACGGCAAGAAGTTCCAGAAGCTCGACATCACCAAGGGCGCGACCCTCAACCAGAGCGTCACGGCCGGCTGGATCGCAGCACTGCAGCAGCACTTCGTGGCGGCGATCGTGCCGCCGGACAACGTGCCTTACCAGTACACGCTCAAGACGCAGGGCAATGAGTTCCTGCTGTCGGCGGCCGGGCCGACCGAGACCGTGCCGCCGGGCGGCGAGGCGGCCACACACGCCAGCCTGTGGGTGGGACCGAAACTGCAGAAGCAGCTCAATCAGGTCGGACCGAAACTCAGCCTGGTGACCGACTACGGCACGCTCAGCGTGGTGTCGCGGCCGCTGTTCTGGCTGCTCGATCGCGTGCATCGGCTGATCGGTAACTGGGGCTTTACCATCATCATCGTCACGATGCTGCTCAAGCTGCTGTTCTATCCGCTCTCCGAGGCCAGCGGCCGCTCGATGGCGAAGATGAAAGCGCTCGCGCCGCGCCTGACCGCCTTGCGCGAAACCTACAAGGACGATCGGGAGAAACTCAATCGCGCCATGATGGAGCTGTATCAGCGCGAGAAGGTCAATCCGCTGGCCGGTTGCCTGCCGATGGTGATCCAGATCCCGGTGTTCCTGGCCTTCTATTGGGTGTTGCGGGACAGTGTCGAGATCCGCCAGGCGCCGTTCATATTCTGGATCAACGATCTTTCATCGCGCGATCCTGCCTTCGTGCTGCCCGCGCTGATGGCGGCGGCGATGTTCGTGCAGTACAAGCTCAATCCGCAGGTCGGTGATCCGGTGCAGCAGAAGGTCTTCATGTTCATGCCGCTCGCGATGTCGGTCACTTTTGCGTTCTTTCCAGCCGGACTGGTGTTGTACTGGGTCACCAACACGGTGCTGTCGATCCTGCAACAGTGGAACATCAATCGCCGCATCGAGGCCGCCGTCGCCCGCGACAAACGTTGACGACCGGGCAGCCCGCAATGGGCCAGCCTGACACGATTGTTGCGGCCGCGACGCCGCCCGGTCGCGGCGGCATCGCCATCGTGCGCATCTCGGGTGCCGATGTACCGGCAATCGCCGTCGCGCTGCTCGGCGCCCTGCCGGCAGCGCGGCTCGCGACCCACGCGGCTTTCCGCGCCGCCGCCGACAGCGTCATCGATGAGGGTCTGGCGATCTACTTCCCCGCACCGCATTCCTATACCGGTGAGCATGTGCTCGAGCTGCACGGTCACGGCGGAGCGGTGGTGGTCGAAGCACTGATCGCGCGCGTGCTCGAGCTGGGCGCGCGGCGCGCGCAGGCCGGCGAGTTCACCCAGCGCGCCTACCTGAATGGCAAACTGGATCTGGCGCAGGCCGAGGCCGTGGCGGATCTGATCGATGCCGCGTCGCAGGCGGGCGCCCGCGCGGCGCTGCGTTCACTGCAGGGTGAATTCTCCGCGCAGGTGACGGCGCTCGGCAGCGCGCTTGCGGAGCTGCGGATGCGGATCGAAGCGGCCATCGACTTCAGCGATGAGGACATCGAGGTACTGCCCGAGTCAGCCCTGCGCCAGCAGCTGGCCGGCGCAGCGCGGCAACTCGATGAGCTGCTGGCGGCCAGCGGCCAGGGCCGCCTGCTCACCGAGGGCATGACGGTGGTGATCGCGGGCGCGCCCAATGCCGGCAAGTCGACGCTGCTCAACCGCCTGGCGGGCCACGAAGCGGCGATCGTGACGCCGCTGCCGGGCACGACTCGCGATGTGCTGCGTGAACGCATCCTGATCGATGGCATGCCCGTGCACGTGCTCGACACCGCGGGTCTGCGCGCACAGGCCGGCGATGCCATAGAAGCCGAAGGCATGCGGCGCGCCGAGGCCGCCATGGCCCAGGCCGATCGAATCCTGTTCGTGATCGACGCTGCCGCCGATCCGGACGCGCAGACCTACCAGCGCGAACGCGACCGGCTGCCGGCGCAGGTGCCGGTGACGCTGCTGCTGAACAAGATCGATCTCGCGCCGGCGAAGGCGTCGAGCGGGGCGCAGCGCAGGCCGGACGGACTCGAGTGCCTGCGGCTCAGTGCCCGCAGTGGCGAGGGGCTCGAGGCGCTGCGCGAGCATCTGAAGGCCAGCATGGGATTCCAGATCGCGGATGGCGCGCTGTCGGCGCGCGCGCGCCACCTGGAGGCGCTCGGCCGCTGCCGCGAAAGCCTGGCCGCCGCGCGCGAGGAGCTCGAGCGGGGTGGGGGGCGCGAATTGATCGCCGAGGAGCTGCGGCGCGCGCAGCAGGCGCTCGGGGAGCTCGTCGGCGAGCAGAGCTCGGATGAGCTGCTCGGGCGCATCTTCGCCGGGTTCTGCATTGGAAAATAGCGGTACCCGGACGCCAACGGTCCGGATGCGACCGGCCGTCAGGCCGAGCGGCGCTGCGCGCGCCGCGCCGCCCAACGCGGCTGATCGCAGATATGCCCCAGAAATTCAATCACCGTGTGCACGCCCAGATAGGAGGTGACCCCGGTGCCGACGTCGAGCTGCGGATTGACTTCAACGAAGTCGAAGCCGATGACATCGGCGCGCATCGCGATCTCCTGCAACGTATCGCGCAGCTCGGCGTAGAGCATGCCGTTGGGCTCGGCCGACACGCAGCCGGGCACCAGCGAGATATCCAGAACATCCACATCGATGCTGACGTAGCAGGCGGCATTCTCGGGTACCAGGGCGGCAATGCCTGCGGGACCCAGGCGGCGAAACTCCGACATCGTCACCACCCGATTGCCATCACGCGCTGAGCCGCCCACCATTTCCTCGGATTCGCGCAAGCTGCGGATGCCGACCTGCGTCAGGCTCAGGACGTGCTTCATCGGCGTGATGTGGCGAAACGGATGTTGATTGGTGAAGCGCAGATCGTGGATGAAGGGCGCGTAGTCCGTGTGGGCGTCGAAATGCACCACGTGCAAGGGCGTGTCGAAGGCCCTCATCACGGGATAGGTAATGGAATGATCCCCTCCCAGCACCAGCGGCATGGCACCCCGGTCGAGGATCGAGCGCGTCATGTCGGTGATGTTCTCGAAGGTCTTCTCCACGTTGGTGGGCAGAATATCGGCATCCCCGGCATCGACGATCAGGCCATGGGTCATTTCATATTCGAGATACTGTCTGGCGGTTTCAGGATTGTAGAAACCCTTGCTGCCTGCGCCGACAAAACGCAGCGAGTGTTCGCGCAACGCGCGCGGTCCCAGGCGCGATCCGGCCAGATAGGGCGAACCCTCATCGAACGGCACACCCATGACCGCGATGGCCGCGTTGAGTTGATCCAGCTCGGTGCAGATCGGCGCGCGCAGGAAGCTGGGAATCCCGACGAAAGCGCGATCGACGCGCGTTTTTACCATGTCACTCGCTACCTTCCGCTGGTGGATGGATCTCCGTCATGACCTGCCGCTGGTTGCGGTTGATGACTTCACCGTCGCAGCGCCCTCGAGGCTGCCGGCGTGGCTGCGGGCCACCAGGTAGTACACGGTGCCCGGAACGATCAGACCGACGATCCAGGCGACGTCGAACCCGAGCCTGGCGGCTATGCGGCCGGTGTAGAACTCCTCGCTGATGAAGGGAATCTGGCAGACGCAGCCGAGCGCGTAGGTGCCGAGGCCGGCAGCGCTGAATCGGCCGTACTGCCCGTTGGGCGTGAACATGTCGGCTGCCACGTAGCGGCCCTTCCGGATCAGGTAGTAGTCGACCAGATTGATCGCCGACCACGGGATCAGGAAGGTGACGATGAAGAAGATGAAATTCTCGTAGGCGTGCACAAAGTCGTTTCTGGCCGCCCCAGCGATCAGACCGGTCGCCGTCGCCAGCACGACGATAAAGGCGATGCGCTGCAATCGGGGCACCCGCACTTGATGCAGGACGCTGGTGACGATCGTGAGGCTGGACATCATTGCGCCGTACACGTTCAGTGCGCCGATGTTGCCGAGGCCCACCACCAGCGTGAGCACCGTGATGACCTGCAGCCAGTTGCCGGTGCTGTGCGCCACATTGACAGTGGCGGTCATCGCATCGACCTGTGCGAAGGCCGTCTGGATGCCGGCACCCAGCAGCATGATCCAGATGGCGCTGGCGATCGCGCCGGCATAGGTGTACCAGAACACCGGCGCGCGGGGCGTTTCAACCGGCAGGTAGCGCGAGTAGTCCGCGACATAGGGACCGTAGGAGATGTAGTAGGCGGCGCTGATCGACAGGATCATCAGAAACGGTGTCAGCGCAAAGCGCGCCATGGGGACCGCTGCGCCGGTCGGAAATGAATGCCAATGCGTTACCAGGCTGATGGTCAGCAGTCCGAACACCACCACGTAGATCGGTGTGAGTACCCGTCCGATCCAGTGCATCATGTTGTAGCCGAACAGGGCCAGCAGCAGCGACAGCGCGGTGATCAGCGCGACAGCCGCGCCGACACTGATGCCGAACAGCAGGTTGACCGCCTGCGCGCCGATGATCGCGCCGCCCGCGGTATATCCCAGGTACATGGCGATGACGACCACCATCGGCAGATTGGCGCCGTAATAGCCGAACTGCGCCCGGCTCTGAATCATTTGCGGCAGGCCCAATTGCGGTCCCTGGGCGGAGTGGTAGGCCATGAACACGGTGCCGATCAGCGCGCCGAGCACCAGGGCCACGCCTCCCCAGAGAAGCCCGATGCCGGTGGTAGCGGCGATGGCGCCGGTCGCCAGCGTGACCGCCATCGTGTTGGCGCCAAACCAAAGCGTGAACAGATCTTTCGGGCGTCCATGGCGCTCGGTCAGAGGGATGAAATCGATCCCGTGGCGCTCGAGACGCAGCACTTCGGTGCCGGGATCGGCGGATGCTGGATCCGTTGATTGGGGGTGTTGCATGGAACGGGCGGATCTTTTTTTTGGAACGCTACGCCGGAGTATGCCGCTAACCGTTCGCTTCGTCAGAATTGCTATTGATCCATATATGTTACAAGTGTGCGAATTCTCGGCATGGGACAGTAGCTTATTGACACTATGAGACCACCCTATCGCAGGATTTGCACGCCGGCGCTGGCGCTTGCAGACTCGCGCGCCATGCGTTTCTCGAGCCGTTTCGATGTGATCGTGGTCGGTGGCGGCCATGCCGGTACCGAAGCCGCGCTGGCGGCGGCCCGCATGGGCTGTCAGACGCTGCTGCTGACGCAGAACATCGAGACGCTCGGGGCGATGAGCTGCAACCCGGCCATCGGCGGCATCGGCAAGGGCCACCTGGTGCGCGAGATCGATGCGCTCGGTGGCGCCATGGCGCGGGCAGCGGATCAGGCCGGCATCCAGTTCCGGACGCTCAATGCCAGCAAGGGACCGGCGGTGCGGGCCACTCGGGCGCAGGCTGACCGGCAGCTCTACCGGCGCGCGATCCGGCGACTGCTCGAGTGCCAGCCGGGGCTGTCGATCTTCCAGCAGGAGGCTGCCCGACTGGTGATCCAGGGCGGCCGGGTGGCGGGCATCGAGACGCTCAGCGGCATCGTGATCGAAGCGCCGCTGGTGATCCTGACGGTGGGCACCTTCCTGGCCGGCCGCATTCACGTCGGCCTCGAGCAGCACAGCGGCGGGCGCGCCGGCGATGCGCCATCGCTGGCGCTGGCGGCGCAGCTGCGCGAACTCGCGCCCCGAACCGCGCGGCTCAAGACCGGTACGCCGCCGCGGATCGATGGCCGCACGATCGATTACTCGTCCCTCAGCGTCCAGCTCAGCGATGAACCGCTGCCGGTGTTCTCCTTCCTCGGCCGCGCGGCCGAACATCCTCGTCAGCTGCCCTGCCACATCACAGCCACCAATGAGCGCACGCACGCGATCATTCGCGCTGGTCTCGACCGATCGCCAATGTTCACCGGCCGCATCGCAGGGGTCGGCCCGCGCTACTGCCCCTCGGTCGAGGACAAGGTGCAGCGCTTTGCGGACAAGGCCTCGCATCAGATATTCATCGAGCCCGAAGGGCTGGACACGTTCGAGGTCTATCCGAACGGCATCTCGACCAGCCTGCCTTTCGACCTGCAGTGGCAGTTCGTGCGCACCATCCGCGGCTTCGAGCAGGCCCACCTCACGCGGCCCGGCTACGCCATCGAGTACGACTTCTTCGATCCGCGCGATCTGCACGCCTCACTCGAGACCCGTGCGCTCGAGGGCCTGTTCTTCGCCGGACAGATCAACGGCACCACCGGTTACGAGGAGGCGGGCGCGCAGGGTCTGCTGGCCGGCATCAATGCCGCGCTCAGGGCTCGCGCTGCCGCGCCCTGGGTACCGTTGCGCTCGCAGGCGTACCTGGGCGTGCTGGTCGACGATCTGGTCACGCGCGGCACCTCCGAGCCCTATCGCATGTTCACCAGCCGCGCCGAGCACCGGCTGCTGCTGCGCGAGGACAATGCCGACGAGCGCCTGACGCCGCTGGGACGCACGCTGGGACTGGTGGATGACGAGCGCTGGCGGCTGTTCGAGCACAAGCAGGTGGCGATCAATGCCGAGCTGGTGCGCCTCGAACGGCAGCGCTTTGGCGCCGGACAGCTGCCGCTGGCGTGGTCCGAGCGGGTGCTGGGGGAGGCTTTGCCCGCGCGGGACTGCAGCGCGCTGGAGCTGTTGCGCCGGCCGGAGGTCGGCTACGCCGACCTGCTCGAGCTCATGGGCGAGCCGGCGACGCTGGCGGCCGATGGCACACCGCTCGATGAGCGACTGCCGCCGCAGATCGCCCGGGCGCTCGAGGTGCGCGCGGTCTATGCCGGCTATATCGAACGCGCCGAGGATGAAATCGAGCGCAGCCGGGCGCATGAGCAGCTGTCGGTGCCTGCGGACCTGGACTATGCCCGCCTCGGCGGGCTCTCGACCGAGGCGCGGCAGGCGCTCAGCCGGGTCCGACCCGCCACGGTCGGTCAGGCGGCCCGGATCCCCGGCATGACGCCGGCGGCGGTTTCGATCCTGCTGGTGCATCTCAAGCGACACGGTGCGCGCGTGGCCTGAGGCCAATCTGGCGCATTGCATCGCGCCGCCGCAGGGTTAACATCCAGTCAAAGCCCATGAAGGAGCGGGTCTGATGGAAACGGCAGCGTCGCTGTTGAAGCACAAGGGCGGCGGCATCTACAGCGTCGATCCGGACGCGCCGGTGCTCGAAGCCATCCGCCTGATGGCGGAACACTCGGTGGGCGCACTGCTGGTCATGCAGGGCCAAAAACTGATCGGCGTGGTCTCGGAACGCGATTACGCCCGCAAGGTCATTCTGCGCGGCTTCGCTTCGAGCGAGACGCCGGTGCGGCAGATCATGAGTTCACCGGTGCTGAGCATCCAACCCGACAAGTCGGTGCGCGACTGCATGAAGGTCATGAGCGAGAAGCGCATCCGGCATCTGCCCGTGGTCGATGGCGAGCGCGTGGTCGGGGTACTGTCGATCGGTGATCTGGTGCGGGCCGTGCTCGAGGAGCAGCAGCAGACCATCGAGGAACTCGAGCGCTACATTCGCAGTTAAGGGTCGCAGCCGAGGGCGCTCACTTGCGCCAGAACATCGGCGTGAACAGCACCGCGCAGGTGATGATCTCGACCCGCCCGAGAAACATGCCGGCGATGCAGATCCAGCTCTGAAAATCATTCAGCGTGCTGTAGTTGGTCGAAGGACCGACCAGGTTCAGTCCCGGGCCGGCGTTGTTGATGCAGGCCACGATCGCCGACAGCGCCGAGACCAGATCCAGTCCCGAGATCAGCAGCGCGAAGGTCAGCACCGTGATGGTCATGAAGTACAGAAAAATAAAGGCCAGCACCGAGTAGACCACGCCATTGGGCACCGTCTGGCCCGCGATCCGCAGCGGCGTGACCGCCTGCGGATGCACCAGCGTGAACATCTCGCGCAGCGACTGCTTGATCAGGATCAACGAGCGAAACATCTTGATGCCGCCGCCGGTCGAGCCGGTGCTGGCGCAGATACAGCTCAGGAACAACATCCACATGGGCGCAAAGATCGGCCAGCTGCCGTAATCGACATTGACGAAGCCGCTGTCGGTCGCCATCGAGATGACGCTGAAGGCCGCGTAGCGCATCGACACGAAGAAGTTCGGATAGATATCCTTGACGTCGAGAAAGATGCCGATCGCCACGCAGCTGCCGAGGATCAGCAGCAGCATCCAGCGCACCTCCGGGTCGCGGCGATAAAGCTTCAGATCGCCCTTGCGCAACGCCACGAAGTGCGTGGCGAAGTTCATGGCGGCGACCAACATGAAGATCATCAGCACCAGCTCGATCAGCGGCGAGTGGTAGTAGGCGATGTTGGCGTCGTGAGTGGAGAAGCCGCCCAGCGCGAGGGTTGAGAAGGCGTGACAGATGGCGTCGAACAGCGGCATGCCGGCCACCCACAGCGCGAGCGCGCAGGCGGCAGTCAGGATCCCATAGACCGCGCCGAGCGTGCGCGCAGTTTCGGTGATGCGCGGTGCCAGCTTGGCGTCCTTGACCGTGCCTGGCGCGCCGGCGCGATACAGCTGCATGCCACCGACCCCGAGCAGCGGCAGGATCGCCACCGCCAGCACGATGATGCCCATGCCGCCGAGCCAGCTGAGCGCGTGCCGCCACATGTTGATCGAATGCGGCAGGTTGTCGATGCCGTACAGTTGCGTGGCGCCGGTGGTCGAGAGACCGGACATGGCTTCGAAGTAGGCGCGCGTGAAGCCGATGTTGGGCAGATCGATCAGTAGCGGCACGCTCGCCACCGCCGCGATCGTCAGCCAGCTGACCGTGACCAGCAGATAGGCGTCGCGCGGCTTCAGATCGTACTGGAAGTGGTGCGTCGCCAGGCGCAGCAGTACGCCGCCGCCGATGCTGATCGCGGCGCCGATCAGAAAGCCGCGCAGCGAGTCGAGCTCGCCGTAGATCAGGCCGGTCACCACCGGCAGCAGGAAGTACAGCGCGAACCACGTCAGCAGCGAGCCGAAGATATTCAGTACGCCGAGCAGCGAACGCATCGTTTATTACTCAGATAGGCTCCTAGGCGTCGCTCTGGAACAGCCGCGATACCGCGTCGATATGGCGGCGGTCGGACAGGAAGATGATCACGTGATCCTCCGCTTCGATCCTGGTGTCATGGTGCGCCATGATCACGCGCTCGCCGCGCACGATGGCCACCACACTCGCGCCGGACGGCAGTTCGATCTGCTCGAGCGCCCGGCCGATGACGCGCGAGCGGCCCTGGGTGCCGTGCACCACCGCTTCGATGGCTTCGGCCGCGCCGCGCCGCAGGGAATGCACACGCACCACATCGCCGCGACGTACGTGCGCCAGCAGGGTGCCGATGGTAATGGTTTGCGGTGAGATCACGATATCGATGCTGTGATTCTCCATGAGCTGACCGTAGGAAGGACGGTTGATCAGCGCCATGACGCGCTTGGCGCCCAGCCGCTTGGCGAGCATGGCCGAGAGCACGTTGGCCTCTTCCGAATTGGTCAGCGCCGCGAATACGTCCGCACTGTCGATGTTCTCCTCGACCAGCAGCTCCTCGTCGGCGGCATCGCCATTGAGCACGATGGTGTTCTCGAGGATCTCGGAGATCCGGCGCGCGCGGCGCGGATCGCGCTCGATCAGCTTCACCTGGTTGCTCTTCTCGAGTGTGCGCGCCAGCCGCAGGCCGATGTTGCCGCCGCCGGCGATCACCAGCCGGCGCACCGGGTCTTCGCTGCGACGCAGCTCCGCGAGCACCCGCCGCAGATCGTCCTGGGCCGCCACGAAGAAGATCTCGTCGTGCTCTTCGATGATGGTATCGCCGACCGCAGGCACCAGCCGATCGTTGCGGTAGATGGCGGCGACGCGCGCCTCGGTATCGGGCAGGTGCTCCTTCAAGGCACGCAGTTCGC
>Ga0182024_10019675_pt1 | contig 12415 bp, 12 predicted proteins | sample P32metaG_FD_120480 | JGI IMG/M metagenome (GOLD analysis project Ga0182024, IMG submission 120480) | Permafrost microbial communities from Stordalen Mire, Sweden - P3-2 metaG (Illumina Assembly) | ecosystem: Environmental > Terrestrial > Soil > Wetlands > Permafrost | place: Sweden: Stordalen...
GATTTAAGACCCCCGCAGATAAACTTCAAGCAAGTGTTGCGTCGACCCGTTGAACTCGCCTATCGATCTACCATCTTCCGAGAAAACTTATGCAAGGCATCAGAGCACGCATAGGCTTCCGAACGAACCTTCAAGCGAAGAGTGCGCGTTAACGAGAGCGGCATGAGAGTATTATTACTCTTCACTGGCGTTCTTGCTCCACTGCCGTTGCGCCATTCACGGGTGGGTCGAACGTCCTTGTTTCTTCATTGTGCCCCGGCGTTCTCCCGGGCGGCCGCGAGATGACCGATGTCGCGACGGTACTGCGCGCCTGGCCAGTGAATGGCCCGTACGAGTCCATAGGCCTCCGCCTGCGCGGCGCGCACGCTTGAGCCCATGCCGACCGCGCACAGGACGCGGCCGCCGCTCGTCACCACGCGGCCCTGTTCTGCATCCACGCGCGTGGCGCCGTGAAAGACCCTTCCGGGCAGGAGCGCCGCGACCTCAAGTCCGTCAATCGCATCGCCGCTGCGCACACTGCCCGGGTAGCCCGCGGTCGCCATCACCACACCGAGCGCGGCACGCGGGTCCCATTTGGCTTCAACTTCATGCAGGCGGCCGGCCAATGCCGCCGCGCACAGCAGCGTGAGATCTGACTGCAATCGCATGAGGATGGGCTGCGCTTCAGGATCCCCCAGGCGGCAATTGAACTCGACCACGTTCGGCGTGCCGTCGGGTGCGATCATGAGCCCGGCATACAGGAAACCGGTGTACGGCTTGCCCTCCGCGGCGAGCCCATGCAAGGCGGGATCGATCACTTCGCGCATGATGCGCGCGTGCAGCGCCGGCGTGACGAACGGCGCGGGCGAATAGGCGCCCATGCCGCCGGTATTCGGGCCGCGGTTGCCCTCGTCGCGCCGTTTGTGATCCTGAGAGCTCGCAAGAGCGAGCGCATGCTGCCCGTCTGCCATGACGATGAAGCTTGCTTCCTCGCCGGGCAGGAATTCCTCAATGACGATTTCGTGCCCGGCCGCGCCGAATTCACCGGCAAACATGGCATCGGCTGCGGCGAGCGCCTCGTCGGCCGATGCGGCGATGATGACTCCCTTGCCCGCGGCAAGCCCGCTCGCCTTGACGACAATCGGCGTGCGGTGGGCCATGACATACCGCGGGTCGAAGGTGGCGCGGGTGAATGTGGCATGCTTGGCCGTCGGGATGCGGTGGCGTTGCAGGAACTCCTTGCTGAAGGCCTTGGATCCTTCGAGCTGCGCCGCCGCGGCGCGGGGCCCAAAACATTTGAGATCGGCGGCCGCGAACGCATCGACGATGCCGGCGACGAGCGGCGCTTCGGGCCCGATGATGGTGAGATCGATGCGCTCGGCGCGAGCGAGGGCCACGAGCGCCGGAATGTCCATGGCGGCGACGGCCGCGTTGCGCACGCGCGCTTCCATTGCGGTGCCCGCATTGCCCGGCGCGACGATGACTTCATCGACGCGCTCGGATGCGGCGCACTTCCATGCCAGAGCGTGCTCGCGCCCGCCCCCTCCCACGATCAGGATGCGCATCAGTGCCGAAAGTGTCGCATGCCGGTGAACACCATGGCGATGTCACGCTCGTTAGCCGCTTGGATGACTTCGCCGTCGCGCATCGAGCCGCCGGGCTGGATCACCGCGCGGATGCCCTGTGCGGCGGCGGCGTCGATGCTGTCGCGGAAGGGCAGAAAGGCATCGGACGCCAGCACGGCGCCTGCGATGCTGAGATTTTCATCCGCTGCTTTGAGCGCGGCGATGCGCGTCGCGTGCACGCGGCTCGTCTGACCCGCTCCGATCCCGATCGTGGCTGATTCACGCGCGAACACGATGGCGTTGGATTTGACGAACTTGCAGACCCGCCAGGCGAAGAGCAGATCGAGCTTTTCGCGCTCGCTCGGCGCGCGCTGCGTGACGACCTTCAGATCCTGTGCAGACACCGCGCCGCGATCGCGACCCTGGGCGAGGAGACCTCCTGTGATGCTGCGATATTCGAGCGCACTGCCTTGCGCTGGCTCCAAGGGCCCAAGCTCGAGCACGCGGATATTGGCTTTGGCGCTCAGGATGTCGCGCGCCGCACGCGTGATGAGGGGCGCAGCCAGCACTTCGACGAATTGGCGCGCAAGGATGGCCGCTGCGGTGCGCTCGTCGAGTTCGGCATTGAACGCAATGATGCCGCCGAACGCGGAAGTCGGATCGGTGCGGTACGCCTGCTCGTAGGCCGCGACGAGGGTTGCGGCGCTGGCGGCGCCGCAGGGGCTTGCGTGTTTGACGATGACGCAGGCAGGCTCCTCGAACTGCCGTACGCACTCGATGGCCGCGTCCGCATCGGCAATATTGTTGAAGGACAACTCCTTACCCTGCACGACACGCGCGTTCGCAACCGTGGCGCCGGTGGATGCGATTTCGCGGTACAAGGCCGCACGCTGATGTGGGTTTTCGCCGTAGCGCAGGTTTTGCACGCGTTCAAACATAAGGCTAAGAAGCGCCGGGAAATCCTCGGCCGGATAGGGATGCCGGGCGCGCAGGTACTGCGCTACCAGCGCATCGTACTCGGCGGTGTGCACAAACGCCTTGGCGGCAAGCTGCGCGCGCGTGGCGAGCGTCGTTGCGCCATTCTCGTTTGCGAGCTCCTCTATGACGAGGCGATAGTCGTGCGGATCTACAATAACCGCCACGCGCTCGTGGTTCTTCGCCGCGGCGCGCACCATTGCAGGCCCGCCGATGTCGATGTTTGCAATGGCCTCGGCGTAGGGTGCATCTGCGCGCGCGCTGACGGCGCCAAAGGGGTAGAGATTGACCACCAGGAGGTCAATCGGCGCGATGTCGTGCTCGGCCATGACCGCTTCGTCGACTCCGCGCCTTCCTAACAGCCCCCCATGAATCTTCGGATGCAGCGTTTTCACGCGGCCTTCCATGATCTCCGGAAAGCCCGTGTAGCGTGCGACGTCGGTGACCGCTATGCCGTGCGCCGTGAGGTGCTGCGCCGTGCCTCCGGTGGAGAGAATCTCGACTTTATAGCGCGCGAGAGCCTGAGCGAGTTCGATGAGACCGGTCTTGTCGGAGACGGACAGCAGTGCGCGGCGGACGGAAACGTTCACCTAGCCGGAAAGGCCGAACTGGCGCAGCTTCTTGCGTAAGGTTCCGCGATTGATGCCGAGAATACCCGCGGCGCGCACCTGGTTGCCTTCGGCATAGTCGAGCGCTGCCTTCAGCAGCGGTTCCTCGACCTCGCGCAGCACCATGTCGTAGAGCTGCGCGGGACGGTGGCCATTTAGGTTCGTGAAATAATCGTGTAACGCACGCTCGGCATGATCACGCAACGGCAGTTCGCCGCGGCCGTTGACGCGCGCGCCGTACTCCCTGCGCATGCGACTTTTCTTTTTCGCTGGCATGTGAGCCCCCCTGCAAAACCGAACAGTCAGGCCGCCCGCGCGGACCCGCTTACCCAGCCATCGAGATGGCTCCGTGCCAGCGCGAATTGCATGGCGGTGTTTGCCATCGCCATCAGACTGCGGCGAACGTTCGCCGCGTCAGGCAGCTGTACGCAGTACCAACCGAGATGTTTACGCGCGATCCTTGTTCCCGCGTCTTCGCCGTAGAAGGCGTACAGGGACTCTAGATGCTCGAGAATAATACCACGCACTTCGGCGCGCGCGAGCGGTGGCGGCGTTGCGGCGCCGGAAAGAGAGGCATTGACGGCACCGAATATCCATGGCGCGCCCTGGGCCGCGCGCCCGATCATTACTCCGTCAGCACCCGTGAAATCAAGTACCTCGCGCGCTTTTTGCGCGCTGCCGATATCGCCGTTTGCGAATACGGGCAGCGCCACCTGGGACTTGATCTCGCGAATGGTGTCGTACTCAGCAGCGCCCTGGTAGAAGTCGGCGCGCGTGCGACCGTGCACAGCCAAAGCGGCGACGCCGCAGCTTGCGGCGATGCGGGCAATCCTCGCGCCGTTTTTTTGCGTCGGGTCCCAGCCGGTGCGGATCTTGAGCGTCACCGGTACGTCCACCGCGCGCACCACCACGCTTAGGATGCGCGCGACGAGGCCTTCATCCTGCAGCAGAGCCGACCCGCACAGGCGTCCGCAGACCTTCTTTGCCGGGCAGCCCATGTTGATGTCGATGATCTGCGCACCCAGATCGACGTTTATGCGCGCGGCGAGCGCGAGCGCCTCGCAGTCGGCGCCGGCGAGCTGCACGACTCGGGGCGCGGGTTCGCCTGCATGATCCATCCGGTGGCGCGACTTGCCGGTGCTCCACAGCCGCACGTCGGATGTGAGCATCTCCGATGCGGCAAGGCCGGCGCCGAGTTTGCGGGCGAGGACGCGAAAGGGCCGATCGGTGACGCCTGCCATCGGGGCGAGAACCGCGCGTGCGGGCAGGACATAAGATCCGATGCGCATGGGCGTCACTGCGCGGCCGCGTCGTTGGCGCAGTGAACCCGCGCGCTCAGGTTGGGCAGACAGGCGTCGATTTCGAAGCCGACGGCATCGCGGCCCGGGTCGACGAAGGCCATCTGCGCATCGACACGTTCGCCGGCTGGCAGCAACGCGCCCGCGGCCGGCGCGCCGACCAGGTACGCTCGCGGTGGAACGTCGCGCGAGGCGAGCCGTTTGCCGAAGCGATCGAGAAGCGTCACGCGCAGCAGCGGCAGCGGCTGCGGCTGTTCGGCGTCGTTTCTGACGCTGGCGCGCACCGTGAGCTCGCCTGAAGTTTGTGCAGGTGCCGACGCGCCGAGCTGATGCACTTCGTACGCCGCCAAGTCCCAGCGCGGCACGAGCGCAATCCCGAACGCCGCGTAGAGTGCAGTCAGCGGTCGATGCAAGCGCGTGTTCACGGCGAGGTCATCGCGGTAGTGATTGACGGCCTGCGCGATGAGGAGGACGGCGAGGCCGACAAGCGCGGCGGTCCACAGGTGCGGCCTTGCTAGCGCGCGCGGCTCGCCGTTTTCCGTCGCGAGCGGTTCAATGAGCGGCCGCAGGCCCGTATGTGTTTGCGCAAGCTCATTCTGCCGCGCCGCGTCAATGCGTGCCGCGAGCGATTGCAGCTGTTCGTTGAGCTCCTCGTCCGCATTGCGGGCCCTCTCGTCCACCTGTTCGGCCTCGGCGGAAGAGGGCTCCTGCGTACCGAGCACGATCGATTCGTACGTTCCGGTGACCTCGTCATCCGCGATCGCTCGGGGTTCGATGAAGATCTCGGAGACGTCGGCGGCCGCCGGATTGAACTCAAGGGAGGTCTGCTCGATCGAGTCGTCATCCGCAAGCGACGTGCCCTCATCCGCAGGCGACGTGCCCTCATCCGGCGGCGGCGAGCCCTCATCCGGCGGCGGCGAGCCCTCATCGGCAGGGGGCGAGTGGTCATCCGCCGGGGAGTCCTCATCGGCAGGAGGCGAGTGGTCATCCGCTGGCGGCGAGTCCTCATCGGCAGGGGGCGCGGGTTCCAGCGCAGCCTCTTGAACTGCGGCGGCCGGAGCCGGTTGGCGCTCATCGGAGAGGCCCAGTAAGGCGTTGAACACGTTTGTGCACTGTCCACAGCGCACGAAGCCTTGTGCGACACGCAGGTCCGCAGCGGTGACCGTCAGCGTGAGCGCGCATTTGGGACAGACGGTGAACATCGCTCAAGAGTGCTCGCGGCGCCGTCCTGACAGGGCCACCCAGCCGGCGCGCGTTCCGCAGGGCTGCATATGAAAGCATGCGTCGTTTGCCCGTGTCACCTCGTGTGCCTCATCTTCCAGCAGTCCGGCGAGCACGAGCGTGCCTCCCGGTCGCACAAGCTCGGCAAACACTGCTGCGAGCGCACACAGAGGTCCGGCGAGGATATTGGCGATGACGAGATCGGTCGCACGCGGCAGATCATCTGCGCACGCGCACACCGTCACCTGGCCTGCGACTTCGTTGGCATCCGCATTACCGGAAGTTGCGGTGAGCGCCTGCGAGTCGATGTCGAAACAGAACGCATGCGCGGCCCCGAGCTTAATGGCGGCAAGCGCCAGGATCCCCGATCCGCAGCCGTAGTCGATCACGCGTTCGCCGCACCTGACGTGCTGGTCCAGCCACTCCAGGCAGAGCGCGGTCGTGGCGTGGCTGCCGGTGCCGAACGCCAAGCCCGGATCGAGGTGCACGACCGCAGCGGCCGGATCGGCAACGCTCTCATGCCGCAGACAGATCCACAGACGCTCGCCGAAGCGCAGCGCATGAAAATCCTTCAGCCACTCGCGCTCCCAAACCTTGTCGGGAACGGCGTGCGTGTGCAGACTTTCGGCAGATCGCGCGAGTGTCACGCTCAACGCGCGGATGAGCGCAGCGCAAGCCGTGTTCGCCTCCGCCGGGAAGAGCGCGCACACCCGCGTCGCGGACCACAGCAAAAACTCCCCAGGCAGCGGTTCCAGGACCGGGGTATCGCCCGCATCGGCGAAAGTCACGGCGATGGCGCCGCACGCTGCGCATGCGGCGTAGGCCGCGTCGGCTTCGAGCTCGCCCAGCTCGAACGTGACTTCGACGAACGGCGCGCCCATCGCCTAGCGCAATCCCAACCGGCGCTCCAGATAGTGGATGTCGAGGCCGCCTTTCTGGAAGGCGGCATGGTTGAAGATTTCCTGGTGCAGGGCGACGTTGGTCTTGATGCCCTCGATCACCATCTCCGCGAGCGCGTTCTTCATGCGTGCGATGGCGGTTTCGCGCGAATCTCCGTGCGCGATGATCTTGCCGATGAGCGAGTCGTAGTTGGGGGGGACGTTGTAGCCGGAGTAGATATGGCTGTCGACGCGGATCCCCGGACCTCCCGGCGCATGCCACAGACGGATGGGACCCGGAGAGGGCATGAACGTCTTGGGGTCCTCGGCGTTGATGCGGCACTCGATGGCATGACCGCGGAACTGCACGTCGCTCTGCTCGTACGGCAGCCGCTCGCCGGAGGCGACCAGCAACTGCGCCTTCACAAGATCGATGCCGGTGATGAGCTCAGTCACCGGATGCTCGACCTGGATGCGCGTGTTCATCTCGATGAAGTAGAACTCGCCATCCTGATAGAGGAACTCGAGCGTGCCGGCGCTGCGATAGCCGACCGCACGGCAGGCCTCCACGCAGCGCTCACCCATGAGACGGCGCTGGCGCGAGGTGATGCCCGGTGCTGGCGCCTCTTCGATGACCTTCTGGTGGCGGCGCTGCATGGAGCAGTCGCGCTCGCCCAGATGGATGACGTGTCCGAAATTGTCCGCGAGTATCTGGAACTCGATGTGGCGCGGGCGCTCCAGAAACTTCTCCATGTAGACCCGATCGTCGCCGAAGGCCGCGCGCGCTTCGGACTGCGTGATCGCCACCGCATTCAAAAGCGAAGCCTCGCTGTGCACCACGCGCATGCCGCGACCGCCGCCGCCGCCCGATGACTTGATCATGACGGGGTAGCCCAAGTCGCGAGCGATGCGCAGATTTTCTTCCGGGTCAGCGCCGAGAGGCCCGTCCGACCCCGGCACGCACGGCACGCCCGCCTGCTTCATGGTGCGGATCGCAGAGACTTTGTCGCCCAGCTTGCGAATGGTTTCGGCTTTGGGACCCACGAACACGAAGCCGCTCTTCTCGACGCGCTCGGCGAAGTCCGCGTTCTCGGCGAGAAAACCATAGCCCGGATGGATGGCGACCGCATCGGTGACTTCGGCGGCGCTGATGATCGCGGGCATGTTGAGGTAGCTCAAGGCCGAGGACGGCGGTCCGATGCACACCGATTCGTCGGCGAGGAGCACGTGCTTTAAGCTGTAGTCGGCGGTGGAATGCACGGCCACCGTCTTGATCCCGAGCTCACGGCAAGCGCGCAGGATTCGTAGCGCAATCTCGCCACGATTGGCGATGACGAGCTTGTCCAGCATGGTGCGTCTATTCGATGACGAACAGCGGCTGACCGAACTCGACCGGATCGCCGCTCTTCGCCATGATCGAGGTGACCGTCCCGCCCTTATCCGCTTCGATCTGGTTCATCATCTTCATCGCTTCGATGATGCACAGCACCTGTCCGGGCTTGACCTCGTCGCCGAGCTCGACGAACGCTTTTGCAGCCGGTGACGGCGCCGAATAGAACGTGCCGACCATCGGGGCGGTGACCACGTGTTCATTCGACTTAGGGTGTGGCGCCGCAATCTGCGGCGTGACCGTCGACGGCGACGGCGGCGGCAGATGCGCGGGCGCTGCGATGGGCAGATGAGCGACTCCCTGCAGAACATGGGAAGCGGCGAGGCCGGCGCCCGGCATGCGGCTGATGCGCACACCTTCTTCGCCTTCCTTGATTTCGATTTCCGCAATGCCGGATTCTTCGAGGAGCTCAATCAGTTTTTTGATTTTTCTAATGTCCATGCACGAAACGACCTCCAGGCGGTCATGTTTGCAGTCTGCGGATCGCGGCCCGAAAGGCGAGTTCGTACCCGAGCGGACCGAGGCCGACGATGCAACCGACGGCGATATCCGAGAAATAAGAATGTTTGCGAAAGCTCTCGCGCGCGTACGGGTTCGACAAATGCACTTCGATGAACGGCAGCCGTACCCCGAGGAGCGCGTCGCGCAGCGCGAGGCTCGTATGACTGAATGCCCCGGGATTGAAAATCAGGAACGCGATGCCGGCCTGCGGCGCGGCGTGCACGCGCTCGATGAGCTCGTGCTCCGCGTTACTTTGAAACGCCGTGAGCTCATGCCCAGCCTCGCCTGCGAGCTTGCGCAAGCGGTCTTCAATGGCGGGCAGAGTATCCGTCCCATAGATCTCGGGCTCGCGGCTGCCGAGCAGATTAAGATTCGGACCATTGAGCAGGAGCACACGCGCCATCGCCGGCGAATGTACCTAATTTGCGCCGAATGAGCTAGTTTTTGTGGCGAACTGCATGGATCAGGCGTGCTTCGCGCGTTCCACCGCGAAGTCCCTGAGACGGGTCTCGATCTGCTGCTGGGCGGCCGCAAGGCTGAGCGTCCCGCGGTCGATGTCCTGCACGCGATCGAGGATGAAGTCTGCCTCATCCTGATGCAACTCTCCCAGTTTCACAGCAACGACCCGGCCGCGCTGGTCGGCGAACACGCTGAAGGGGAAGACCAGGTCCATGCCGAAGGCATGCACCGCATCGAGCCCCGCGTCCTCGCCGATGAGAACGGGGTAGTCGATGCCCGCATCGCGCGCATATTTGACAACCGCAGCGCGAAAGTCGACCGCGATGCCGATGACGGCGAGGCCGGCGCCGGAGCGCTCGTGACGCAAGCGTATAAGAAGAGGAATCTCCCGGCGGCAGGGCTCACACCACGTCGCCCAGAAATTGACGATGACGGGATGCCCCGTCCAGTCGGCGAGCCGGTGCGTGACGCCCGCCAGATCCGCGAGCGCAAGGTTCGGCAGCACCATGGGAATGACGCGGCTCTGCGCCGGGCTTTGCGGCTGAGGCGGGCGCGCGGAAGCCGCAGCGGGCTGCAAGGTCGCGCGCGGCCGGAGCGCGCGATGCATCCCGACGCCGGCGATCGCTCCCAGCGCGACCAGGGCGACACCGAGGGTCACCCGCATGCTTAAGTTCACGTGGCGTGCGCTCCGAAGAGCGCCTGGCGGGCGAGCGCGGCAAACTCGGGTGCCTTCATGTAGCCCACGACGCGGAACGCGCGTTGCTCGCGGCCGTCGGTGCCGTAGAAGGCGATGGTGGGTGGTCCGAAGATTCCGAAATGTTTGAGGAGCGCCTGATCTTGTGCATCGTTCTTCGTGACGTCCGCTCGCAGCAGCACGACCCCGTGCAGTGAGCTTTGCAGCGCCGGATCAGAGAACGTGTAGCGCTCCATCTCCTTGCAGGAGACGCACCAGTCCGCATAGAAATCCAGGAGTACGGCCGCGCCGTGCGCATGGGCGGCGGCGATTGCCGCGTTGAGATCATCGAGCGACTTGATCTTCTTGAAGACCAGTGTTTGATGCGCGCCGGTCAAGCCCGACAGCGGCGCAAGCGGATCGCTGCTGCCGGCCGCAGCGCCCGCGAGGAGCGCGACGCCGTAGAGTCCGGCGGCAACGCCGGCCACGCGCGCGATCCCTCGCGTCGCGGGGCGCGCCGGCCGCATCCCCCAGAACACCGCGGCGCCGATCAGCGCCGGCACCGCCCACAGCACCAAAGCCCAGCGCTCGGGCACGATGCGCGCGAGCATCCAGGCCGCGACCGCGAGCATCATGACCCCAAAGAGCTGCTTGACCGTGTCCATCCACGGACCCGCCCGGGGCAGAAGCTTTCCGGCGGAGGCCCCGACGATGAGCAGCGGCACGCCCATCCCGAGACTCATCGCAAAGAGCGCCGCCGCGCCGAGCACCATGTCGCCGCTCTGGCCAATGACCGCAAGCGTCGCGACCAGCGGCGGCGCAACGCAGGTCGTGATGATCAACGCCGACAGCGCGCCCATGACGGCGACTCCGACGAACGAGCCTGCCCTTTGGCGATTGCTCACCTGCGCAAGCCGCGTCTGGATGGAGGCCGGAACCTGCAGCGTAAAGAGCCCGAACATCGAGAGCGCGAGCGCGACAAACAGCAGCGCGAAAAGCACCACGATCCACGGTTGCTGAAACACGGCCTGCACTTGCTGGCCGGCGGCGGCGAACAGCGCCCCGGCCACTGTATAAGTGATCGCCATGCCGAGGACGTAGACGAGCGAGAGCGCAAAAGCGCGCCCCGTGGTCACATGGCTGCCGTGCCCCGCGATGATCCCTGAGAGGATCGGCACCATCGGCAGCACGCAGGGGGTGAACGCGAGCAGCAGGCCCAACCCAAAGAAGGTGCCGAGCACGAGCATGAGATTGCCCGAGCGGATGAGGCTGGCAAGGCGGTCCTGCTCGGAAACGAACGCGCCCGAGCCGGCCCCGCGAGGCAGGTTCACGTGGATCGTCTTGTGGATGGGCGGATAGCACAAACCCGCTTCTGCGCAGCCCTGATAGGTCACCGCGAGGAGCACATCGGGTGCCGCGTCGGCCGCGCGGGCAAGAGGCAGTTCCGCCACGAGCTCGCGGTGATAGATCTCCTGCTTGCCGAAGTATTCGTCGCTCTTCTGTGTGCCCGGCGGCAGCTCCAGGCGTCCGAGTTCAACCCGTGCGCTCGATGTTTGCACCGCGAGGCGGCTGCGATATAGGTAGTAGCCGTTCGCGATCTGCCACACGAGCCGCACGCGATCAGGACCGTCCGCGAAAGCGTCGAAGCGAAAGGCGTCATCCGGCGGAAGAAAATCACGGTCCGCGCCTGTCGGGCGATGCGCGCCCAGGATGGCATCGATGCCGCCGGACGCTGCGCTCGGCGGCGCGGCCGGCAGATCAACCTTGGCATCCGAAAGCTGCGGCGGATAGCAAAGTCCTGCGTCCGCGCAGCCTTGAATCTTAAGCTTAAGCAAGACATTACGGGCGGCGCCGGCGCCGGCGCCGAGCGTCACGGGCGCCGTTACCACGAAGGCTCCGCGGAAGACCTCCTGCGCGCCGAAATAGTCGTCCCGGTGGACCTCACCCTTTGGATACACCACAGGCCCCAGCGCGGCGCCGGGCGTTGCGCTCTCAAGTGACATGCGTGACTGGTACGCGTAGTAGCCCGGAGGCAGGTTCCAGTGCACGGTGACGCTCGCGCCGTCGCTTGTTACGGTGTACTTAAACACTTGTTCGGGCGGCAGAAAGCGATCTTCCGCTGCGCGCGCGGCAAAGCCTCCGGGCCCCGCCAGGACCAGGAGGAGGAGGGCGAGAATTCGGCCCGTCTGTCTCATAGGGACTTAGGCTTTGGCCACGTGAAATGCCGGAGGTTCGCGAGCATACGGGCTCGCGGGGCGGGCGTCACCGCGCGAAATTATGTCCGTCAAGCTTGATATTCGTCATTCCAGGCCTATGATTAGCAGCCGTGTAGGGGGAGTGCTAACAACCCCGCACGGTCCCTTTTTACATAGTCAATCAACAGCTTTTAGGAGCGTACCCCATGAAGATTCGTCCTCTTCATGATCGCGTCATGGTGAAACGTCTGGAAGAGGAACGTACCTCTCCGGGCGGCATCGTGATTCCCGACACCGCAGCAGAGAAGCCGGTGCAGGGAAAGATCATCGCGGTCGGCAAAGGCAAGATTCTAGAAAACGGCTCGGTCCGTCCCCTCGATGTGAAAGTCGGCGACAAGATTCTGTTCGGCAAATACAGCGGAACTGAGGTCAAGGTCGACGGCGAAGACCTTGTGGTCATGCGTGAGGAAGACGTCATGGCCGTGATTGAAGGCAAATAACCCTGAAGGATCACGACAATGGCAGCTAAAGATGTTCGTTTCAGTGATGACGCCCGCCAACGTATGTTTCGCGGCGTCAATGTTCTAGCCAACGCCGTCAAGGCGACGCTCGGCCCCAAGGGCCGTAACGCGGTGCTCGAGAAGAGCTTCGGCGCCCCCACCATCACAAAGGA
>Ga0182024_10019676_pt1 | contig 12415 bp, 13 predicted proteins | sample P32metaG_FD_120480 | JGI IMG/M metagenome (GOLD analysis project Ga0182024, IMG submission 120480) | Permafrost microbial communities from Stordalen Mire, Sweden - P3-2 metaG (Illumina Assembly) | ecosystem: Environmental > Terrestrial > Soil > Wetlands > Permafrost | place: Sweden: Stordalen...
GCAGGTCGCCGTCGCGCTCGAACGTCGCGGCTACGTCGAAGAAGTGGCCCGACAACTTATCGAAGCCCGCGATTTCTTCTTCATCGGTCGTCACGTGGGATTCCCTACCGCATTGGAGGGCGCTCTCAAGCTCAAGGAACTTTCCTACCTGCACGCCGAGGGCTATCCCGGTGGCGAGCTCAAGCATGGGCCGCTCGCTCTGATCGAGCCCGGAGTGGTCGTAGTGGCCGTGGTCACCGACCGCGCCATGAACGAGAAGATACTTTCGAACCTGGCCGAAGTGAAGGCCCGCGGCGCCACCGTGGTCGCGGTGGCGTCCGACGACGATGAGGCTATCGCGGCGGTGGCGGACTACGTACTGCGCGTGCCCGCGACCGAACCTATGTTCAGCCCCATGGTGGATGTCGTGCCGTTGCAAATATTCGCGTATTCCATGGCCCGCGCGCTGGGGCGCAACGTGGACCGTCCGCGCAACCTGGCCAAAACCGTGACGGTCGAGTAGTGGGCACGCTGGGGGTCGGGGTCGACATCGTCGACGTGGCCCGTTTCGACCGGGCGCTGCAGCGTCATCCCAAAATCGCCAGTCGTCTCTTCACCGACGATGAGCGCCGGGACGCCGACTCGCGACCGGAGCGGCTGGCCGCACGTTTCGCCGCAAAAGAGGCGGTGCTCAAATCCCTGCAGGTGGGCTTTGGCGCCGCTCCGTGGAAGTCGATCGAGATACACCGCGGCGTCAACGGCGCTCCGAGCATACGATTGCACGGCCCGGCGGCCAAGTTGGCTGCGCAAAAGGGTGTGGCCAACTTGCACGTGTCACTTTCGCACACCGAAACGGTCGCGGCGGCGTTCGTGGTCAGCAGTTCTAAAGACATCAACCTTGCCCGCTGAGGGCGTGCGCCGGTCCGCCTGGGCGGAGATCTCCGCCCAGGCGCTCGTGCACAATGTGGGCTCCATGAAGGCGGTGATCGGCGGCAGCACCCTGTGCGCGGTCGTCAAGGCCAACGGGTACGGACACGGAGGACCCTTGGTCGCCAGAGCCGTGCTCGACGGTGGCGCCGACTCGCTGGGTGTGGCCATTGTCGACGAGGGAATTGAACTTCGTGACAGCGGCGTCACGGTACCGATCCTCGTCCAGGCCGAAGCGGAATCGTCCGCGGTACCCGACGCCCTGGAGAACTCGCTCACCTTGACGATCGGTTCGCTGCGCGGCGCCCAGGACGCGGTGCGTTGGGCCGAGAAGCTTGGTGGGCGACATCGCGTGCACGTCAAAGTCGATACCGGGATGCATCGCATGGGGGTGGACCCCCTCGACGTCGACGCGGTAGTGGACCTTTTGGTGGCTAGTGCCGGCATTGACCTGGAAGGGCTCTTCACGCACTTCAGCGTCGCCGACGGCGCCAGTGGCGAGGACCGGGCCTTTACTCGCGGCCAAATAGAACTGTTCAACAAAGTGGCCGGTGCGCTCGCCCAACGCGGCGTGACGCCACGGGTACTGCATCTGGCCAATAGCGCCGGGGCGATGGCCTATCCCGAATCGCGTCAATCAATGGTTCGATGCGGCCTGGCGCTGTATGGTCTCTACACCCAGGCCTGGCTCTCGAGCGCGCTCGAGGAAAAAGGCGTGGGACTGAAAGCGGTGATGACGGTGCGCGCCAAGGTCTCGGCCGTACGACGCCTCGAGGCCGGTGAACGTCCGAGCTACGGCCGTCTGAGGGCGCTCCAACGTGCTTCGAGCGTCGCGACCGTTCCTTTCGGTTACTCCGACGGTTATCCGCGACGTCTCTTTGACGCGGGCGCGGAAGTGCTGATCAACGCTCGACGCTTTCCGCTGGCGGGCGCGGTGACCATGGATCAGCTGCTGATCGACTGCGGGGACGGCCCCGTCCAGGTCGGCGACGACGTGGTGCTGCTCGGTCGTCAAGGTGAAGAGGAGATCACCGCTGACGAACTGGCCCTGCTCGCGGGCACCATCAGTCACGAAATCATCTGCGGTATTGGCGCTCGCGTGCCGCGCGTTCTCGTGGACTAAGTGATGCCCATCGATCTCGTGGCGCTTTCTTCCTGTACGCGTTGCGATCTTTCGCTCACCCGCCAACGGGTGGTCATCGGCTCGGGCCCAGAAAGCCCCACGCTGTTGGTGCTGGGAGAGGCGCCGGGGCGCCATGAAGACGAGGGGGGCGAACCTTTTATTGGCCGCAGCGGTCAGTTGCTCTTCCGTTTGCTCGCAGAGGTGGGGATCAGCCGCAGCGAGTGCTTCGTCACCAACGTGGTTAAGTGCCGCCCTCCCAATAATCGGACACCCTCGGCCCACGAGCTCGAGACCTGCCGGCCTTGGTTGAGGGCCCAATTGGACGACGTGCGGCCCCGGGCGGTGCTGGCCCTCGGCAATACCGCCGCCCGATCGGTCTTCGGCTTCCGCGAAGGCATCAGCGTGACCCACGGTCGGGTGACCCAGTTGGACTCCGGTCAGGGTCTCGCCACCTACCATCCGGCGGCGGCGCTGCGCGGCGGCTCCGCGGTGCTCGAACTGATGCGGGCCGACCTTCGAATCGTGCGGTCGCTGGTGGCGCTGCCTTGAGCTGGCAACGATTCTGTGCCAGTGATGAAGAGACCCAGGCGGCCGGAGAGGCCCTGGCCAAACTCCTGCACCCCGGGGACGTGGTCCTGCTTTCGGGCCAGTTGGGGGCCGGCAAGACGACCTTCGTCAAGGGGGTGGCCAGGGGTCTAGGGGTCCTAGAGCGGGTGACCAGCCCCACTTTCACCATGGTGCGACCGCACCAGTGCCATAACGACCAGGGGATTTCGACCCTGCTGCACGCTGACGTCTACCGGGTGGAGAGCCTCGCCGAAGTGCTTGATTTGGCCCTCGGCGAGTTGGTTGAAGAGGCCGCGGTGGCCCTGGTGGAGTGGGGGGAACTGGCGTCATCGCTCTTTGGCCGAGAAGTGCTTACAATTCAGTTCGAGATAGATGAACACGAGGGCCGGCGATTGGAAATCGAGGGGGCGCTCGCGCAGTTTCGGAGCAGCGATTTAGACGGGTGGTCAACACAGTGAATCTTCTAGCCATTGAAACGGCCACCCAGGCCTGTTGCGTGGGTGTGCGCACCACCAGCGGGGTGGAAATTGCCCGCGTCGTCGACGAGAATCGCCAGCACACCGAAACGCTCACCCTAGGAATGGGAGCGCTCATCAAAGAGGCCGGCCTGCTGGCCCGCGACATCGACCGCGTGGTGGTTGACCGGGGACCGGGTCTCTTCACCGGGCTACGCGTGGGGGTTGCCACGGCCAACGCCTTCGCCCAAGGACTGGGTTGCGGCATGGTCGGGGTGACGTCGCTCGAGCTGTTGGCGCACGGGGCCCACGAAGCGGGCGTGCGGGGCACGCTGGTGGGCGCGGTCGACGGCCGTCGCGGTGACGTGTTCGTCCAGACCTTCGAACTGGACGAGACCGTTCAAATGCTGGGACTGCCGGAAGTCGCCACTCCCCGTGACGTCGTTGCGGAGTGGACCACCAAGGCCGTCGCGGTGACCTTTACCGGTGACGGTATCGAGCGCTACTTGGCTGACTTCAACGCCGTGGCCCACGCCACCATCTACACCCAGTTGGTCCCGTCGATGCACGCGGCCCTCTGGCTGGGCGAGCAGGCCACGCCCGAGATGACCATTGAGCCGTTGTACCTTCGCGAAGCCGACGCCGTGGCCAACTTTGCGACCCGTGAACGTCCAAAATGACCTCGTGGTCGCTGCGCCTGGCGCAACGCCGCGACGTAGGTGAGCTGCTGGTTCTAGAAGAGGCGCAATTTCCCGAACCCTGGACCCGGGGGATGCTGCTCGACGAGATCCTCAACACCAAGACCCGCCGCTACACGGTGGCGGTCGAGAACAAGAAGATCGTCGGTTACCTCGGCGTGATGTTCGTGATCGACGAGCTGCACGTCAATACCCTGGGCACCTTGCCCGGACAGGAAGGGCGCGGCATCGCCAGTTCGCTAATGGATGACGCGTGGCAGGACGCTTCGGCGCGCGGCATCAAGCGCGCCACCTTGGAAGTGGCCACTTCGAATGCGCGAGCGCAGAGGTTTTACTACCGCTACGGCTTTAAGCCAGTGGGTGTGAGGAAGAACTACTACGAACGTACCGGACAAGACGCGCTGGTGTTGTGGGCCGACCTGCCGGTGGCGCTGACGGCCGCCGAGTCCTGAGGCTCCTCTACGCTGGATGGATGCCCGTAGTACTCGGAATTGAAACCAGCTGCGATGAAACGGCGGCCGCCGTGGTCGACGAGAACTTTCACGTCATCTCTACGGTGGTGGAGTCCTCCATTAATCTGCACCGGGACTTCGGCGGGGTGGTACCCGAACTGGCGGGACGGGCCCACGTCACGACCCTGGGCCCGGTGATCAGCCGCGCCCTGAAAGAGGCTGGGCTGGACCAGCATTATCCAGCCATCGACGCCATTGCCGTCACCAGTGGACCGGGCCTCATTGGTTCGCTGCTGGTGGGTCTTTCGGCGGCCAAGGCCTACGCCATGGCCTGGGACGTGCCCTTCGTGGGGGTGAACCACCTCGAAGGTCATCTCTTCGCGCCGCTCCTGGAACAGCCCGATCTGCAGTGGCCGCTGCTGACGCTGCTGGTGTCGGGCGGTCACAGCTTGATCGTCCTGCAGCGCGGTCCGGGCCAGCACGAGGTACTGGGTGAGACCATTGACGACGCCGCCGGCGAGGCGTACGACAAGATCGCGCGTTGGTTGGGCCTGGGTTATCCCGGCGGCCCGGAGATCGACCGCCTGGCCCAAACGGGAACGGCCGGGATGCTGAAACTGCCGGTCTCCATGTCCGGCACCGACTTCGACCTCTCCTTTTCCGGTTTGAAGACCGCCGTGGTGCGCGCGACCCAGAAGCACGCCGAGGTCGGACTCGTTGACGTCGCCGCCTCCTTTCAGGCAGCCGTGTGTGAACAGCTGCTGCGCAAGCTTCGCGGCGCCATGGAAAAGTACGAAGTGAAGGGCGTGGCCCTGGCCGGCGGCGTCGCCGCCAACTCGTTACTGCGCGCGCGTGTCCAGGACCTGGCCAGCGAGTTCGCCGTGGCCTGTCACCTGCCCACCCTGGCCATGTGCACCGACAACGCGGCCATGATCGCCGCGGCCGGTCTCTATCGCCTCGGCGCGAGTGGTCCTAGTTCGTTGAACCTCCCCGCCAATCCCAATTGGCAACTGGCCGACGTCTCGTGAGTACCTGGAAGGCCCTGGACGTCGAGGACTGTGCCGTCAACCCCTTCGAGCAATTTCAAACGTGGTTTGACGAAGCCAAAGAGGTCATGGCCGAGCGCGAGGCCATTGCGCTGGTCACTTCCACGCCCGAAGGCCATCCCAGCGCGCGCATGGTCCTGTTGCGCCTGGTCGACGGCCACTCCTTTGGTTGGTACACCAACTACGAATCGCGCAAGGGCCACGACCTGGAAGTAAACCCCTGGGCCGCGCTGCTCTGGTACAACGAGTCCTTGGGCCGTCAGATCCGCGTCGAGGGTACGGTCACCAAGACCAGCGAGTCGCAGTCCGACGCCTATTTCAACTCGCGCGCTCGCGGACATGAAATTAGCGCCCACGCCAGCCATCAGAGCCAACCTCTAGAGAGCCGCCAGGAACTTGAAGAGCGGGTCGGTGAACTAGGGGTTCAGTTCGCCGGTCAAACCGTGCCGCGGCCGGCTTACTGGGGCGGCTACCGGCTTACGCCCACGTTGTTCGAGTTTTGGCAGCATCGTGAAGACCGCCTGCATGACCGGGTGCTCTACACGCCCCGGGTCGAAGGGTGGCATCGCCAACGGCTCGCGCCGTAAGCAGCTCCATCGCGTTGGTCGAGCCAAGACGGGCTCGCGATGCAGTGGATGGCTCGGGGCCGCCTTGGACGCGTGCTCAATTCGGCTCCTTTTGGCACTCGGGCCGTTAGGCTGCTAAATTGGCAGTCACAAGGTTCGAGTGCTAATCGCACAGGAGGCAATACATCATGAAGCTGCACCCCTTAGAAGACCGCATTGTGGTCCGTCCCAACGAGTCCGAGGCCACCACGGCCTCCGGTCTCGTCATTCCCGACACCGCCAAGGAGAAGCCCCAGCAGGGCGAGGTGCTCGCCACCGGTCTCGGCCGTCGCGCCGAGACCTCGGGCGAACTGATTCCTACCGGCGTCAGCGTGGGCGACACGGTCGTCTACTCCAAGTACGGCGGCACGGAGATCACGGTCGACGGTGAGGACCTCTTGATCCTTTCCGGTCGCGACGTGCTCGCCACCATCTCCAAGAAGTAACCATCGTGGCGACGGCGTCGCCCTCTACCTAAGACAAGGAAGACACATGTCGAAATTGCTCAAATTTGATGAAGAGGCCCGACGTGGCCTCGAGGCCGGGGTCGACAAGTTGGCCGACGCGGTCAAAGTGACCCTCGGGCCCAAGGGCCGCAACGTGGTCATCGGCAAGAAGTTCGGTGCTCCTACCATTACCAACGACGGCGTCTCGATTGCTCGCGAGATCGAGCTCGAAGATCCCTTTGAGAACATGGGTGCCCAATTGGTGAAGGAAGTGGCCACCAAGACCAACGACGTAGCCGGCGACGGCACCACGACGGCCACGGTGCTGGCCCAGGCGCTCATCAAAGAGGGCCTGCGCAACGTGGCGGCCGGTGCGAACCCGTCCGGTTTGAAGCGCGGCATCGAAAAGGCCGTGGTGGTGGTGGTCGAGTCGATCAAGAAGCAGTCCCAGAATGTTTCTTCCGACAAGACCCAGATCGCCCAGGTCGCCACTATTTCGGCGGCCGACGTCTCCATTGGCGAGGTGATCGCCGAAGCGATCGAGAAGGTCGGCAAGGACGGCACCGTCACGGTAGAAGAGTCCAATACCTTCGGTATCGAGCTCGAGTTGACCGAAGGCATGCAGTTCGACAAGGGCTACCTCTCGCCGTATTTCGTGACCGATCCCGAGCGACAAGAAGCCGTGCTCGAAGACGCCTACATCCTCTACACCAGTTCCAAGATCTCGGCCGTGCACGACCTGGTGCCGGTGCTTGAGAAGATCATGCAGTCGGGCAAGGCCCTGTTGATCGTCGCCGAAGACGTGGAAGGCGAAGCCCTCGCCACGCTGGTGGTCAACAAGATTCGCGGCACCTTCACGTCGGTGGCCGTCAAGGCCCCAGGTTTTGGCGAGCGCCGCAAGGCCATGCTCCAAGACATGGCGATCTTGACCGGGGGCACCGTGATCTCCGAAGAGATTGGCCTCAAGTTAGAGACCGCGACGGTGGACCTTTTGGGTCATGCCCGTCGCATCGTGGTCACCAAGGACGCCACCACCATCGTGGACGGTGGCGGCACGGCCGCCGACGTCTCGGGCCGCGTCGCGCAGATCAAGCGTGAAATCGAGGACACCGATTCCGACTGGGACCGCGAAAAGCTCCAGGAGCGTCTGGCCAAGCTGGCCGGTGGCGTGGCTGTCGTCAAGGTCGGCGCCGCAACCGAGATTGAACTCAAAGAGAAGAAGCACCGCATCGAAGACGCGCTGAGCGCTACCCGGGCGGCCATCGACGAAGGAATTGTCGCCGGTGGCGGCACCGCCCTGGTCCGGGCCCGGGTCGACGTCGAGAAGCTGGTAAAGACGCTGGTCGGTGATGAAGCGACCGGTGCTCGCATCGTGGCCAACTCGTTGGACGCGCCGCTTCGTCACATCGCCGCCAACGCCGGCTACGAAGGTGCCGTCAAGGTGCGCGAAGTCGCCGACGCCAAGGGTTCCATTGGCCTAAACGCCGCGACCGGTGAACTCGAAGACCTCATCAAGGCTGGCGTCATCGACCCGGCCAAGGTGACTCGCTCGGCCCTTCAGAATGCCGCCTCCATCGCGGCCCTTCTGCTCACCACCGAGGCCATCGTCGCTGACAAGCCGGAACCCGACGCCATCATGTCGGGCGGCGGCGGCGGCATGGGTGGCATGGGCGGGATGATGTAATTTCCGTCTCACAAGACGTCAAGGAACCGGGCCCTAGTGGCCCGGTTTCTACTTTTGGGGCTTTCGTCGCGCTCGTTAAAGCAACCTTCCAGTTCGTTAAACGGGTCGGACGGCCGATTGGTTATCGAGGATCGATCACTCGACGCGGGCCCCGCGCAGTCGAGCAACAACGTCGTCCACCACTTCGCTGGTCGAGGCCTTTCCGCCCAGATCAAAGGTCCGTATTCCTTCGGTCGCCCCGGCCAAGGTGGCTGAGCGCAAGCGAGTGCCGGCCTCGTGGTAACGCGCGTCGTTGAGGTGGATCGACGCTTGGTCGAGAATCGCGGCTCCGGCCAACAACATGGCCATGGGGTTCGCCACGTTCTTACCTAGCAGCGAAGGGGCCGTGCCGTGCGGGGCTTCGGCCATGGCGACCTGGGGGTGCAAGTTCTTGTCGAGCGCCAAGAGCACGGATTCGGCGCCCGCGAGGGAGCCAAACATGGCCAGCACCAGGTCGCTCAAGATGTCGCCGTCGCGGTTGAGGGCCGGGATGACGAGCGTCTGATCGTGCACGTCGAGGAGAAGTCCGGCGTACGAGGCGTCGATCAAGGTCGGCCGGTAGTTCACCGCGGGATGGCGCTTGGCGGCTTCGTCCATCTCCTCTTTCAGCATGCCTTCGTAGACCGGCGAGACCGTCCATTTGGGTCCGCCGTAGACCACCCCGTTCTCCTGCTCGGCCGCCTGAAAGGCGTACTCGGCGACGAAGCGACAGGTGGAGCGGGTAATGCGCGTGGTGCGCCAGGCCACTTCGTTGGCTTGGCCGGGCGGACCGCTGCGTCCCTCGTCGGCTCCGTACGCGTCGCCCACCGCCATGCGCACCACGATGATCGGTGGACCGGCGGCGAAGCTGGGCGCGACCCCGGGTATCGGTCGGCCGGTGCGCACGATGACCGATCCATCGATGCCTTCGCGCAGAATGCGGTTAGGCGATCCCACCCCACCGATCTCGGGCGGGGTGGTGGTCGCTGCCTTAAGGCCGAGACCGGTCTCCACCATGGCGTCCGCGGCTTGATGGACAATCTTGTTGTTGGTCGCCCGCCGGTTTTCGAGCGAGAAGTCGAAGTGCACCAGTTCTAACGGCACGCCCAAAAGCTCGGGGGTCATCGCTCGCAGCGCCTCGAGCAACAGCTCTTGTCCGGTATCGTCGCCGTCGCACACGACGATGGTGGCCAGGGAATTAGTCATGCTTCAGTCTTTCATACGAGGTTTCACGCAAAGATCGATCGACCCCCACGCCTGAGTCCAAACGGGCCCTCAAAAATACCTTCCGTTGATTCGAAGCGGACCCGCGGACGTCAGCTGCGCAGCGCCACCGCGATGACCTTGCCGACCTGTTCAACTTCGAGCAGAAAGCCGTCGTGACCGAAGTTGGAGGAGATCACCTCGAGCGGCGAGGAGTGGGGCAGCAGATCCACGAGCTGTTCTTGAAGCTCGAGCGGATAGAGCCGGTCCGAGATGATGCCGGCCACGGTCACCGGGACCTGGACCCCTTTGAGGGCCGCGACGATCCCGCCGCGAGTTCGCCCGACGTCGTGATGGTTCATGGCGTCGCTCAAGACGATGTAGCTGTTGGGATCGAAGCGAGCACCCAATTTGGCGCCTTGATAGTTGAGGTAGGACTCGATGGCGTAGACGCCCGAACCAACGACCTCGCTGTGCATCTGGAGTTCGCGTCCGAAGCGGGATTCAAACTCGTTGCCCGTGCGGTAGCTGAACTGTCCGAGTCCGCGCGCGATGGCCAGGCCCTCCAAGGGTCCGGGCCCGTTGGCGTAGTAGTCCCCGCCGTCAAAGTGCGGATCGACTTCGATGGCCCGTATCTGGAGCGAGCTAAGGGCAATCTGATCGGCGCTCGAGGCGGCGCCGACAGCCAGCACGACCGCGTGATTGATCCTCGCGGGGTGTGCGACCGCCCATTCGAGCACACGCATCCCGCCCATGGATCCGCCGACCACGCCGGCCCAGACGTCGATATCCAAGTAATCGGCGAGGGCCACTTCCACGGCGACCTGGTCTCGGATGGTGATGACGGGGAACCTCGAGCCGAAGGCCGTTCCGTCGGGGGCCAACGAAGAAGGACCGGTCGTACCCTGGCAGGCGCCCAGCACGTTCGGGCACACCACGAAGTACTGTTCGGTGTCAATGGCCAGTCCCGGTCCGATGACGCCTTGCCACCAGCCGGGCGCGCGGTGGCCCGGGATCGCGGGACCGGCGGCGTGGGAGTCCCCGGTTAGAGCGTGCAGCACCAACACGGCGTTCGTGCGTGAGGGGTCGAGCGTCCCCCACGTTTCGTAGGCCACCGTCACCGTATCGAGGTGACCACCGCCTTCGAAGTTGAAGGCCCGTCCATCGCTGGCCGTGAGGTTGACGAACTTTCGTCGCCCCGGCTCGTCGCCGGGGCTCCAAAAACCTGACGGCGGAGGACTCACGCTCCCTTGGCCGCCCGAAAGCCCGCTTCGAGGTCGGCCAAGATGTCTTCGATCGACTCGATGCCCACCGAAAGCCGTACGAGTTCGGGACTGACCCCCGTGGTCACCTGCTCTTCTTCGCTCAGCTGCGAGTGCGTCGTAGAAGCGGGGTGAATGGCCAGGCTTCTCACGTCACCCACGTTGGCGAGGTGGCTGAACAGTTCGAGGCCTTCGATGAAACGCTGGCCCGCTTCAATGCCGCCATCGATGCCAAAGGCGATGATGGATCCGCCGCCCTTGGGCAGGTAACGCAGTTGGCGTTCGTGCCAGGGACTTGATTCGAGCCCGGGGTAACGGACCCAGGTAACTTCGCTGCGCGCTTCGAGCCAGTTGGCCACCGCGATGGCGTTGGCGACGTGGCGTTCCATGCGCAGGCTCAATGTCTCCACCCCTTGGATGAAGAGGAAGGAGTTAAGCGGGGCAATGGACGCACCGAGGTCGCGCAAATACTGCAGACGGGCCTTCAACACGAAGCGGGCCGGAAAGAGGAAATCGGGAAGTTGACCGAAGATGAGACCGTGGTAGCTCGGGTCCGGCTCGGTGAAGCTAGGGAATCGGCCGCTGTTCTCGTAATCGAATTTTCCTCCGTCGACGATCACTCCGCCGATCGACGTGCCGTGTCCGCCAATGAACTTGGTCGCCGAATGGACCACGATGTCCGCGCCGTGACTCAGCGGTTGAGCCAGATAGGGCGAGGCGAGCGTGTTGTCGACCACCAGAGGGATCTTGTTGTCGTGGGCGACCGTCGAGACGCCTTCGAAGTCCAGAACGTCGCCCTTGGGGTTGCCCAGCGTTTCGGCGTAAAAGGCCTTGGTGTTGGGTCGAACGGCCGCGGCCCACTCGGCCAAATCATCGGGATCGTCCACGAACGTCGTTTCGACGCCCAACTTGGGAAAGGTGTAGTGAAAGAGGTTGTAGGTTCCACCGTACAGCGACGCCGACGACACGATATGGCCACCATTTTCGGCCAGGTTGAGCAGGGCAATCGTTTCGGCGGCCTGTCCCGACGCAACCGCCAACGCGGCCACGCCTCCCTCGAGCGAGGCCATTCTCTCTTCGAAGACCGCCTGGGTGGGGTTCATGATGCGGGTGTAGATGTTTCCTAATTCCGCCAGTCCGAAGAGGGCCGCGGCGTGGGCGGTGTCGCGAAACACGTAACTCGATGTTTGATAGATCGGTGTAGCGCGGGCGCCCGTGGCCGTATCGGCGGCCGCGCCGGCATGAATCTGACGTGTTTCAAATCCCCAATCAGTCATCGCTGTCTCCTTTATCGATTTCGCGCCACTTCTGGTCGCGTCGGAATAACCTTGTCCGCCGATGCTAGAGAAACCTGATGGAAGTTGTCAACTTTGCCGGTTGGTGTCGGGAGGTCCGGTCCTAGCACGTCAACGCTGGCTCCTCACTTTTCGTGACGTCAAGCTATCGGTTGACTTTTTCGTTGCTGTCTTCGGGTACTTCGGACTCTGCGGACGGTGCTTCCAAGTACGCCCCGGAGGAACCGGCCCCGACGTCGGACATGGCGATTTCGCCGGCGCCCGAAAGGCCCACTTCAATGTCGTCGCTCAGGGTGTGGAAGACCTGGGACTGGCCCGCTCCACGCAGCCAGGAGAAGATCGCCCCGATCACACAGGCCAGGGCCGCCATTAGAAAGGCCAGCCGCAGACCGTGAGCGAAGGGTCCCGATATCAAGTTCGGGAAGAAACCTCGACTCAGTAGGACGCTGGTGTGCACTCCGTGCGCCGATAGGGCGGAGGCGCTCACGATCTCTTTAAGCGGGTTGATGCCGAGGAAGGCCGCGAAGAGGCTGCCGATCGGCGGCACGTGCGAGGCCGCGGCGGCGGCGGTATGCGAGACGCCCTGGGCGGTCAGTCCTTTGATGAGGGCTTGAGGAAGACGTGACGCGAGACCAATGGTGATCACCGTGAAGAA